>Ga0100380_10004567_pt1 | contig 14450 bp, 16 predicted proteins | sample CryGeymeta201504_FD_80417 | JGI IMG/M metagenome (GOLD analysis project Ga0100380, IMG submission 80417) | Groundwater microbial communities from Crystal Geyser aquifers in Utah, USA - Crystal Geyser metaG 2015-04 | ecosystem: Environmental > Aquatic > Deep subsurface > Groundwater | place... | reverse complement strand
TCGGGAATCAAAAGAAAATGGAAATATCTTTCAATACTTTATGGAACAACAGTTGGTATTAATCTGCTTTTATTTATGATTATATTTCCGATTGCGGCAAACCTTAACTCGGGCGTTTCCTTGACAGCTGCCATTTCAGCTGCTTTTGGACGAGGTGAAGAATTAACCTTATCTGAATCGGGATCTTTAGTCACATTACAAGTTAACATTCCCTGCCCAGGGCATGCTCCTTTAATTATTGGAGAACTTAAAACCATTAGTGGTGTTGAAGCGGTGAAATTTAAATTCCCAAATTCATTTGATGTCGGCTATAACCCAGAGAAGACATCAAAAGAGCAGATACTCTCATTAGATGTTTTTAAGACATATAAAGCCACCATTACAAACGAGCAACAAGGGCAACAGGGAAACAACGTTGTTGAGCAAACTGTAAATAATACTGGAGTGAGCCAGCCATTGACCGGCGGTTGTGCCGTAGGGTGCGGAGGACCTGGCGGAGGTTGTGGCTGTGGTTGTAGAAAATAATAAATTACAATAAGTTTCATGAAAAATACCAAAATTTTAGTTGTATTTTTTTGATTATTTTTGTTGCTGTTTTGACAAAAGGATTTGGGCTTTTTAAACTAAGTCAGACTAACCCTGAAGGTTTTGTGAATATTTCCTTATCAGGAGGAAGTAGTAAGGCAAAATGGTATGAATATGATTTTAATGGAAAAAAGATAAGATTCTTTGTAGTTAAAGCTAGCGATGGAAGGATAAAAACAGCATTTGATGCCTGTGATGTTTGTTACCGATATGGAAAAGGATACAGACAAGAAGGAGATTACATGGTTTGTAACAATTGTGGAAACCGCTATCCAATAACTGGCCTTGGAACAGAAAATAAAAACCCTGGTGGTTGTTGGCCAGGTTATTTGCCGAGTGTAGTCGAGGGAGATAATATTTTAATCAAAAAATCTGATTTAGAGAATAATCGGTGGAGGTCGTTATGAAAATAAAATTAACTATTTTTATATTAATAACCACGATAGCAGTTGGAATTGGAATCGGAGTATTTTTACTGCAACAAAAAACCAGCGAGAATGTTTTTGAAAAGAATAGAGAAAGAGTTTTATCACAGCTTTATTTAGCCATTGAGGATGCAGAAAAAATGGGAAAATATAAATGCTGTATAGAGCCACCCTGTACAATGTGCTATCTGGGCGACTGGATATGGAAAGATGGAACTTGCGATTGTGATGAAATGATAAAAAGAGGTGAGTGGGATAAAGTTTGTCCCCAATGTCAAAAGGGAATAAAAGAAGGAAAGTGTCAATCTGGAATTGGTACTTGTCCTACAGTTCAATGAAAAAGCACACTCCACCGTCATTTAAAAAACAAAAACTATATTAGTGTCCGATTTGTGGTCTTCATTATCGAGAAAAACAATGGGCAGAAAAATGCAAAGAATGGTGTAAAGAACACAAAAGTTGCAATTTAGAAATCATTAAACATGCGCTTAAACAAAAAATCATAAAAATTTAGATTTAATTTTTAGCATTATGGAAAAAACAATTTTAAAAATTTTAGGTATGCATTGTGAAAGTTGTGCCAAGACTATCGAGAAAGCCCTTTCGAAAGAAAAAGGGCTTATTTCGGCTCAGGTTAATTTTAATTTGGAGAATGCAATCATTGAGTACAATCCAGAAAAAATTAATGTAGATGAAATAAAAAAGATAATTGAAGAGACGGGTTATAAAACGTTAGAAAAAGAAGGGGAGATGGCAGATGAAATTAAGAGAGGTTGGCAAAGGTTTTGGTTTGGTTTAATTTTAACTCTTCCAGTTTGGATTATCGCCACTTTTTTTTATGACCCCAAATGGAATCTTTTACTTTTTTTCTTAGCTACTCCAGTTCAGATTGTTTTGGGGTGGTCATTTTATAGGGGGGCTTATTTCGCTTTAAAACAGAAAATGGCTGACATGAATGTTTTGGTAGCTCTTAGTACTTCGGCTGCCTACTTTTACTCTGTTTTTGCCACCTTCTTTATTTCAGGCCCAGTTTTTTACGAAGCTTCAACCACTGTTTTGACGACAATCACCTTGGGTATGCTTTTAGAAAAGATTTCTCGAGGAAAAGTTGGAGAGGCGATAAAAAAGTTGATGAAGCTTGAAGCAAAGACGGCTAAAGTTTTAAGAGACGGAAAAGAAATTGAAATTCTCCCAGAAGAAATTAAAAAGGGAGATATCATTGTTGTCAGGCCGGGAGAAAAAATTCCAGTTGATGGAGTAATTATTGAAGGAAGATCAACTATTGATGAATCGATGATTACCGGAGAATCAATTCCAGTCGATAAAAAAGAAGGTAATGAAGTTTTTGGGGCAACAATTAATAAAACTGGAACTTTTAAGTTTAAAGCCACTAAAGTAGGAAAAGAAACTACCTTAGCTCAAATTGTTAAATTGGTAGAAGAAGCTCAGACTCAAAAAGCTCCCATTCAAAGAATTGCTGATAAAGTAGTAAATTGGTTTGTGCCAATTGTGGTGTCAATTGCTTTAATGTCATTTATAGTCTGGTATTTTATTCAAGGAAGTACCTTTTTGTTTGCCCTGACTGCTTTAGTAGCCGTTTTAGTTATTGCCTGCCCTTGCGCTCTGGGAATTGCTACTCCAACTGCTATAATGTCAGGAACTGGTAAAGGAGCAGAAAATGGAATTTTAATTAAAGGAAGTCAATATCTAGAGAAAGTTCGCGAATTAACCACTTTAGTCTTTGATAAAACTGGAACTTTAACAAAAGGGGAGCCAGAAGCAACAGATATAATTGGGGAGGTTTTACAGTTAGCAGCAAGTTTAGCTAAAAATACCACTCATCCTCTAGATATAGCGATTGTTAAAGAAGCTGAAAAAGAGAAAATAAGTTTATTAAATGTTCAAAATTTTGAGGCAATTCCGGGAAAGGGAATTAGGGGGAAAATTGAGGGTAAAGAAGTTTTATTGGGAAATCGAAGATTAATTAAGAGTGATTTGGGCAAAGAATTAGAAGAACAAGGGAAAACAGTGATGTTGGTTTCAGTAGATGGAGAGATAAAAGGATTAATCGCAGTTGCCGATACTTTAAAAGATTATTCAAAAGAGGCAATTGCTACTTTAAAGAAAATGGGTCTGGAAATTTGGATGATTACTGGAGATAATCAAAAAACCGCTCGAGCAATTGGAAAAGAGTTGGGAATTGAAAAAATTTTAGCTGAAGTTTTACCCCAGGATAAAGAAAAAGAAATTAGAAAACTTCAAAAGGAGGGGAAAGTAGTGGGAGCTGTTGGAGATGGAATAAATGACGCACCGATGTTAGCTGCCTCAGATATTGGTATTGCCATGGGCGCTGGCACTGATGTGGCTAAAGAAACCGGCGGAATTATTTTAGTCAAAGATGATATAAGAGATGTAGTAAAGGCAATTGAACTTTCTCGGGCAACTTTTTTAAAAATAAAACAAAATCTCTTTTTAGCTTTCATTTACAATGCCTTAGCCATCCCGATTGCCGCTGGTCTTTTTTATCACTGGTTTGGTTTTTTATTGAGGCCAGAAATTGCAGCCTTGGCAATGATTTTATCTGATATTTCGGTGATTGGAAATTCTCTTTTGCTCAGAAAATGGAAATAAAAATTGAAAAATTTTGGAATAACTGTTAAAATCTAAAATATGCCCAGTAAGACAACTTCTAATTAAGTTGCTCTACTGGGTATTCTTAAAAGTTAGACTTCGAATTTATTTATCTTCTGGATAATTTGTTCGAAGTTGCTCTACTGGGTATGAATAAAATTTCTTTAACTATATTTTTCATCGTAATTATTGCCATAATAGGGTTTTTATTTTTTCAAGAGAAAAATAAGAATCAGCAATTGATAGAAATGATTCTCAAGGCAATAGAAAATAGAATAGTTTTCTTTTACGGAGATGGTTGCCCTCATTGTGCCAAAGTCGAAGAATTTTTCAAGGAGAACGATGTTGAGTCAAAAATCCAATTTGATAAAAAAGAAATCTACAACGATAAACCGAACGCCCAACTTCTGTTTTTGATCGCTCAAAGAAAATGTAATCTTTCAGGGGATAAAATAGGCGTTCCATTACTATGGGATGGTTCAAAATGTTTTGTCGGCGACGTTAATATTATTGATTTCTTTAAGCAAAAAATTCAAAGTTAATATGAGAAAAAAATTTCTTTTAGCATTGTTTATTTTACTTTTTTCTTTTTTAATCTTTGACCAGACAAGGGCTTTTTGTCCTGTTTGTACAGTGGCAGTTGGGGCGGGAGTCGGGCTTTGTCGATATTTGGGAATTGATGATTTGATTTCCGGAGCCTGGATTGGCGGGCTTTTAATGTCTTTAACTTTATGGACAATAGAATGGTTAAATAAAAAGAAAATCAAGTTTTTGTTTAGGAAAATTTTAGTTTTTGTTTTCTGGTATGGAATTACAATTTTCCCTCTTTATTTTTTGGGAATAATGGGTCATCCAGAAAATAAATTTTTTGGGATTGATAAATTGTTATTTGGCATAATTTCTGGCAGTTTCGTTTTTTTAATTAGCGTTCTTTTCCATAATTTTTTAGTCAAAAAAAATCAGGGAAAGTCATTTTTCCCATTTCAAAAGGTCATCGTTCCAATTTCGTTTTTACTTATTTTAAGTTTAATTTTTTATTTTATTTGTTAATATGTTAATATGTCAGAAGATTTAGAAACAAAAAAGAAAATTGAAGAATTGTTAAAAAAAGTTGAAGAAAGCAAAAAGGGAAAATTGGATTTATCATCGGATGAGGATTTATCAATTGCCGTGATGAATTTAATCTCAATTGAGGAGCACTTTTTCTTTTCTGGAGCAAAAACTGGAAAGGAAAAATATTTTGATTTGTTAAATCAAACAAGGCAAATAAGGAAAGAATTACTTGGAAAACTTATCAAAGAAGTTGAACCGGGTTCTGAGATCTGGTGTATTTCCAAACACCTTTTGGCTGCTACAATGAGATTGATTGAAGTGGGAACAAAGTATTTTCAAGAAGGAAAAAAAGAGGAAGCCAAAGATCTTTTTTCAAAGGCATATGATTTATGGTCCTTGTTTTGGGGAATAAATTTGAAATTGATAGATATGGGCGAAGTGAAAAAAATTGATGAGAATCAATTGAATGTCCAGGATAAGGAAAAATCTGGCTTTTTGGGGAAAATTGGCGAATTAATTAAAAAAATCATCGATTGTTGTATTGAATAAGTTTTTAATTTCCAATTTTGATTATGACAAATCAAAAATTTTTTTTAGATACCCAAGGACAATTTTTAGAAATTGCAAAGATTTTAAATCTAAAGCCAGAAATTGTTGAGGAACTAAAAGAGCCCCAGCGAATAATAAAATTTCAAATTCCGGTTAAAATGGATGATGGAAAGAAAAAAATCTTTTTTGGTTTCAGAGTTCAACACAACAATGCTTTAGGTTCTTACAAAGGCGGAATTCGTTTTCATCCGGAAGTTTCCGAGGACGAAATAAAAGCCCTTTCAATGTTAATGACCTGGAAATGCTCTTTGGCAGGTATTCCCTTTGGTGGAGGAAAAGGGGGAGTGATTGTTGATCCGAGGAAATTGAGTAGGGGAGAACTGGAAAGATTGTCTCGGGGTTATGTAAAAGGAGTTTTTCCTTTCATTGGCCCAGATCTTGATATTCCTGCCCCTGATGTCAACACCAATCCTCAGATTATGGCCTGGATGACTGATGAGTATTCAAAATTGAAAGGGGAAGATTGCCCGGCTGCTTTTACCGGCAAACCCTTGGAAATGTGGGGATTGGCTGGAAGAAACGAAGCAACTGGATACGGAGGAGTAGTCACTTTGAAAAAACTGGCTGAGATATTTAATCTAAATCCCAAAGAGACAACTTTAGCTATTCAAGGATTTGGCAATGTTGGTTCTAATTTTGCTCAATTTGCCTTTAAAGCCGGATTTAAAATTTTAGCCGTTTCTGAAGTTGATGGCGGAGTTTATGTTAAAAATGGTTTGGATCCTGAGGCAACTTTAAAATGTCGAGAGGAAAAAGGAAAAATTTCCGGTTGTTATTGCGTAGGTTCGGTTTGCGATTTGAGTTTTGGTAAAGGAATTTCCAATAAAGAAATTTTGGGAATGGAAGTTGATGTTTTGGTTCCGGCAGCAGTTGAAAATGTGATTACAAAAGAAAACGCCCCAAAAATTAAAGCAAAATATGTAATCGAAATGGCAAACGGTCCGGTTACCTCTGAAGCCGAGAATATTTTACAAAAAAGAGGTATCATTTCAGTACCTGACATTTTAGCCAATTCCGGGGGAGTCATTGCTTCTTATTTTGAATGGTTGCAAGGGAAAGAAAAAAAATTGTGGGAAAGAGAGAAGGTTTTAAAGGGGCTTTCCAAGATTTTGGAAGAATCTTTCGAGAAAGTTTTTAATTTGGCTAAAAAAGAAAAAATTAATCTGAGAAGGTCAGCCGAAATTTTAGCTGTCGAAAGAGTGGTAAAAGCGATGGAAAAATAGGAGGGCTTGCCCTTGACTTCATTTTTGGCTTAAATTAAGGTAAAATAAGATTGTGGATATTAAACCGAGTACATAAATTTTATGTGCTCCGGTAAAGGTCGATTTAATTAGATATTAGATGTTAGATATTGGATATTAGGTGATGAGGAATAGATGTTAGATTTTAGGTATCTAATATCTATTTTCTATAATCCAAAATCTATTTCTAGATTTTATGGCAACTATTGCTTATTGCGTAAAATGTAAGGCAAAAAAAGAGATGAAGGATCCAGAAGAGGTGACTATGAAAGGAAAAGGAGGAACAAAAAGAAGAGCGATGAAAGGAACTTGTCCTGATTGCGGAACAAAGATGTTCAGGATATTAGGAAAGGCAAAGTAAAAATTTAAAGCTAAAATTTGTTCCAAACCAAAACCACGATTGAGGTGGTTTTGGTTTTTTTGTTTTTCTTTTATATACTAATATATACTAAAAAAATGAATCGAAATGTCAGGAATTTTGTTTTAGGCGTTTTGGTTGTTTTATTTTTCCTTAATATTTTAGTTTGGATTGCCGTTTTTGATTTAGCCAGACCCCAATTCCTTGATGTTAATTTTTTTGACGTTGGGCAGGGCGACGCCATTTTTATTAAGACACCAAAAAGACAGCAAATTTTAATTGATGGCGGTCCTGACTCAAAAATTTTAGAAAAACTGGGAAAGGAAATGCCATTTTATGACAGAAGTATTGATTTGGTCATTTTAACTCATCCTGAAAGAGATCATTTGGCTGGTTTGATCGAGGTTTTGAAAAAATATAAAGTTGAAAATGTTTTGTGGACAGGGATAATAAGAGATACCGCCGAATTTAAAGAGTGGCAAAATTTAATTAAAAAAGAGAAGGCCAAAATTTCCATCGCCCAATCTGGTCAAAAAATAGCATGCGAAAAGCGCTCGCTCGGCCTTTGGCCTCGCGAAATGCGAATGCGCCCATGCGAATTTTCTATTGATATTTTGTATCCTTTTGAAAATCTTGAGGGTAAGATTCTCAAAGATAGTAATAATACATCAATCATTGGTAAATTAATTTTCGGTGAAAATTCATTCTTATTTACTGGCGACATTTATCAATCGGCTGAAAAAGAAATTTTAGATAGGGGATTGGAAGTTAACTCAGGTGTCTTAAAAGTTGCTCATCACGGAAGCAAAACTTCAAGTTCTGAAGAATTCATTGTTAAAGTTTCTCCAGAAATTGCAGTAATTTCGGTTGGAAAAGGAAATTCTTATGGGCATCCTCACCAAGAGGCCTTGGAAATTTTAAATAAATTTGGTATAAAAGTTTTAAGGACCGATCAAATAGGGGATATAAAGATTATTTCCGATGGCAACACCTTACGAATTACGAATTAAACCGAATTACGAATTCGTAATTCGAAAGTATTCGTAATTCGTAGGAATAAAATGAGGTTTCCAATATTTAAAACTAAAATAGAAGGATTAAACCGAAAATTTAATCTCTTGGACCCAAAAGAACAAGGAGAGTATTTTCAATTGAAAGCGGGAAAAGAAATTGAAAAGTTAAGAAATTTTTTGAAGGAAAATACCTTCGTGGCTTATTTATTGGGAAAGAAAAATTCGGGCAAAGGAACTTATTCTAAAATGTTTGCCGAAGTTATTTTGCCAGAAAGGATTGAACATTTTTCAATTGGCGATATGGTTAGAGCGATTGATCTCGAATTAAAAGACGAGAAAAAGAAAAAAGAATTGTTAGATTATTTAGATAAAAATTATCGTGGCCGACTTTCTTTGAAAGAAATTATTTTGGCCCTGGAAAATCGAAGCACAAAAACTCTTTTGCCAACTGAATTAATTTTGGTTTTATTCAAAAGGGAAATGGAAAAAAGAGAAAAGAAGACCCTTTTTATCGATGGTTTTCCCAGGGAATTAGATCAAATTGGTTTTTCTTTGTTCTTTCGAGATTTAATCGGTCATCGAGAAGACCAGGACATTTTTATTTTGATTGATGTTCCGGAATCGGTAATTGATGAAAGAATAAAATGGAGAAGGGTTTGCCCCATTTGCCAAACTTCAAGAAATTTGAAACTCTTTCTAACTCCAAAAGTTGGCTATGACAAAGAAAAAAAAGAATTTCATTTAATCTGCGATAACCCCGGCTGTAAAGGAGCTAAACTTCTTTCCAAGGAGGGGGACGAATTAGGAATTGAACCAATCAGAGAGAGGTTAAAATTGGATGGAAAGTTAATTGAAGAATCCTTTTCTCTTTACGGCATCCCTAAAATTTTGTTAAGGAATTCTATCCCGGTGAAAGAGGCGGAAAAATTTGTTGATGATTATGAAATTACTCCCGAATATGTTTTTGGATGGGACGAGAAAGAAAAAAAGGTAAAAGTAAAAGAAAAACCCTGGGTTTTGGTTGATGACGAAGGAATCAAATCCTTCAGTTTATTGCCCCAGCCAGTGGTTGTTTCCTTGATTTACCAAATGGTTGATGTTTTGCCCCCCACCACTTTATAAATATTTCAAAAAAGAATTTTGCTTTGTTAGTTGAAAAATTAAAGTTAATAAAATGTTAGAAATTCCATTTAAAGTGGTGGGGGGTTGACAAGTTATTTGCTAAAGAGTTAAAATGAAAATGGCCCTGCCCCGTTAGAAATATCCATCAGAAATTGGCGGTGCCCTATTGGAAATTATGTAATATTTTGACAAACATAATTTCTAACGGGGCCCTGCTCCAATTCTTTCTAGTGTTGTTCTGGGACAAAACTTTTTTGAGGGAACCTGAAATGATGTGTAGCCCGAGGGTTACACCTGAGGTACCCACTTCGAACTTTTTCCAGAAATACTCTCTAGAAAGAAGGCAGGGCCATTAAAATAGCCGTTTTTCGGCTATTTTATTTTTTCCTTCCTTTTCCAACTTCACTCACGGCCGTGGACTAAATAGGAAACTCCTTTTTCCAGCTCACTGTGCCTCTTCGGCGCATCGGGCTCGAAAAAAGAGGGGAAGGGTAAAGATTGAGAATTTTACCCAGGGCATTTTTTTATTGCATGGGTTGTACACCCCCAACCCTCTGGTTTTATTCGATTGAACTACTACCGTCTGCTCCGTAGGAATTCTGTAGGAACTCCCATAAGAACAGGGAGTAGCTTTCTAAGCGTCTGTGCATCCCTGATTACGAGACGCACATACACCGCCGCTTCCCAAGGCTTCTCTACATGCATTAAATGAAAATTCTCAAAGTCCTTTCGTAAGAGATCGCTGATGAATTCATTGAGTTGTTGTTCATGAGTTAGAGGCCATCGAATAATAAGCTCCTTTGGGAAATCAGTCTTTTCCATTTGTGACACCGAGCTACCTACCAACATTGACAGATAATTCGGTGCCACAAATTTCTTTCTTCCCTTCCCCATAAATTATTTCAAAGAACTATCTTGCTCTTACACCTCCTATTATACACCCATACTTTAATTTTGTCAAGAGCAAAGCCCCTTTTTAAGAAAATGCTCTTTTACACAAAAACAATAAAAAACACCGATTTTACGGGTCAGATAAAAATTTTTGGAAAACTTTTCCGCCCGCGCAAAGTACATAGCTTTTAAATAATTTCTAAAAATTCTTTTGGCGTAATAATTGCTAATTTTTTCTTTTTAGCAAATTCTAAAACTTTTGGATTAAGAAAATCTTTTTTGTCTAAAGTTGCGAGATAATTTGATTTATATTTTAATGCTGCGGCTAAAATTGGTGTATCTCGGAAATTAATAATTTCAATTAAGTTTTCTATTTCTTTTTCGGGAGGATCTCTTAAAATTTTGAAATTAAAATTAGTTAAAAATAATGTTAAAATATTTGCCTTTGTCGGATATTTCTTGTTAAGAATTCTTATATACTCGTCTAAAACATAATCTGAAATTAAAAGATTATAATTATTAAAGAAAGACTCTCTAATTAAACGAAAAGAACCGCCCGTAGAAGATAAGATGGCGGCAATGATAACACTTGAGTCAAGAAAGATTTTTATTCCTTTTCCATTTTCTCTTTTTGAGCTTAGCATATAATTCGGGATATCTTTCTTTAAAAATTTGTTCGCGAATCTTTTTAGCCGTTTTTTTTATTTTTTGCCAATTCTCAAAATCCACGTCCTTTTTAGGAACACTAAACCCGAGATATTTTTTTATTTCTGATATATCTCTTTCTAAGATTTTAATTTTTTGATTGAGAGTTGATTGAGGCATACTATGTTAATATTAAAAAATTTTTAATAGAAAATCAAACTTTCGGGGTGCCGGGAGTCGCACCCGGGCTGCTACTACCCCAAAGTAGTGGACTACTGTTATCCTACACCCCGCTAGATTTCAATTCTAAATTCGAAATTCTAAATCCTAAACCATTTGGAAAATTGGAATTTAAAATTTTAAATTTGCCTGCCCCTTAGGGAACCGAAGGTTCTCCTTCGGGGTTTATGAATTAGAAATTAGGATTTAGAAATTCACTTTCTTTTAGAAAGTGTCTTGATGCATTTGGCGCAAGCCAAAATTCTTTTTCCAGCGAATTTTCTAAAAGCTTCTTTTTTTATTCCAATAGGAATTCTCACCCATTGCAAATTGGGATAAACTCTTCTTTTTACTGTGGGATTGTATTTCCCTCTCAGTTTAACTAATCGCCAAACCAGGGTTGATGTTTTACCGCAGATAGTGCATTTTCTCATATGATTAATTTTATCAAATGTTTTTATTTTTTTCAATATATGTTATATTGTTTAAAATAATGCTTATACAATTGCTTTTTACCGATCCATTACTTTTTTTAATAATAGGCATAGGAATTCTGCTGGCACTTAGTATCCACGAATATTCCCATGCCCAGATGGCTGATTTCCTCGGCGATCCAACTGCCAAATATCAAGGACGCTTAACCATAAACCCACTCGCTCATCTGGATCTCTTTGGAACATTACTTCTTTTTTTGTTTGGATTTGGCTGGGGCAAACCCGTTCCTTTCAATCCTTATAATCTAAGAAATCCGAAACAGGGAGAATTTTTGGTAGGTTTAGCCGGTCCTCTTTCTAATTTTTTAACTGCAGTAATTTCTGGTTTTATTTTCCGTTTTTTTCCATTTTTAACAAATAGCCCCTTTTTAATTTATTTTGTTTGGATTAATATTATTTTAGCTGTTTTTAATTTGTTGCCCATTCCACCCCTAGACGGTTCGCATGTTTTTCTAAACATTCTTCCCTTCTCTCTGAAAAAAATTATTTTATCAATTGGGCCGCTTTCGCTTATTTTCGGAATTTTATTTATGGTATATGTCGGATTTCCTTTTATTTGTGAACCCCTTTTCAGGTTAATAATGGGAATAAATTTGCTATTTTAGTTGACAGTTTTTTTAAGAAATGCTAAACATAAAAGATAAGCGCCCGGCGCTTTATTTTTAACTATGCCTACAATTCATCAACTAATTAAAAAAGGAAGAAAAGGAAGGAAAAGGCGTTCGAGAATGCCGGCTTTGAAATTTGGTTTCAATCCCTTAAAGAATAGACCAATAAATTATCCCTCGCCATTAAAAAGAGGAGTTTGTCTAAAAGTTTTCACTGCCACTCCCAAAAAGCCAAATTCCGGTTTAAGAAAAGTAGCCAGGGTGAGATTAACTAATGGAATGGAAGTTACTGCCTATATCCCGGGCATTGGCCATAATTTGCAAGAACACTCAATTGTTTTAATTAAGGGTGGAAGAGTGAAAGATTTACCTGGAGTGAGATACCATATTGTTAGAGGGATTTTGGATACAGCTGGAATGGAGGGAAGAAAACAAGAAAGGTCAAAATACGGAGTAAAAAAACCAAAAGAATAAATTTATGAGAGGAAAAAAGAAAGCAAAAAGGGCAATTCCGCCAGACCCGGTTTATAATAATGTTACCGTTTCCAAGTTCATTAATCAGGTGATGCGAAAGGGTAAAAAAACCATAGCCAAAAAAATTGTCTACGGGGTTTTTGAAATTTTAAAAGAAAAAACAAAAAAAGAACCTTTGGAAATTTTTGAAAAGGCAATGAACAATGCTTCGCCTTTGCTTGAAGTAAGACCAAAAAGAATTGGTGGGGCAACTTATCAAGTGCCGGTAGAAGTAAGAGGAGAGAGGAGATTAACTTTGGCTATGCGTTGGATTATTGAGGCAGCCAAGTCAAAAAAGGGAAAACCGATGAAAGAGAAATTGGCCGAAGAATTAACCAATGCCGCCAATAACACCGGGGTAGCCATAAAGAAAAAAGAAGACACTCACAAGATGGCCGAGGCAAATAGGGCTTTTGCCCATTTTGCCTGGTAAGACGCTTCGCTTAACTAAAAATTCATAATATATAATTAATAATTGGAATTTAATCCCATTATGTTTTATTAATTATTATTTATTAATTAAGTTATGCCAAGAACTTATCCCATTGAAAGATATCGTGATATTGGAATTATTGCCCATATTTCAGCTGGTAAAACAACAACTACCGAGCGGTTTTTGTTTTACACCGGAATTTCTCACAAATTAGGAAACACTGATGACGGAACAGCCATTATGAACTGGATGGAGCAAGAAAAAGAGAGAAAATTAACTATTAAATCAGCCGCCACTACCTGTTTTTGGACGCCAGAACAATATTTGAAAGAAAAGAAACCCGCCTCCGCTGACTCGGCCTCCGTAGCTAAAGCTACTTCGGCGAAGGAGGCAGCTACGGCGGGCAAGGAAGAGAAGTCGGAATACCAAATTAATATTATTGATACCCCCGGTCATATTGATTTTACGGCCGAAGTTCAAAGGTCCTTAAGGATTTTGGATGGGGCAGTAGTGGTTTTTGACGGAGTGGCCGGTGTTGAGCCCCAATCGGAAACGGTTTGGCGTCAGGCAGATAAATTTAATGTTCCCAGAGTTTGTTTTATTAACAAAATGGACAGAATGGGAGCTTCTTTTGAAAAATCTTTAGAGTCGATTTGGCAAAAATTAACTCCCAACGCAGTGGCAATTCAATTACCGATCGGGACTGAAAAAAAATTTGTGGGAGTAATTAATTTGTTAAAAATGAAAGCCCTGATTTTTAGCGGTGATTTTGGTCAAATTGTTAAAGAGGAAGAAATTCCCCAAGATTTAATGGAAAAAGCCAGGACTTGGCGAAAAAAATTAGTGGAAAAAATTGCGGCCGAAGATGAAAAACTTCTAGAAAAATATTTGGTAAAAAAAGAAATTACAATAGAAGAGTTAAAAACAGTTTTGAGGAAAGCCACCCTAAACTATAAATTAATTCCGGTTTTTTGTGGCGCCGCTTTTAGAAACAAAGGGGTCCAACCGCTTTTGGATGGAGTGGTTTATTATCTACCTTCGCCGGTTGATTTACCCCCGGTTAAAGGAATTGATCCAAGAAACGGACAAGAAATTGAAAGGAAACCTTTTGATTACGAACCTTTTTGTGCCTTGGCTTTTAAAGTTCAGGCCGATCCCTATATCGGGGCTTTGACTTTTTTCCGAGTTTATTCCGGGACTTTAAAAAGAGGTTCTTATGTTTTAAATACTGCGACCGGAGAAAAAGAAAGGATCGGACGACTTTTAAGAATGCACTCAAATGAAAGAAAAGAAATAGAAGAGGTTTTTGCCGGGGATATTGGAGCCACTGTTGGACTAAAGAAAACCTCGACCGGTCATACCCTTTGTGATGAGAATGACCCAATTGTTTTGGAAAAAATCACTTTCCCGGAGCCGGTAATTTCAGCTCGGATTGAACCTAAGACAAAACAAGACCAAGAGAAAATGGGTTCTGCTTTAAAAAAAATATCTGAAGAAGATCCAACTTTCAAAGTTAAGCAGGATTTGGAAACCGGAGAAACAATTATTTCGGGAATGGGGGAATTGCATTTGGAAATTATCGCTGACAGAATGAAGAGAGAATTTAAGGT
>Ga0100380_10004565_pt1 | contig 14454 bp, 6 predicted proteins | sample CryGeymeta201504_FD_80417 | JGI IMG/M metagenome (GOLD analysis project Ga0100380, IMG submission 80417) | Groundwater microbial communities from Crystal Geyser aquifers in Utah, USA - Crystal Geyser metaG 2015-04 | ecosystem: Environmental > Aquatic > Deep subsurface > Groundwater | place: USA... | reverse complement strand
TCGCGTCAATCGTCTTGTCATAGCCAAAGTAGAACCCATTGAGTTGAACGGTGCATCCCAGCGCTTGCAACACACTAGCCAGATAGGTTTGCATACTGCCAGACCACCCCATGTCGCATAACAGGACACGGTCGGCAGACGGCAGATGGGAAGCATGCAAATAGCGCTCGAACAAGCCCAGATAATCCGATCGCTTGCGGGCAAAACAACGGCCTATGCGAGGGTCCAGCAGCACGGATCTGAAAACCGCCCGATTCTCCTTGAAAGGCATTGAAAGACGCACATCGTGACTGAGGCGGCGGACGATGCCGAACACCTCGCGGTTGTCGATCTTGAGGATATATAGTAACTGCCGGATCGATACCCTTGCCAGATGCGAGTGATGCTCAAACAAAGCGAGCAATCGGTCAACCGCCTGTTCATCAAGTGCTTCGATGCTCAACATTAAAAGGGACATTCTACTCACGCACAGGTAATGCGTTTCCAATCCCGATTGGTCCATGACGTCAAACAAACGCTTGAAAAAAAGTCCTTCCCGCGACAGGAAATACACATGGCGGATCTGATGTTCGCGGCAATAGCGCGATATGGCGCGCATGTAGGACATGAAAGGGAAAGCTAGCGTCATAGCGGTTTGATGCGACTGTACCTGCCGCCCGGCAACGGGCATCGCTGCATTCATAGCCGCATGGACGTCTTCTAATCTGGAGCCCGGCGCAACCAGATTCGCCAACCTTGCCTCACAATGGGTCACAGTCGGGGCTCCCGGCGAATCCAGCTTTCCCAGACCATGGGATAACTGTAATTGGCATTTTTCATTGACACTCTCCAAGCTTGATTCGAAAAGACGAATGTTAGCTTTACACGATGGCGATTACCACCCTTTTATTAAGCTTGTAGGCATTACACGCTTCTCTTATGTTGTCGGCATGACAGGGAACAACTACAACGCACATGTGACAACCAATCACCGCATGAGTCGCGCCGAGGTCATGACCCTATGGATGTAAGTGCGATAACCGACATTATTGTACAGCCTGGTATCCGAACGGTTAGCTTCGATATTTTCGACACCTTGCTGGAACGACCCGCCCTGCACCCTGACGACATCTTCGTTCTGCTCAACGAACCCGTCAAGGCACTTCTACAGCGCGACCGATTCGACTTTCATCGGATACGTAGACATATAGAACATGAAGCGGTGCAACACCACGCCAACGGCGATAGCCCCGAATACACCCTGTCTTTCGATCAAATCTATGATTATTTCAGGATTAAACATCAACTCGGCAACGAGGAAACCCGGCACATCATGGAGCTGGAGCGCGATTTGGAGCGAAGGTTGCTGGCACCGCGGGCCATTGGACGGCAACTCTTTGAAACGGCGCGCAAGACTGGCAAACGTATTGTCTGCCTCTCGGACATGTATTTTGACCAACCATTCCTGTCTGAGCTGTTGGCACGCAATGGTTTTGCCGGAGTTGATGCCATTTACGTCTCGTCCGAAATCAAAAAGAGAAAGGATTCCGGCGCCCTTTTCACGCATGTCCTGACCACCGAGCGGCTCGCCGCGCATGAGATGGTCCACATCGGCGACCACATCGACTCGGACTACCGGATACCGCTCGGTCTTGGGATTCCCGCGTGCCATATCCCCTCCTCGTCCGAGTATTTTTTTGCGCGCACCCGAGCGTGCAACGACGTATGGACCGCCAAATATGCCCCGGCTGAGCGACTGCTCATCGGTTTTTTCCTGAACCGGTGGTCGGAGCAACAGACGGAACGCGCATCATGTTTCCCACAAAAGCGTGACCTGGGCTATTTCGGCATCGGACCTATCCTCTTCGGAATTGCCCAATACATCCGCACCAGCCGCGCGATCCAGGACCATTACCCCAGTGTCCATTTTGCATCCCGCGACGGCTATTTGCCAATGAAAGCCTACGACCACCTGAACGAAGATTCAGCCAGGAAATGCATTCCCTCCAGCTATCTCTATTGCGGGCGGGCCCTATACCACGCAGCAGGCTATCAGGGAAGTCCGCTGAAGCACCTTACCCAACGCCTGCAAAAAATGTGGTGCGGTCCGGACATGAACTTGGGACACTTATTCGATTCCCTCGTTTCCCCTACGTTTCTCGCTGCCGATGACCCCCGGCGGGACCGACTTGTCTCCGTTGAAATCAAAGAACGCTTTTCCGTCCTGCATGCGATTTTAGAAGTGCGACACGCGGAAGTCGACCGCCTGCTGCGCGAGAAGCAGAACAGGCTCCGGGCGTATTACGCCGAGGTCCTGTCATTTTCTCGTCGGCGACGGGCACTGGTCTTCGATTGTGGCTGCGGAGGTTCCGTTTCCAAGAATATCATGAAGGTCGTGCGGGGCAGAATCGACAAAGCGTATCTTTGCGAGACCGCCCGCAACCGGCTTGCAGACCGCATTCATCGGACCAGGACGCATCTCCTTCTGGGGGATCTGCACGATCTACAGCCCATGGGTACCTTGAGCATCTTCGAAGAAGTCTTTTCCTCGATGGATGGCCCCTGCATCGACCTGATCCGAGAGGCTGATTGCTGGGCACCGGTATCTGACCCCAGTCAGGTGCCCTCCGCAGCGACCGCCGAAGACGTTGTTGCCATCCAGTCAGCAGCCATGGACTTTGTGCGCGACATCAAGACCCGGTTCGGATCGCTGCTTGATCGTCTGGTCATCACCCATGCGGCGTTTACGGCCGAACCCCTGCTTGCCGCGCTACGCGCGCCAGCCGACATGAGCATCCGGCACTTTGAACGCATCGTTTTTCCCGATGCCTTTTACGGGGACAGCCGGCCCCTGAGCGAAAAGATCGAGGCGAGCGACCGTGATCATCTCCTCCGGACCCCGTTCGTCGACCGCTCCCTGACGATCAGCCGACCGACACTGCCGGAACAAGCAGCGCCCTGCCGTGCCGGGTTGCACCTGCACCTGTATCATGTGGACATGGCACCCTGCTTCCTCAAGCGGCTGGCGCGCTGGCGAACACCGTATGATCTATTTATTTCCGTTTGTTCCCCACACGATGCGCGAACGGCTCATGTGTTGTTCGCGCCCCTGCTGGAGCAGACTGCCGGTAAGCTGGAGATCCGCGTATTCCCCAACCGGGGGCGGGATACCGGTGCCTGGGTGTCAGGATTCGGGTCAGACCTCGCTGCGTACGATCTGGCCGGACATGTGCACGCCAAGCGAAGCCCCCACTTCGCCTGGGGAGACCAGTGGCGGGAATACCTGCTGGACAACGTCATCGGCTGGGACGCCTTTGTGGACATACGTGCCCATTTCCAAGGCGATCCGTCTCTGGGGCTGGTGTTCCCTCCCGCCTATGACGGGGTGTTTGAATTCTGGGGGAACAATCGTCTGACGCACCTGGAAGACATCGATCGCCGGACTAGCCAGGATCTCTTGCAGCGCATGGGCGCGAACACAGACATCAGCAAACACAACCTCCACTTTTCTGTTGGGACCATGTTCTGGTATCGCCCTGCCGCCCTCGCGCCTTTGATCGATCTGGGGCTGGGCTTTGACGATTTCGAGCCGGAACCGATCGGCATCACGGGGTCGCTGGCCCATGCCATTGAGCGACTGCCCGCACTGGTCGCAGCGCACAGCGGATTCTCGACCCGCGCGTATATCCGGCCGGACGATCTGCTCGATCGTTTTCACCAGCAACGGTTGCGGTCCATCGGGGCTGATCGTTCTACTTCCGGGTTCGCGGCGTACCAGGCAAAGGCCATATCCTCGCTCTGCCAGGTTCTTCTCCCGCTGCTGCCACGGGGTACCCGACGCTATCGCCTGGCGCAGGCTGTGGCCAAAACCATCAACGCTTTTGTTCAGAAACCATGAGCACCCTCCACCAAAAGCGCATTCTCCTATTCACGCACTACAACTGGCGGGCGGAGTTGTCCGAGCACGTCCTGTACACCTTACGATGCATCCAACCGCTTTTCGATATCCTGGTCGTAATCTCCAACAGTCCCCTCAGCGCGCACGATCATGCCCGTCTCCTGTGCCTGACCGACCATGTGTTGATCCGCGCCAATGATGGCTTCGACTTTGGCGCTTGGAAGGCGGGCTTGGATACTATCGGGTGGGATGCCGTGCGGCAAGCCGACAGCCTGACGCTCATGAACGACTCCTGCTTTGGACCCTTGTTCGAACTGGAGCCCCTGTACCGACGCATGCAAGAGCAAGGCGTCGATTTCTGGGGATTGACCAACCACCGCGGTTCGCGGATTCGAATCCGATGGCGTATCCACTCTATTCCCAACCACTTGCAGAGCTATTTTCTCGTCTTTCATCGCCCGATTCTGCAATCGCCGGTGTTTTACGCCTTCTGGCGAAAGGTCGACTCCTGCGACGACATCTGGGACGTTATTATCCGCTACGAGGTTACCCTAACCCGCACCCTGTGCCAGGCCGGTTTTTCCTGCGCGCCGGTGATCGACACGATACAGGCGAAGAGCGGCAACGCCAACTGGTCCCATTACCATCCCGACCGTTTGCTGGCCAGCTCGGTGCCATTTATAAAAATCAAGAGCATCCCGCTGTTTTTTACCCCGCGCGCCCTAATCGAGGATATTCGCGCGCGTTCAGTATACCCGACCGCTTTGCTGGAAGATTATTTTCACCGCTATTACCGTCCCGACATTTCCCTGTTGGTGACCGATGCGGTGGTGCGTCCCAGCCCCGCTGGCACTCCGTGTACGCCCATCAAGACGGCGCTACATCTGCATGTGCGCGATCTGGATGCGTTGCTGCCGATCCTCGCAAACGGCGCGTTATGGGCAAAGCCCATGGACGTGTATGTTTCCGTGCCAGATAGTGTGCCATGCAGCCAAGTCAACACCGCGATGCAACGCATCGCCCCGGAAATCACGGTGAAGGAAGTGCTGTCCTATAGGGAACACGATCACCCCTTCGTTGTCCACGCCGCACGTTTCGAGACGTACGAGGTTGTCGGCTATATCCCCATTGGAGACAGACAGGAGCCCGACGCGGCGGCCCACCATCGCGCGCTGCGAAGCACCTTGCTGGAACCTTCAGCTCAATGGCGTGCGCTTTTTGCTTCCGACCCCGGAATCGGATTGGTGTGTGCAGATCAGCCCGCTCTGGTCTTGCGCCATCCGTCCTCCCCGGGCGTGGCAGAGGACCTCGCGTTCATGAAGAATGCGCTTCGGGGCATCTGTAGCACAAGACGGCTTGACGCGGCAGACCTGGAGTCGTTCGTCGGACCGTATGGCAGCGCGTTCTGGTACCGGCCCGATGCCCTGGCACCAATGCTCGAATGGTTGCGCATCCACACTGACGCCGTGCGCGGAAAACGCACGACGAACGCTCTCCGCTTATTGCCGATCTATTCCGCCTGGATGCAGGGTTACCGCTTCCGCATCATTTCAGTGGCCAACTCGGCAAGCCCGTCGGTATGCCACCAGCAGACCATCGTCGACATGGTCGAACGACTCACCCGCGCCCACCTGCCGCACGCCATCCAGCATCACATAGCCCGTTGTCTCCGAAGGTTCTGGAGACATAGGGCGGAGGCCTTTCCAGGTGAGGCATACGAAATGCGTCAAAACGGGTTGTCGATTGGCACCCCCCTTATCACCCGTGGTCGCCACAAAAAGGAATCATGAATAAACGACTGAAACAAGCACTGAGTTGCCTGAAGAAATTGTCCTTGCTAATAGAATCAAGGTACGACAGGAATTATTTGGCACCAGACGTTCCTGTCTCGAAGATGGTTAGCCATCAGAAGTGGCAGAAATACTTATATGACGTTGGTAACAAACCAGGCATGAAAGTGCTCGAAATAGGCAGCCGCGAGGTAACTGGCGCATCAAATGCCAGAAAGGAATTCGGCAAGGCAGACTATGTTGGCTTTGACTATTATCCCGGAGATAATGTTGATATCGTCGGTGATGCTCATAAGTTATCATCCTATTTCAAGGATGGAGAAAAATTTGATATCATCTACTCGAATGTTTGTTTTGAACACTTCGCCATGCCTTGGATTGTCGCAATCGAAATCACAAAGCTGCTCAAAGTGGGTGGACTCGTTTTTGTGGAAACGCATTTTTCTTTTTCATCACATGAGAGACCGTGGCACTTCTTTCAATTCAGTGATATGGCACTGAAAGTCCTTTTTTCCGAGGCTCTCGGGTATGAATGCCTGGAAGCCGGTATGTCAAACCCTATTGTTGGTAGGTTCTCCTCACTGGCGGATGTTCATTTGCGGAATATCCCCGTAAGTGGGCTTTATTGTCACAGCGAGTATCTGGGTAAAAAGACAAGAGCCGTAAATAGTTTTGACTGGATGCAGGTCGATTTATCAAAGGTTGTGGGAGGAACAGAGTATCCCAAACCGAAAGCGTAATCGCTTTATATCACCATGGCCCACCGAGTCCGTACATCGCGATTGCCACCAGACGATCCGTTCAGGTACTTTGAGTGGTCGGTTTGCCAGACCCCCTGCAAACCGCCCCACTCAACCCGGCCCCCGATTTAAACTCAGTGCGTACGCATATGGCCGATCCACTGCGACTCAAGCACTTCACCATCCTGCTCGCGCACGATATCGAGCCGATACCACTGGTTCCAGACGGGAACGCTCAGCTCGTATATCGAACCGCCCTTGAGCCCCGTCACGGCCTGGATGAGGCTCTTGTCGCTCCGGCTGTAAAGCAGCAGGGCTAGCGGTTCATCCGTCTCCGGGAGCACGATGTGTTCCACCGGCAAACCAATCGCCATGTCTCCAGCGTCCGCGACTGTCGCCATCTCTTTTTCAGACACCTCGGGAACTCTCCCAAACCAACCGCCGTAATCGAGCGACTCCTTCTCCTCGCCGGGGTAGAGGCTCATCACGCTCAGCCAGTAACGCTGGCCGAACGGCAGGGCCGGGATCACGAGTTCCCGCGGCGACAACGTTGGCTCCAGCACCAGCATGGAGGTACTTGCCACCGGATCATACAGCATCGCCGACACAACCGCGTCGGGGCCATAGGACAGGGCAAACGTCACCGCCCCCGGCAATTCGCCTGCTAGGCCAACGTCTGCAATCAAGAATGGCGAAATACTCTCTGCGTTGGCCGTATCCAGCGGAACGAGGCTTGCTGAGGCATTCGCTGATGCCGATGCATAGGCATACCAGGCAATGCCCTGATAGCTCCAGGTGCCGGACATGTTGGCGATCACATTATTCTTCTCCGTCTCCGATATCGTAAAGAAGGGCTTCTTCAACTTAGGAGCCCAGAAGCGATACACCGGCAGGGTACCCGGTGCCTGATAATCGAAGGCGTGCCACGCAATCCCTTCGTAGGTGAACACACTCGAATAACGGCTTTGCAGCGTCGCCTTCTCCGCCTCAGTGATTGTGAACACATGGCAGCCGATGCGGTCCGACCAGAAGCGCTGCACAGGCGAGGAACCATTCACTGCCTGCCCATGGACATAGAACGCAATGCCCTCGTACGTCCACACATCAGGCCAGGTCGCGATGATCTCATCCCTCTCGGCGGCCGACGCCGTGAAGAAATGGCTCATCAGGCTGTCCGACCAGAAACGGTATACGGCACCATCAATACTTTCCAAAACCGGTCTTGTATTCGTGCCTGCATACAAAATCAGAATCCGACCGTTGACGCTATCGGACACAACAATGTTTCCCCAACCGTCATCACTTACATCCAGCGGACGTCCGACAACGCCTGGACGAAGAACCGTGTCCCAGACGCCAGTCAAATCCCGCCGTACAATCTGGTCATTAAACGTGCTGGCGACCACCAAACTATGGTCACTCATCACATGCAAACCCATGTTTTGTTCAAGATCGCCGTTCGCCGACTCTGAAGTACCGGCCCTTTCAATAAAGCCACCCTCTAAGGAGAATTTTTGAACACGTCCAGCAAAACCTTCTCCCGCCGGATCGTAATCAGACACGTAAAGCACCTGATTCACCCTGTCAACCGCGAGTCCTGACGGATAACGGACACGCGCATCTTGTGACCCGCTTTGAATGATGACAGACCACTTCCCGTCCGGCTGGCGTTTCTGGATTCTCGAATTGTGGTAATCGGCCACATAGACATTGCCGGCGGCATCGATCTCCAGATCATAGGGCGCATTGAACTGTCCGATTCCGGCTCCGTAAGAACCGAAGGGTGTCCATTGACCGGTGGCGGCGGAAAGGCGCTGAATACGGTGATTGCCTGCATCCGCCACCCACAAGTCGCCGTTATCGGCAATCGCAACCCCCATCGGTTGTAAAAACTGCCCAGTTCCCGTTCCCTGACCGCCGAGCACCGTCCAATGACCGCTGATCCTGTCTAACCGCTGAACCCTGTGGGTAGCCGTATCCGCCACATGAATATAACGCGTGGTAGCCGCCACCCCCCACGGCGTCTTAAATCCACCATTATCGGCACTGCCGACAATATCCACCCGATAGTAGGTTCCTGTGGCCGTTGCCGCCGCATTAAAGGCGTCGAGTGTGACATCCATCGGCTTCAGCCAACCCGCGACCTCGCGATAGGTCACCACATAGGCGCCGGGATCGACCTCAACGGTCTGCCCGCTGTTGTACCAAGCCCCGTTCACGCCCCACTGCGCCCCGTCGGCAATCGCACCGGACGGCGTGATCGTCACGGTGATCGTTGACGGTTCCGGTAGTTTTTCCCAGTTGCGGCTGATCGCGTACACGGGGGACGAACGTTCAATTATGATGGTCTCGTTGGCCGGCGAATTCCACCAATCAACCGAATTGTAAACGATCTGATGCTCTCCGTACGCCAGATTTGTCACCATCTGACCGCTCGCCCACCAGTTGTTTGTATCACTTTCCAACCGCCATCGGGCGGCAGACGGTGCATTCGTCGGTGTGAACGTGATCTGCAACGCGCCGCGGACGGCTGTATAGGACGCCGATACGGTACGCGACTTGCCCGGAAGCAGTTGCACATTGAACGTCGCCGGACGATCCCAGCCTGGCACGTCGGCGGAAATATCGGAAAAGAGAACATCGTAGCCCGGTGCCCCCGGCACCAGGTTGATGACCTGCGTTCCGGAACTGCGGCGGGTGCCACCACCATTGATCGACCAGGTTGCCACTTCCTTGATTGCCGGATCATTGTTAATGATCACCGTCAGCGCGGCGGTCTGCACATACGTGCCGGTTGCCGAAGTCGATTGCCCGCGCACCAGGGTCAACGGCAGTGTGGCCGGCGTAATCCACCCAGTGATCGTATTAAAGCTTATATTGTACTCACCCGCAGAGAGGCTCGTCTCGACATAGCCACTTTCATTCCACGAAGCCCCGCCATTGTAGGACCAGCGCGCACCAGCGGCCACAACGTCATTGTTCTCAATAAACACCTGTAGCTGCGGTGGCCCCTGTATGATGTGATTGGTCGAGAAGGAAACATTCGTGCTGGCAAACGAGGCGGCATGCTTCCATTGCAACCACCAGTCCGAGGAGTAGCGCAGAACATTGTCCTCGACCTGCCCCAATGACCAGGCCACCGCCGACAGCGCCCCGTTGGTCCCGTTGTTGGCGCTTGTTCCCACCAGCGGCAGAACCTTCGCGTCATAGCTGGTGTCATCGTCAAACCGGTAATAGGCCACAAGATCCGTTTCCAGTCCGGTGAGGACCTGCTCCAGGTTGGCACGTATCCGATCGCTGCTCAGCTCGGCGTTCCAAAGCCGCCACTCATCGATACAGCCATTGAACCCCTCACCGATGCGCTGTGTTACCGGCCCCCCAGCGTACAAAGCGGGGAACGCGATCCCCGTCTGACTGGCCACATTCGTGCCGTTAACGAACAAATTCAGCTTCCGGTTATAATAGGTCGCCGCCACATGCGTCCAAGTGGCACCGTCAGCCGCCACCGCATTAGCACCGGTCGCGATAACCTCCACACCCGTAACGGATGAGTAACGCACATACGGCTGGCTGGATGCATTCAATCCGACTTCGTAGTTCACCGCATTCGCGCCAACACTACGGCGTGCAATAATGCCGCCATCCACCTCGCCGACGTCAGGTTGTATCCAGGCTTCGATCGACCATCTTTCGAGTGCGAAGCGTTGCTGCAGTGGCATCGTGATGTAATCACCAAGTCCCCCGAAGCGCAGCGATTGGTTCCGCTGGGGACTCAGGGACTGCGCGGGATTCCCGTCACCGTCGTCGATCCCGTCATGGAACCCGTCATCGTCGCTGTCCGCCAGCCAGGGACTCGAACCAAACCGCTGCTCCTCGCGGTTGATGAGCGCGTCGCCATCGAAATCCTCGTCGCCATCGGTCACGCCGTTATTGTTGGAGTCGCGTTCGCGCGGATTGGTTCCGCAGATGAACTCATAGACCGCATCAAGCCCGTCATCAGCGATCTCGGGGTCGAGGGGGTTGTTGTCACGTTCGGCATGCAGGGGCACGCCATAATCCGGATTCGACTGCGCATCGCGGAACTCGCGATCCGGGAGGGGCACCTGCGTAACCTCATCAAATAGCGTACTCCAGAGCTGCACATGCCAGACGGCCCGGGGATCGGCCCGTGTCTTGTCGCCGCGCACAATCACCGGCATCCCATTGCAGGAGAGTTCCGCGTCGAACTTGCCGATAGCAACATTGACATCAAACGGGGCCTCAAGCGTCGTGGATGAATAAGCCTGATACTCCGCCAGCAAAGCTGATCCTTCGGATACCGTATCCACCGCCACTACACTTCTGCACTGGAAGTGCACCGTATTACGCGCGATTTTCCTGTCGTGGGCCACATCGTACTGCTGCCCCTGATCTTCCTCTGCACCGGCGGCGGTCACGCGTTCGCCGTTTACGTAGACCACGGTCGAGGTCATACCGGGCGTGTGTACGCTCAGCGGGCAGGCGCGCGGCTGCGAGAAAAGGTAGACATGCTTGGTGTACGTTGAATTGTCGCCATCGAAGAAATCGGGACTGGTTTTCGGCATATAGAACACCGTTCCCCCCTCCTCGAGCCAGCCGGTCCGGTTGCCGACCGATGCATAGCCGACAAACGAACGGAAGTATTCAAAGCCCTCAACCACCCCCCCCTCGGAAAGCACCGGCGACGGTCCGTAGGCGGAGGTGTAGTACTCACGGTACTTTTCCATGTTGTACAGGTCTACCCACCACTCGGGCAGTTCGTCGCCGTCAGCATCGTCCGACCCGACCATCGGCACCGCCTGATCGGTTGTGACTGCATTCGTGATCGGGCCGCTGATACGATAGGTATCGGGGTACGGGTACAACCCGTGATTCAGGAAGGCGAAGTTCTCGACGGCGTCGCCCCCGTCGTCGAACCGCAGGTAAAGCATCAACGGATGCGGATCACTGTATGCGTACATCTGTGCCGTGCGTCCACTGCGGGTTTCTGCCGATAACTGTACATACACCGGAGCGGGGTAGTAACGATTCGCCCAATATTCGATATCAGCGAGGCTACGGGGATAATTCCAGACGCGCAGTTCATCAATGTAGCCTTGATTAATGCCATCCGTGAAATTTCTACAAATCGTGGGGGTGCCTTCATAATTCAGGCTTACAAACACTTTCTGCGCGATCAGCAGAACCCCGTTCAGATGGATCGAGATGCTATTATTCTCGGGGGCGATTACAAACGCCAGGTGATTCCACTGGTTCGTCTCAAGCTGCTGGACAGAACCGGCACCACTTACAATATTCGTACCGCCAACGGTAGCCATCACATTCGTGCCGCTTAGAATCTGCATTTTGGGTCGGTAATCATCAAGTTCGATGCGAAAGTGCGATTTACCAGCCCCTACGGCAGGGAAAGAGTAGAGGATACCGTTTCCGTCGTCCTGCGGATACACCCAGAACTCCACCGTGCCTCCACCGTCACCGAATGCAAAGCTGTCGCCTGTCGGATCGGTTATCGCCACGCCACCACCCCCGTTGACATTCATGCGCAGGCTGCGGGGCATGAAATTCGTACTGCTCATCGGGTGTACCGGATGTGTCAAATCAACCAGGAACTCATCCCAGTCGGTTACGCCGTCACGATCCGAATCCACATCCGTCGGGTTCATCGCGTCGGTTGAAACCGTAAATTCCGCGATGCCGACGCCGGGGAAAGACTGGCGCGGGCCGATGCCGTCGGGCCCGCGATACTCATCAAGATTTGTGATCCCGTCCACGTCCCAATCACCATATGCACCGTCGTCGCCGACCGCGCTGGTCGGATCGAGCCCGTAAAAAACCTCCCAGGCATCATCCATGCCGTCACCATCGGTATCCCAATTATTCGGTTCCACGAAAACCAGATGATCATGAATCAGCCGGTACTCTTCGATATTGGTCAGGCCATCATTGTCATAGTCCATCCCGGCGGTCTGGTCGAGCGTTCCGAACCAATGGGCCTCCCACCAATCCGTCATACCGTCTTTGTCGGCGTCGTCCGTGATGTTGAGTTTTCCCTGGAACACTGCACTATCCTGCAGCGTGATGTCGACGAAACCGTTAGGCTCCCCGATTTCGTAGAACCCGTTGTCGTTGCCGTCAATGAAGGCCATGATCCGGTAACGATCACCCGGTATCGAAAAAAGAACCTGCCAGCTGTTTGTGCTAATCGCCGCCAGATCGACAAGATCTATCAAATTGGACGGTTCAACCGGATAACTTGCACTAGGTCCGCTGAAGTTGTTCGCGAGTGCGTCATCGATCAGAAACGCCGCCACCATAACACGCCCCTCGCCCGGTTGCACGGTGCCCGCATCAGGCGCCACATACCAATGCGGCGGCAAAAGCGTCTCGTCATTGCGCCATTGCGACTTGTTGATTACGGTGAGCTGAACATCGGCGGCGTACACCAACGAAGCACATGCAAGCACCAGAACGGTCGCACTCGACAAAAACATCTGCATGCAGGAAACAGAACGGCATCGGGTCATTTGATCGTCTCCTTGCTTCACGGTTGGGTTACGGTGGCAAAGGCGGCGTTGCCGCGGCTGTCGGTGACGATCACCACATTATCGCCAGCGGCCGAGCGCTGATAGGTGGCTGCGGACGAACTCTGCGTCAGGATACTTCCCTTGGAAATATCCTGGACCGACCAGCTTACCGAACCGGAAGCGCCCTCGACGTTGAACGCCACCACTTCGCCGTTATTGGTCAATGTCGTGGAGGATGGCGAGATCGCCATCGGCTCGGCGGCCATCGGCTCAGGTTGTGCCGCTGTCGTGTCAGGTCGTTCGTCGGCACTGTCAATGTAACTGTCGTCGAAGTAGGAATCGACATTCTCAGTGTCGGGGCTGTCCTCGCATCCGCAAAAAGAAACACCCAGGCCCAACAGACCGATCATCGCCACCGTCGCTAGTAACTGCCGCATCATCTTGTCCTCCGTTACAGATGAACAAGCGCGCCCGGAAGGTCGCGCTACACCTTATGTGATTCCAACATTCCACGCGAACACTACAATAACATTCATCCCTATGCAAGAAACCTCGTCCGGATAAGCCAGTAGATAGCATGATTGAAAAGCAGGCTGTAGAGAGAGGCGACGACGTCATCAATGACGATCCCTGTGCCACCCTTGATCCGCTGGAGCTGATCGGCAGGGGTCGGTTTGGCAATATCGAAAAACCGACAACTCAGAAAGGCCATCAGCACCACCCAGGGGTTCCAAGGCAGCCCGATCATACAGAGAGGAAAAGTCATATACTCATCCGCCACGATGCGCCCGTCATCCTTGGTCTTGAACCGCCGTTCGGCCGCGCTGCACACTGGAATAGCCACCAGACTGAGCACGACCGCCAGCACGGACTGCCCAACCCACCCGATTTGGATCCATTCCCAGAACAGCCAGACGATCGGCAATGCCAGCAGGGTTCCAAACGTCCCGGAGGCCACCGGCATCAGCCCAAGGCCGAATCCCGTTGCCAGCCAGATCGCCAGGCGGTCGATTCGTTTCCTAATCCCCACGCTGCACTCCCCGCTTCATCCGCTTGAGTTTACCGGCATTGGCCACTTTCTGGACCGGCGACATGTGATCGACCAGCAAAACGCCGTTGAGATGGTCGATCTCGTGCTGGATGGCCCGTGACAAGAGTCCTGTGGCTTCAACTGCCTGGGCATTTCCATCCGGATCGAGATAAGTCGCCTTGACCCGCTCCGCCCGTCGCACGTTGATGTAGACATCAGGGAAACTGAGGCATCCCTCCTGCCCGACCTGCTCGCCCTCGGCTTCCTCGATCCGCGGATTGATCAGCGCCAGCGGCATCTTGACCCCGCAAGCCTGCTCGGCCGGCACATCGATCACGCAGACCGCCTCGGTGCGCCCGATCTGCTCGGCCGCCAGACCGACACCGTTCTTGGCATACATGCTGGCCAGCATATCGCCGACCAGCGTCCGGATGGCCTCATCCACCTCCGCCACGGGCGTTGCCTTCTCCCGCAG
>Ga0100380_10004564_pt1 | contig 14454 bp, 10 predicted proteins | sample CryGeymeta201504_FD_80417 | JGI IMG/M metagenome (GOLD analysis project Ga0100380, IMG submission 80417) | Groundwater microbial communities from Crystal Geyser aquifers in Utah, USA - Crystal Geyser metaG 2015-04 | ecosystem: Environmental > Aquatic > Deep subsurface > Groundwater | place... | reverse complement strand
TACTATCAACAAAACGTAAGCCTGTCTCCTGTAGAGTTCCTGTAGAAATATACTACACGCCTTTTTAACTGCCACAGGCAAGGTAGGCTTCCATCAGCATGTATTCCTTTACGGAGGGAGTAGCTAGCTAGTACAGTACTAGCTAGCACTCTACTAGTAGAGTAGCTACTAGTCGTACTGGTACTGCAATACTGCTACTTTACTACTAGTAGTAGTACTACTAGCTACTCTACTCTAGTAGTACTAATATTATTAGTAGCAAGTGCTCGGAGTATCTGATAGCTTCAGTAGTACGAGTAGAACTGACTTGCAGGTCGTCGAATGAAAATAAAAAATACGAGTACTGTAGTCTAGTCTAATAGTACCTGGTAACCTGGTACTGGTAGTAAAACTGCAGAGAATGAAGGAATGCATGAAGCAGCCATTGAGAAGTGCATATTCAGGGCGGCCCGCATTACTAGCTACTAGGCGATACTAGTAATACCGCGCTGTTGTTGACGTATGTAGTAATCCCAGGGAACAGATCGTTGCCACCTAGTGGTGGCTACGGTACAATTGTACGTACCTGGTACTAGAAGTAAGAGATATCCTATGTCCCATTTTTCAGTAGCCGAACTAGAGTTTCTAACGGTACGGTAGCAGTTACCAGTACTAGTACCAGGTACTGTAACTCCCTCTTTTCCCTATGCGGTCATTCTACTCGTTCCATCATGCCAGATAATTCCTAAAAAACCTATCCCAGTGTCTTTTAGACTGCCCTGAATCTAGCGCCTCAATTCGCCCTTGTCCAGTGTTCATTATCATGTTTTCTCACAATTTCCCATTTGAGAGCAAACATTCTTTTCTGTCATGGTTTCCTCCTCAGCTTCCGCCACCAGCAATTACACTGCTACCACGAGTGGATCCACCAGTACCAGCTCTGGCAGCTCAAGTGGCTCCGCTCCCAAGCCAATGCCTGTGGCCATCATGCGCAATGCCCACGAAGTTATCCGCGGAGCCATGAAAGACATTCAAGACTTGCTGGATAAAGATGAATTTGAGGCTGCCTGTGCTTTGTGGCATCGCTTCCACCGCTTCAGCGACCTTCGTAAGTCTTGCAAATGTTACATGCGTGCCCGCGACCGTTTCTGTTGCTCTTGCTCCTAACAAAATATCGCACTATATTTTGTGTTCCCTAGACATGCATATGGAAGAGGGCTCTACGAAAGCAAATGCAGGAGGACTTTTCAAGTTGGTTGATGACCATGCCGACAATGCTGCCAAAAAACAAGGCTTGCGTCACCATCATTCCAACCTGTATGAGCTTGAAGAAGATGTGGTGGACGTATTCGAAAACGCCCCCGATATTCAGCGTGCCAAGGACATTTACCCCATCTTTCGCCAAGAGAATGAAGAACATCTCAAAGAGGAAGAAAATATTCTTATGCCTGCCATTCAAAAAATGATGAAGAATGGTGTCAATGTCAAAAAGTATATTAAAAAAGATATTATGCCCATTCTATTGCACCAAGAAGGAGACCTTGAATTCTTTTTGAGGTTCGGTAATGAGGTCTTGGAACGCCATGACAATGCCCCTGACAAGCCTCGTGTTCGTGTGTTTGATCACGCTTTTTGGGCTCTCGCGTCCAAGGAGGAATGGGCAAAATGGAAGGTTTGGATTCAAGACAGCCTCTCACCCGAGAAGTACGCCGAATTGGACGCTGCCATCGCAGCATTTGAAGAAGAGCAAGCTGCCAAGAAGAAATCTAGAACTCAGGAAAAATTGGCTAAAGAAACACCGCCTCTCACAAGTATCAACACACAGCCCAAGAGGTCTTTGCTCGCCATAGTCTTTGGAAAGGCTGCGGCCTAAGCGTTTGAGCATGTTTGCGTGAGGCCAAGAGGCGGTATGGCGAGAAAATTCTACTCCTCTCAATACGCTGTGCAGTACCAATATAAAAAGTTAGATGCATATTTTTGGCCTTATTTTAGAAGATACTGGGAAAGTTTAACGTTTTGGCAAAACTCTTTGAAGCAGTTCTCCCCTTCTCTCGATTTGTCGATGACCAGCATTTGCTTGGGAAGACGACGACTCGCTTCTAACTCTTTCACTCGCACTGATATATATCCCGCGACACTAAAGGTGGAAGAATCAGGTTTCCCCCGGGTTGATTTGCTGCGTCGTTTGGTTCGTTGTTGCGCAAGGGCTTCCACAAAAAAACCGCAGTTCTCGTTTAAGCCCTCCACTAGTAAATAGCCAGGATACCCCTCTTTTAGGTAGCCACCAAGCCCAAAGTGACTAGCCGTGCTCTTCACGAAGGAAATCTTTTCCTGGTCAACCAAATGATGCGTCGAAAGGAGCCATCGGCCGATCTGGTAGTTGCTACTCGTGGGAGAGGGCAAGCAAGCCTTACCAGAAGTGTCAGACGGCAGTCGCTTTGCTTGAATGCCGACCCAATCACCGCAGACCCACGCGTCTGCCAATTGAAGGACAGAAAACATTCCATTTGACCCGAGAGTGCGTTCCGCTTCCAATCTACAAGTGGTGACGAGGGCAGCCATGGCATCGGTTGCAACTTTTTGGGCTTCGACGCTGGAATTTTTGGCACTACCAGCTGATGGCGCTAGGGAAGCTTCGACTTGCAAGGGATCCCTCTCAGGGTAGCCACTAGGAACTGTGAGCATCAAATGAGCTTCAATAATTGCTGAGTCACGGTCAAACTCTAATTGCAGCAGGCGTGTGATGCGTAACGGATCGGTTTCCACCAGGAGTTCTGATTCTGCAAAAGATGCCACTAAAAAGTCGATCTCTGTTGTGACATCTAATGCATTATTGTCGATATTCAACTCATAACTATCAGCGTTGCCATCGCTATCGCCATCGGGGCTTCCGTTATCAAAAGAGTCCACGCGATTGCTCTTCCGGTGGACATCATCGTAAGCCTCGTCGACTCCGTGAAAATGAATGTCCGTTCGAGTGCTTTCTGGACCTGGTTGTTGGGATTGCTGGCATGCACTTGCTGTGGGCTCCTGCAGTAGATCATGGACGAGTCGAGCATTTTCCGCAGCGCTCACCACTTCTTCATTGGTCGTTGAATGGACTCGACAGCCAAGATCCGTATCGATATCACTTCTGTTGAATGAAGTAGTCACGGCTCTGGTATACTTCGGAGTAGAGTGATCACCAGTGTCATTGGATCCGATTCGTTGTAGAATCTCCCTTGGAGCAAAGTCACCAAGAGAGAGACGTTCTGGCGTAGAGGAAGTAGACGACTTGGCCTTTACCGAGGGCAAATTTTGTGATTTGGATTTATTGGGCGAAAGCCGAGCAAGCCTTTCCTTGGTAAGATCCAATTCTCTCCGTAAAGCCTCCAATTCATGATTCTGATTGCTTGCCTTGCGAGGCGTTGGTCGGAGCATTTCGGATCGTTCCAGGTCCCGCTGCAGCTGTTTGATCTTTTGGTCCTTTAGATTGCTTATGGCCTTTTCTTCATCCAACTGCTGTTGTAAGTACCGTTTTTCTTGTTGCGTACTACACAGTTCCTCAGAGAGTTTGATAAATGCGGTAATAGTCTCGAGTTGCTTTTGTTGCTCTTGTTGTGAGGTTTGTTGCACTTGTTGCGTTAGATCGGATTGTACTGCCTCCAACAAATGTTCTTTCTTGTTCACTTCACCCTGCAAACGCTGAACAGTATTTTCTAGTAGCTGGTTCCGCTCCTTGGTGGCTTGAACATTGTACTTTTCGGCCTGCCAAAGTTTGGTGAGGTTTTCGTTCCGCTTGAGAATCTGGTAGCTCTGTTTCGTTTTGGCATCAAGTTGTGCCTGAAGACGCTTTATCGTTTGACCGTTACTGTTTAACGATTCAGAAGGAAAAGGAGCAAAAGTTACAGTCGAGAGTTGACGTGCTGTCGAGGAGGCAACACTATTATTGTCGGCACGTTCGGCATTTTTCTTTCCAACATCACAAGCTGCGTGCCCGACAAAATTTTCGTTTTTGAGAATTCGAATAGTAGGGTGGTTGGATTTGGATTTATGTTTAGGTGATTGACCGGAGCTGGAGGTATCAGCTCCAGAAGTAGACATGGCTTGAGTTATCGTGTCTTTTGTTTTGATGGTCACCTGTTGCAGATTTGGTTGCGTCGTGGACGGTTGTTCTAATTTGGGCGTTGGCGTAGCCTTTGAGTTTTTGCTATCCTTGTTATTGCGCACAGCGTAATCCTTCTCCTTCTCTTTTTCGCAACATTCGAGCACAATTTTTTTCAATACTTGTGCAAAGAAGTCATTGGGTTTATGAATAGGAACTCCCTTTTGGATAACCTTGAGGGCTGCTGCATCGCAGACATCCAAGGCTTCCCGTCGTTGCGACGAGAAGGACAGGGAATGATAGAGAGCCACTGCTTCCTCTTGTAACTGAAATTTTGTTCGAGGAAGGATTACGGTTATATGTGTGGTATCTTTGGTGGTTAGCGATGTGTCTGATGAATTTGAGAAGGAAGATTTCCTTTTGCTTGTGGAGACATAACTAGTCAAGTCGATTCCAGTTGTGGGTTCAGATTTGCTGCCTGGTTGCGCTAAGGCAGATATGCATGTTTCTTCAAGAGATTGACCAGAATATTTCATTTTGGTATCGAGAGTGTTGGCTACTCTGGTGTCTGCCGTCTGAGGAGTGACGGCTACTTTGTGCTTGACAGAATCGATGCATCGCAGAAAGAGTTCGTTCCTTCGTTGATCTGTCAGATCTGGTGGAACGCCATCACTCTTACTTCTCTGTCGACCTTTAACACTTTGTAGACGATGAAAGTATGCATTCATGATTTCTTGCTGTGTTTCCGAAGGAAAATCTCGAAGCTTTTCAACCGGACATCCTCTGAGATCTTGCTGTCCAGCATAAAATGTCTTCTTCTTTTGCTGCTGCTGCTGCTGCTCTTGTTGTTGCCCGCGTGATAGGGCGACAGCAGCTATTGAAGGCTGAATATCATCCTTTGTATTCTTCTTTCGCAATCTTTTGCTGTTGCCTGCTGCCATTTTTTCGAGAGTCTTTGTTGCAAGTTATGGTTCCTCCACACAGAAATGAATGCCGAATCCTCCACAAAATCAACTTCAGATGACAGGAAAACTTAATTGCATGTTCTTTTGCGTCTTTCGGTCGAAAAATAGAGCTTGCATTCACTCGAGGGCAGAGTCATGAGAGCAAGCAAGAATATCAATGGTAGTGTCATATGTCATACTACTGGTACTACGTAGCTACTACTAGACCTAGTAGCTAGTACAGTAGACTACTGTATTCCCGACGAGGGAGTACAGTAGTAGTTTAGACTCCTATCGAGAAATGTGTGCGTCTATATTCGTTTTTGTTGAATGGGAATAGGGGTAGTTGCTGTACTCTCACTTTAGAGCACCAGCACCGTGTTGAAATGTGACTTTATAGACTTTAGCTCTCTCGTCTCCTTGACGCGAAAGAATTGAATATTAAACGACCCCAGGCGATGTACTAAAGAGGACGCAATATGCCACTGTAATTGCAAGGGGCGTTGATGCAATTCGAAAAACTTCGTCGGAATTCTGATGTCCAGATATTTTCACTCTCGACGAGTTCTCTAATTGTAAATCAGGATGCGAAGAAACAATGCATACCCGGCCAACAGAAAGAAGAGAGTGGTAACTTTGAACTGTTTACACTGTGACTTGATTATTTTATCGTCAAGAGTCCACTAGTTTTTTACATACAAGCCAACGGTGAAAAACAAAAAAGCATCGCCGTAGAAATATTCGTTAGTGTTGCAGAGTATCTCGCGTAACGAATTGCACTCGATTCATCTCGTTTCAACTCAAGACTCAAGGTACGTAGGCATAGAGTGCCATAGCCTCCAACATCTCGATGAATGCCGTTGGCGAAAAAGAAGCATGGGAGGAAGTAGAAAGAGCTGTAAACAATGTTGCAAAAAAAAAAATGCGGGATTATTGGTGGTACCCACCCATTCTCCCGCCACCTTGGTTGGCTGAACGATGATTGCTGCCGCCAAGGAAAAGACTGCGAATAAATGCAGAAAGGCGCGACGTTGGTTTCAATTAGTGAATTAATAACGCTCTGACACAACCTCATGATTCATTGAAAAGGCCGCACACTCTTCCTCAAAGTTGAAGAAAAATCCAAAATGCAAGAGGGTGATTCGTGTCATTTTTCTCTCTCCGATCAAGATATGTACAAGTAGTATTCTATGACATTGAGCTACTAGTAGTACGTTTAACCTCAAACAGCATAACAGAACGATGGGCCTTGCCGTAACGAAGTGCTGAGGAAGTGTTATAAGAAGATCATAAGAACGCAACAACCAGAAACCAGAACCGATAAGAGTATGCAACACTTCAAATCTAGTGATCTCACTTGGTCCAGGAAGAAAGTGTTTGTGGGGCTTGTTTGGGTGTTTCAATTCAACACGCTATTTCTATCCGATGCTTTCTCTATAACTTCGTCCTCCTTCCAAGCAAAAGTGAAGACGAGTAACGATGCCCATGTTTTGCATTTCCAAAGATTGTCCACAGAACTACATGACACGGGCAATGTCATACAAGAGGTTGCTTCCTTACCCGATGCAACGGAGCTAGCTGAGGTAATAGCCACAACACCATCGATGAAAGTATTGTTAGCCCAGTTGGTAGCTTCGGGGATTCTGATTGTTGCTTTAGAACCTCTTGAACAAATTCTCCTTCCTGATGTGAATACCAACGGCACAAACATGTCGGATCGTCAGGTCGACGCTTCTACCAGTCTTTTGTACGGCGCCATTGATAGCCTGGGCACTGCCGCACGTATTAATTTCGGGATCATGATAGTGGCTACCATTCAATAGGTTTCGGGTTCTCAACTCATTACAGGTGCTACAGGCGTATCGCTCCTGGAAGAAGACTCTGTGGCTCCACTCAAAATTGCCTTTACAATTTGGGTAGCTCTGACCCTGAGTCAGGCTAAATCGATTAGCTTTCTACAGTTGGTATCGGGAAACAAGCTGGGACGAGTCAAGTTGTACGACCAACTGATCGATTTTTTATTGGCCATTGCTACGGCAGCTGTCGTCTTGGACGAACTGAACGTTGATGTTGGAATGGGATTTCAGTCAGTGTTTGCGGCCAGTGGTGTTGGTGCCCTCATTTTTAGCTTGGCCAGCAAAGATTTGGCCTCGCAAATTGTCGCAGGTATCATGGTGCAAGCCTGGGATGCCTTTGACGAGAATGACGATATCAAGCTCGGTGATGGAACCATTGGAACTGTCCAAAAGATTGGTTTAGTAGAAACGGAGCTGATAGGCGGCGATAACCTTGTGACTACAATTCCCAACTCACAATTGGTGACGCAACGAGTTAGCAACATTACTCGGGCTAAGCAATCCCAGGTTGTGCAAATGCTTCGATTTTCCTATGATGATCTCGACAAACTGCCCCAACTCCTTTCAGATATCAAGCTTGAAATCGAAGCAAGCTGTCCAAAGCTTATTACGGATGGTAGCAAACCGTTCACGGCTATGTTAACCGAATACAACGAAGACCATGTCCGTTGTAGCGTCGATTGTCACTTTGTTATTCAACCTTCTAGTTTGGAGTATAGCATTAACAAGGAACAGGTATTGCTAGCCATTGCTCGTGCGGCTGACAAGAACAGTATCAAGTTTGCCATTCCCTCCATTTACTACATCAACAGTCCACCGCCATGATGCTTACGACATGCTGTATTCGTGAGTGCAGAATTAAGCTACAGGAATGTCACGGAAATCGCCATTAGTAGCAAGGTCAAACAGTATTCACAGATTTATCAGCACTACTAGCTGCATTGTCCTTGTCCCAAAGTTGTAAAGCGAGGATTGAATTTTCTTATAAATAAATATACTGTTACGCTGTCAAAGGTAAACACAAAGAACACGAACACAATCCTAATGGACCTCCGATCCCCTAAATCCAAAGCACGCTTCTATGGTTTCGCTCGAAGATTACGGAGTCCACCGTTGTCCAGTGCAAGGCTTTCTTCTTCCTTGGTAGGCTCTTCCTCCTCAATGACGGTGATGTTAAAAAGTTCTGTTGCGTTCTTCGAATCCAATACTGGCAACGAAACAACAGCCTCAGCTGGAGTAGCCACCGGAAAATTAGCGCGCACCGATGTGGTGGGTGGTGGTGTGATCTCGAAGCAGCACTGTTGTCTCTGACTGTTCCATTGAGCATCACAACCTTCTGCGGCAGCCTTGGTCCAGTCGTTCCATTCTGAACAGGTCAGGCCGTCGACATTGAGGTTAGGGTAAAAAGGCGCTGCTCCGTTAGGGCAGAGTCCGGGACAGCGATTAGGAGCGGCTACACCAGCACAACCACAGTAGCTCTGAACTTGGACTCCATTGATAGTCCCATCAAAGCCGTTACAGTCTGGCGGATCAAAGTTCAACTCCAAGAGAATATCAAGATCGCGACATTCCGAAACTTGTCCACCAAATGCAATGACAATCCTACCTGGATTGTTTGGGTCGGATTGATCAGGGCACAGTGCGCACCTGGGTGCTTCCGTGGGTGAGGCGCTGGGAGCAGGTGAGGTAGGACTTGCCGTGGGCACTGGTGTAGGAGCACGGGTGGGTGATCTTGTCGGTCCAGCTGTAGGCGAGACAGTAGGAGGGCTTGTCGGTCCCATTGTAGGCGAGGCGGTAGGAGGGCTTGTAGGAGGCAATGTGGGGGTCGAAGTGGGAACTTGGGAAGGCGCCGTGGAAGGCATTTGGCTGGGCGCAGCTGATTGACTGGGCGCGGCTGATTGACTGGGCGCGGCTGACTGTGTGGGAAATTCTGTCGTGTAATTGGAAGGCATGATCGTGTAATTGGTCCAATTAGAAGGAAACATTGTCCCATTGCCGGTGGGTACGAACGTCTGATACATTTCATCTTCCGTGTCCATAACGTCAGATTCCATTTCCGGCTCGGCCTCGGTGGCATCGGTTGGAGTTTCAGGATTGCTGCTGATGATGTTAATCACTAGCTTAATATCCTCGTCATCTGCGGGCCGAGCAAAGCTGCTATCCATCTCTCCTTCTTGCTTAAAGAAAGAGCCATCAAATTCTTGGGCATTGCTGGTGGAGACCAACAGAGTGGTCTGTGCCAAAATAAAGGCGTTACAGAAGAATCGCATATTGATTTCAGTTAATATTTCGTATGATTTTACTGAATATTTTTATTAGACTGTGTTGCCTTTGCGTAATGAAAGTTTCGCGGATCAACGTTCGAGGAGGCACGTGAAACGTGAAGAATGAAGAAGACTGCTACTCCTTGCTCCTTGACCTCCGTGGTCCCTGGTACTCCAACGACATATTTTTTCTTCTTTCTATGGGATCTCAGTAATGCTGAAACATTTTTATGCATTTTTGTCGACTTTCGTGTATGTGAATAAATGGGATAAATGGCAAGTTTGAGCGTCTGTTAGGTCTGATAGGCGAGGTGCTGTCATCTCTGTGGGTTCGAAATTTTGATCGACAAAAAAATATAGGAGTAGAGTGAATTAGTTGCCTGTCGGCATCCTTTCTTGATAGTTCACCCGGAGATGAAAAATTCTTGACTTCAATAGGGTTCAGGCTCTTGAAACACCCCGAACTACTAGTAGCATTTATTTTACCGGTAGCAGCCTGAAGTCTCAAGACCTGATCTTTGCAATTATTATTATTTTTGTTATTATTTTGATTCAGCAGGCAAGGAAGGTGTAGGCGGGCATGCATGCATGCATGCAGGCAGCCAGGCTATTCACGCACCCAAATCGTTTCCAGTTGACTAACGACGAGCTCTCTGGAGGTATTATTATTATATAATTATAGTTTTACGGAAGCAGCCCAAAAAGCCACTGGTGATGATAACGGCATTAAAATGCTTCCCGATGGTTATAACAGGGCGAAAGGTGATAGAGTGGTAGAAAGTGTCAAAATCAAGTTCTCAGACTGATTTCGACGACCAGAAAGAAGAAAAGATCATAAACGTCTGACTGGTGTGCATGGTGATGGTAGCTCGTCCTAAGCGAGGTTGTTCTTGATTAATAAAAGATTAGTACCAAGGACCTACTCATGTACTCGTGACTTTTGCGGAAGGAAAGTAAGTAGAGACTCTACAAGCACTAGTCTCTAGTGAGAAGAGTGGCTGAATCAACCATATTAATGCTACTACAGGTACGTTTCTAGTAGTACTAGCTACTGATTATACCACGAGTTTTAGTACTACTAGAGTAAGGAATAGTACTACTACTGGCTGGTGGTGGTGTCCCACTAGTACCGGTACTCTATCAGCAGCCAGTAGTAGTCTATTACTAGTAGTAGTCTACACTAGCTAGCAGGTAGTGGTAGGCTTGGCCAGAGTATGCTATTCGATTTAGTAAAGCCGGGAAGATTAGTACTGTAGAACATTCGCGCCTATCGAACTGGTAGCTACTAGTCGTGGGGAAGAACAATGACCGCTAATAAAGAACTCTTTTGCAATGAATTGATAACTGATGGTCATCCGCTAATGACTTTGCAAGTGGAAGCAAAAAAATAGTGCAGTTTGGTAGACTAGTAAGTCTACTGGGAAGAAATAATGAATAGTAGTACCCTGGTACTATCGACCACCATACTACTGTAACCCGTAACTACCACTCCACAACTAGTTTACGATTAGAAAGGTTACTGTAAAATTAAGATTAATAACAGGCCGCAAACCATACATATCTATACCTACAAAGCCTTACAACACCATGGTGCCCATGCTGAAACAAATAAGACGGATGCCGTTACTCCTGTTCGTCGCTGCCTTGTGTCTTTTTCTAAGCATTGCTGCTACTGCTAATGGAGCTGTCGCCGCCGCCGAGTCGGAACAACGACAACATCAGCTGCGACAGCGACAACTTCTAGACGACCTACATATTTGCGGTCTGAGCCTCAGCGAAGCCGATATCAACAATGACGGTATCTTGGACCGAGATGAGTTTACAACGTTTTGTCACTTGGAAGCCAAGCGGACTCCCATGATGTTGTTTGTGTCGGCAGAGCAAAACATTTTCATTAACCAAGACAACGTCATACTTCCAGCTTCTCTAACGGCAGCCTTCGATAATTTGCTTCAAAAGCAACAACAAATGAATGCTAACAGTGTTACTGTTGCGGGCATCGACTATAATATGAACGACAATCCTGCTCAACAGAAGGCTGTCTTGGAGCTTCTCTGTCACGAAACGATTCCTCAGATTGCGAAGCTCTTTGAGGCTCAAGCTATCAAGACGACCGATCGACAAGAAGGTGACATTGATGCAGAAATAGACGAGGATTCAGAAGAAGATTTGGACGAAGATTCAGAAGGAGAGGCAGAAGAAGATTCAGAAGACGACAGTGGCCGACCCAACAATGACAGCAACCGTCCGGAGAAACCCGGAAAAGCGAGTAATGGTACCGCGAGCTATGATAGCATCACAGATGATGTCGAATTGGGAGACAGTATCGACGGAACCAGCGACAGTGTCGACGGATTCAGCAATAGTAGCAGACCTACCAATGTCGGCAACGGTAACGGTAGTGATGAACAAGGCCAAGGAGGAGGTTCCAACAATAACAAATTATGTCGTCGACGAAAAAAGAAGCGCATTCTGGTGGATTCGGCATTTGTTATGCAAACGAATGGCACGAAAGCCAAGGATCTCGCACGAGACAAAGATTCGGGCAAAGTCAAAGCACTGAAAGAAGCCTACAAAAGGATGGTCGAAGGCGTTTCCAATACTTTGGAAGCGTACGAAACAACGTCAGAGGTAGAGGAGGAAGCAGAAGCGCAATCGGCACTGTTGGACCCTACAGCGCCTTTGTGCGAACGACCAGCTGGTAGACCAACTGACAAACCAAGTGGTATCAGTCGACCGCAGGGCAATTCCACAAATGATGACGACGAAGAAAGTAAACCGAATAGCAGTGCCGGTGATGGACAAGAGAGACCCAATGGACCAACTGGTGACGACGATGAACAAGAGCGACCAGCAAATGGTGGTGGTCGTCCACAAGGGAATTCTACCAGTTTTGACCAAGGTAAGCCTACTGGTGGACAGGATGAACTGAACACACAGGAAGATAAACCCAGCCGTCCAGAAAGGCCAGTTGTGCAAGTGGATCCTTCCAGCAATCAAGATAGACCCAATGGTATTAGCGGCCCCCAAGTTAATTCTACTGGTGCTGAAGAAGATATCAGCCCTAACGGTGGACAAGACAAACCGAACACAGAAGAAGATGCACCCAATGGCCCAGAAAGACCAACTGCAGATAGACCCAATGACAATGGTCACCCCCAAGGTAATTCTACTGGTGCCGAAGAAGTTGATAGACCTAATGGTGGACGAGACAAACCCTACACAGAAGAAGATGAACCTAATGGTCCAGAAAGGCCAACTGCAGATAAACCCAATGGCAGTGGCCGTCCCCAAGATAATTCCACAGGTGTTGAAGAAGATGGTAAACCTAATGGCGGACAAGACATACCCAACGCAGAAGAAGATAATCCAAACAGTCCAGGAAGGCCAACTACAGATAAGCCCGCTGGCAGTGGCCGTCCCCAAGATAATTCCACTTATTCAGAAGAAGACAAGCCAAGTAGTAACAGTCGCCCACAGGCCAATACCACAGATGCAGATGGCAGCAATAGTCGGCCGCAAGGTGGACGGCCTGCAGACGGCAGCGAACCAAGTTTCATAGAGGATTCTGAACTCTCAGAGGAAGCTGACGAGGAAGCTGAAGAAAATGATGATGCAGAAGAAGTCGAAGGCGACAGTGGCACCTCTAGACCTAGCAATTCCGACAACAGTAATAGCCCTGTTGGTGGCCCCATAAGTCCAGCTGGGCCAGTTGGTCCTGGCGGGCCAGATGCTGCAAAAGAAGAAGAGATCGATGGATCGCGTCGCCAATTGCGGGGATGCAGTCTCACTGCATCTTTCAACAAGCGACGACAGCTGCAGGAAGGAGAGAGCAAATTCAACTGGGTTGGTTTAGACACGGAGAGTGCTGAAATTTATGACTTCAGAGATACTCCTTGTACAACATCTGTTACTCAAATTTCTCGTCAAGTTGATAATGAACCATCTTGTGTCACCGTGTATGGAAAATACCGCGTCTTTACAGAAGACAATGATGATATCGAGAAAGTGTATGAAAGCTTTCGCAATGCTACTTTTGAATTCATTGCAGCTGGTGAATTGGAACAATCTCTTGAGGAAGTAGCAAAGGAATCAGATGTTCCCGTTGCCTTTGAGATAGAAGGCGCGTCTTTCGTGGAAGATGAAGAATTTGATGCATTTGCTGAGATCGAAGATGACGCAAAAGAAGCGCTCTCGACCACGGACGCTCCGACTATCAGTTCAACGGACGAGGAAAGTGGCAGCAATCTCAGGTATTTCTCGCTCGTTCCAGCTTTTGCCACTGTAATAATTGTTGTTCTTCTTCGATAAATGGAAACGACAACTATTAGAAAGGGGTAATTGAATAGGTTCAATATAAAATGAAGTCCCTGATTTTGTTTTGATGTTTCCGTTACAGTTTAGAATTTAGAATTTCTTCTGTTCCTCTTGTTGTCCTTGGATTATTGAACAACCGGGTGGATCGCGACGGATTCATTTTTGGCCATGAAATCCGGTCCTCTCTTCCAATGATTTCCACCTTGATGATGACAGATGAGAACAAAATAAATCATCAAAATCAAACAAAATCGCAACTACTTTTAGCGCCAACTACAGTAGTCTAGTAGATACACACCTCAGCTCATCGCTCAAGGCTAATGACGTCTTATTTAACCAGAAGCAACAACTACTATGCCGTTTTCGCTGGTTTTGTCGCAGGGTCGGTTGTAACACTATTAGGGGTCTGGCTCAATTCAGCCAATACTGCTACTGCTACTACACCACGACAGCGCAAGGACAGACACAACAGCAACAAGAATGATGCGGTAAATCTTCCTCCCGGTATCCGAGAAGAACAACTCTCTCGACACACACTTTATTTTGGTCAAGATGGAATGGAACGATTGAAAGATGCATCCATTGTCGTGGTTGGTGTTGGAGGTGTCGGATCGCACATTGCTCACATGGTACGTTTGTGTTTTTCATTTTTCATTTATTCGGTATTGATGGTTGCCAGCCACTGCTGACTTGAGCAGCCCGCCTCTCACAATCAATCTCAACTAACTTTGCTGGAATACTCAATAGCTTGGACGAGCAGGAGTGGGACACTTACGTTTGATTGACTTCGATCAAGTTTCCGTATCAAGTTTAAATCGACATGCCTGTGCGACATTGGCAGATGTTGGGACACCCAAAGTTACGTGCATGAAATTATTCTTGGAAAAAATATGTCCAGATCCCAAACATTTGCTCGTAGAGGAAATCAATGAGATGTTCACGGCTGAAAATGGTGAACGACTCTTGCAGCATCATTATAGCAGCATCAGCGAAAACGGCCACCAGCCAAG
>Ga0100380_10004555_pt1 | contig 14465 bp, 17 predicted proteins | sample CryGeymeta201504_FD_80417 | JGI IMG/M metagenome (GOLD analysis project Ga0100380, IMG submission 80417) | Groundwater microbial communities from Crystal Geyser aquifers in Utah, USA - Crystal Geyser metaG 2015-04 | ecosystem: Environmental > Aquatic > Deep subsurface > Groundwater | place... | reverse complement strand
GGTAGGATAGCTTATTTTGTCCTTAATGGATGGACTGATCCTATTTCTTTAGAAATTGGTGTGCCTGGGATGTTTGAACCAGAATGGATAATAGATGATGGGAACCATAGGACTGCGGCAGCATGGTTCATGAATAAAGAGTATATTGATGTTGACTTTAGCGGTGATGTTGATTTATTTAATGACTTGTTTTTAACGTAAATAAGGTGCAAATGAATACAGAAGTTTTTGACTTCGCTGCTATTGAGAAACTACCTAAAGTTAACAAATACATGATGGCAACTACAGCTATACATAAACTGGGTGATATTTCAAGTGACATGCCAGATCTTTGTCATGTTGTACATGAATCAGAAACAGACTACTATGGCTCATGGGTAACTGGGTTTGGTTTCTTTAATGTGCATTTTCCAAAAGAAACAACACTTGAGTTAACTGAACAGGAGATGTCTAAATATAACTCTATGTATGTACAGGTTGCTAGCAACCCTCCACAAAAACTCAAAGTTGACTAAACACAATGCCTGATGTATCTAATGAAACATTAGCACAATATGTTGAGCAAGTGCTAGGATGGTTCCATGAAGCACCCAAAAGTGAACAAGTACGGTTCATAAATACAAGAAGACACAACTTGATTACATATCATCATACCTTAGGTAGATCAATTAGAAATAATTTAAAACTTTGGGAAAATAGATGGCACCCTAAAGTACAGAACGGTGTTGATCGTTCTCCTGACCACCCTGATGCACTTAGTATGACTATAATTGAGCTAGTCTGGGAAAAACTACAAAATCTAGAATGATAAGGAGTGATGCGATGGACCGGTCAGAAATTAGAGACACACTATACCGCATGCTAATGAACAATGGTGTTACTCACTCAATATCGGAATCAATGAAATTTACTGATTTTATGGATATTGATTCCCTTGATTTAATTGCGACTATAGTGGATGTAGAGGAATATTTTGATATTACTATAACTGATGAGTGCGCTGACACAATAGTGACTGTTAAACAGGCTATTGATAGTATTAGTGCACTATTAGAAAACCAGAGTAGAGTTTAGTATAACTAAAAAGGATGCAAATATGAAAGTCTACATCGGCCCATTTTCATCATTTATTGGCCCTTATCAAATAGCTGACACACTCAAAGTATTTGGCGTGTCGGAAGAGAAGTGTGACGCTATAGGTGAAAAACTTGCTAATACTTGGGTAAGTACTTTCTGTAATTGGGTAGAGTCCAAAAGAAAAAGGACAGTAAAAGTAAAAATCCACGCATACGATACCTGGAACATCGACAGTACACTCTCATATATTGTACTCCCGATGCTCATTAAACTACAAAAAGAAAAACACGGAGCTCCTCTTGTTGATGATGTGGATGTGCCTGAAAACTTGCGTTCTAGCAATGCACCCCCAAAAGAGAATGACTACGACTGTGATGAGTTTCACTTTAAAAGGTGGGACTGGGTTCTTGATGAGATGATTTGGGCTTTTGAACAAATACACCCTGACAATGACTGGGAGAACCAATACCATTCAGGGGAAATTGATATGCAGTTTAAACCCTGTGATCCTCCTGAACACCTCCAAGATGATGAAACAAAAGATGAATTGTTTGAAATGATTTCCGGTCCTAATGACACACATAAATTTGATGTGGAGGGATACAAAAAACACGACGCACGTATCGATAATGGTCTTCGCCTATTTGGTGTTTATTTTAGAGCACTATGGGACTAAAACATATGATGTAGTCACCTATATTCAACATGTATGATAAAATACCACCTCCTTTATTTGACATGAAAATTAGCCCTGCAATAGATGTCCCGGATGGAAGTGAGTGCACCGGGTGTAGATACATTGAACCTAAAGGACATACATACTGTATGTTATTTTGGGCAGGTACTGAAAAAGGGAAATGTATTCAGTGCATATCAGCTGTTAAGGTAGCAAAATTAGATTTTAAGATTTCGGAGATGCGTGAGCACCCTGCTACACATTATTTACTCGAACATGCTAAAGAACCTTACTGGGTGCAAGCACTTGGTATATTAAATACCTTAGAGTCATTAGGGTGGACACCTCCTAAAGGGATAGTAGTACAAAATAGTGACACTACAGGGCCGCTAAGTGCAATAGGTAATACCTAAATAAAATAAACAATAATGCAATTTAAGTATTTACAAGTAATGCTAAGTATTGTATTATACACAAACATTAGTACATAACGTACAAGATATTAGAGAATACGTAGTACATCACACTAACCCCCCGGATCTGCTATTTAGGTTAATATAGTTAAACTGGCTATATTAATGTTTTCCTAAATAGCAGATTTTTTGACTTGAGTTTACACTTTTTATTTACGTGATTTACAGAAGCGTGTATAGTGTTGCGTACCACTATGTCTGACGTAAATTTTTAATAAAAGGGTGATAGTCATGGATTTCGACAGTAAAAGAGCTGGTACAGGAACAATGGAATGGGCAGAGGTGACTGAAAATATAACCTTAGGGTGTGCTAACGGATGCTTATATTGCTATGCTGCACATAATGCTGACAGGTTTGGAACCAAGCCTAGATCTGAATGGACCAAAGAAGAGTTTACAAAACGGGTAAACATGACAACATACTCTCCTCGCGAAGGTGTTATTATGTTTCCTGCTTCTCATGACATCACACCTTTCAACATTACGGAATATACTAGGGTTGCAAAACTCATATTAGAACAAGGTAACAAATTGTTGATTGTGAGTAAACCCAGAATTGAGTGTATGTGCACTTTGGCTAATGAATTAGGTGAATGGAAGGATAACATATTATTCCGTTTCACTATTGGGAGTATACACAGCGATGAATGTGCATTTTGGGAACCGGGTGCCCCTTCTCCTGAAGAACGGGTAGTTTCCCTCAAGTATATGTACAGCGAAGGATTTAAAACTTCAGTCTCAATTGAACCTATGTTGGAAGGATCAATTGAAGCTCTACAAGTAGTAGAGGTAGTTGATCCTTATGTGACTGACACTATCTGGATTGGTAAAATGAACAAGGTGCAATTACGTGTAAGTATTGAACACGCAGATCGTATTTCTGAAATTGCTGAAATGCAAAGTGATGTTGAGATTAAGGCGTTGTATAGCGCTTTAAAGAACCATCCTAAAATACGATGGAAAGATAGCATTAATGCAGTAATCAACAGATAAAGACAACTCGTCATATAAATAGGGCTTGTAAATGTTCAAGCCCTATTTATATCGCTAATAGATTACCACATTACACAATAGCATCTTTAAACGCTTTGGCGACTTTAAATACAAGTTTCTTACCAGCAGGTATATCAATACTTGCTCCTGTTCTTGGGTTTCTACCCTTACGTGACTCGGTATTTTTTACTGAGAAAGTCCCGAACCCATAAATAGTAACTTCAGATCCTGAACTTACTGTCTCAATCATCTTTTCAAACACTGCATTAACTATACCATCAACAGTACCTTTAGGTACATCAGTGCTTAGACAAATACTATCAACTAATTCTTTCTTGTTCATGTACACCTCTTCTAATTTTAACATTAACGAGCACTACAATTAGTGCTCGTATTACACTACGTACGATGTTTTAATGTTTGCAAAGTTGATAACATTATCGTGTAGTTGTAGGCTTAGACGCAGCATACTATCTAAATCCTCTACTAAAAACACACCGCTATTACTTCGTGCAACCATCATAAGTTTTGATTTTACAAGGATCCGTGTACGATTTGACTCCTTAACTTGTGCTTCTGAAGCATTAGGGTCCTTGCACTCGTTATCAATCAAGAAGACAAAATAACGCTGAGGGTTACGTGCTAATGCAGCCTGTATAGAAAACCCAATTTCAGCTAAACTACCCTGTCCTGTAGTTTCGTACGTTACAGGGAAAAGGATGATAGCATCCTCCATTAAATGCTTATTTTCTGCAACTACGCATCCAGGATTCCAAGTACCATCAGCGACCTGAGGGTTAAAATACTTGATATTCCGGCTTTTGTACTCTTCAATAAATGTATTACGCCAAGTAGACGCACCACATGTACCGAATAAACCGATAGTAGTATCCAATATACACTCCTTACTTTTTATTTATCTCGACTACTAATTCTTTTTCACCACTTAAATATTCCCAAATACCTTCCCAGAATTCGTCATCAAGTGTAGTTCGTGGGAATGTTGTTGGCCCATCCGGACTCTTTTCACTCTTAACACCGTATTTGGACAACCGACTATACGTTATAATTCTCCTAAATTCTGCATACGTAGGAGGAGCATACTTTTTAATACCTTCCACGAAAAGTTCAACACTGTGGTTGAAGTGTTGGTCAGTCACATGTTGGCTTTTTATACATCCCCATATAATTAGAGTGTACTTATCCTTCAGGTCAATAAAAGTAGCAGTGTCAGGGTCAAAATCAAACTTCAACAACGCAGGGACTTTCAATAAAATCCTCCATATTAAGTAAAGGTTCAATAAGAGCAAATCGACCATCCTCCATCTGTGACTGACACCTATACCACTTAACTCCGTCTGAACCTATGTATTTATAGAAAGGTTCCCGACAATCCTCAAGCAGCTCACATTTATTAGGAGTTTTCAGTACTACGTAAATCTTTTGGGTTTTAACATGCTGTAGTACACTCTTTTTTGTAAATTTAGGTACATTATTCATAGTGCAAATCCTTCAGGAGCAGACGGATCCGGTTCTTCAGCATCAAGTTCTTTATTACTCTTAGTTAGTTCCCTTTTAACTTTTGAGACCCAACGAATTGATTCCTGTATTGAGGGGAGCGGGTCAGGATGACTGCCGGTTACAGTAATAACCCTATCACGTAAAGTGATGTATGGGTACGCATTACAGAATTCGCGTACTCTGCTGTACGTTGAAGGGACACCAGTGAGTTGTTCAAACTGATCAACTGTAATCTTTGTACCTCCTGGTAAAGCAAATAATCCTGAATGTACTAGAGCAGTACCTGAACACTTACCCTTAGCTTCCATTTCTGCTTTTTTACAGCATTGAGGGCTTTGAGCACACCTTTTTTTAATTTTTCGTAATTCTGTAGACTATCTGCATACAAACCAGAAAATATATTAGTACTAGCGCACACTTTTGCCGCCTTTACTTCTTCACGTTTGTAATAATACCCATTACGTGCCATCTCACGTTGATCTTCTTGTATTTCTTTTAATGGAGGTAGCGGGTACTTATTACTAAGCCTAATATACATGTTTTCTTTTTGTGATGTACCAACACCGCATTTCACTTCAAGAATATCGCACATCTTTGGATTACTCATCAATTCAGACATTTTACTCTGAATAGCTGCCTCGGTGATAGTTTTCTTACGAGCTACCCCTGTAAAATGTGGCGCAAGTATTCTATGTAACTGTGCGTTAGTTAGGCGTTTCCCTACAGCAACTCCATGAATGTACATATACAGTGCATCAAGTACAGCACATTTAGGGTTATCATTAAAAAAGTTCTGCATTTCTTCTGTCAACTTAATATCCATACCGTCCCCTTTACATTGTTAATTTTCATTTCTACCCTCTTAATGGTGCATCTTACTAAACAAATCAGCTATTAGCCTTGTGATGAGCTGTTGTAACCTAATATCAGCTTTCTGTAATACTCCTAATAACTGCATCTTCTCATACATGTACGTCTTGCCAAATTTAGCATCGTGTACTACGATACCAGGTATATTATCTAACATATCAGCAATCTTAATATTTTGTGAAGCACTTGACCCTGAACTATAATGGCGCCTATCAATTTCTTTTCTAACAGCTCGGGTACCGTCAGTTCTTTGTGATTTTTCAGTACAGTAGAAAACGTATCCAGCAACGATTTCCCCAAATCTTTCATGAATTACGTCAATAGTGACGTCTTTACAATCCTCAACAGTGTCGTGGAGCATCGCCGCTGCTAAAATAGCAGTATCATCAGTTACTAATGTCATGATACCCATAACTGCTAAAGGGTGACGTATGTAAGGAGTATTGTCATATTTTCTAAATTGTCCTTTATGGGCTTCATTAGCGAAATGGAATGCCTCAGTTAATAAGTGCATATACCCCTCTCAATAATAGTATTCTATTATATAGTATAAAACATCTTTAGTCAATAAGTACAAGCACACAATACATCCATACAGAAGAACTAATTATGCCAATATCACCAAATGAATTGAAACTATACCTTTCAAAAACTGTAGGCACTACAGCAAGTAACGGCGGTGTTATGAGTGCTACTCTACTTGATACCGTTAATACAGAAAACAATATATTCAATGATGTATTAAAGGAAGAACAAAGTGTTGGAAGCATAACATATGTGAAACTTTTCTGCAAACAGGAAAGTGCTATTAGTGAAGTATTAAAAGACGCACAAGCTTGGCTTGACGCCTCAACAAAAAGTAATGATTACATAGTTATCTTCCCTGGCACACAAATAGACACACAAAATGACATAAACCCTCCTAGAGTCTACGGTGTTGCAACATTATCAACAAGTATTGATTCTGGTAGTACAGTACTACCTGTATTAGTTGATCATAACGACTTAATGAATGGTAGCTTATGGGCGATTCTTAAACCTGGAGACTTAATTAGTATATCTAGTAAAGAAAACCCTAGTTCTGAACTAGGGTCTATTGAGTGGCTCACCATACACGAAATAACAAACACTGTAGAATTAGGTATGAATGTACACACAACAAGAGGTACTGGATACGCCTACCCTTCAGGTTCTAGGGTATCTAGTATGGTTGCTTTAGGAGACTTACAAGCAACCATAGATAATTTGTCTACTGTGTCAACTGACGGGGTGTGCAACCAAAATAGTGTAATACTTAATAACAAAGGCACTATTGAAGATGTACTAACTCTCACAATTAAAGCTGACGGCACGTCATTTACAGTTAATAGTCTAACACTTGGAGATTTAGCTGATGGTGATACTAGTATTGAGTACACTATAACCAACTCAGATTTTACAGACACATTATGTCTAACTATACCTCCCTCTTTCTGGGCAGGGGTTTGGGTTGAAGGTGACGTAGTTTTGTTCCAGACTCATCCCGCTTCAGCTAGTGTGTGGTTAAAAAGAGTAGTACCTATAGGTACTACTGCCTACACAGACAACAGCACTACAATACTTTTTAATGGGTTAACCCCCGTACAACAAACATAGAGGAATGTAAAATGGCTATACAATTATCAGTAGATCTAAGAAACGCTAGGTTGGATGTATTTGAAACAGTTATCGGCACAGCACCTAAATTACAACTTAGAACAGGGACAGCACCTGCCAACTGTGCTGCGGCAGCAACAGGTGACTTAGTAAGAGAGATAGAACTTCCTTCAGACTGGATGGCGGCAGCTTCAAACGGGAGTAAAGTACTTGCAGGCACATGGACAAATATAGGTACAGGTATAGCTGGTACTGTTGAGCATTACAGGGTACTTGATAATACTGGTACCACGTGTCATGAGCAAGGGACGGTCACTATTACAGGTGGTGGAGGGGATTTAACTCTTGACAATAACGTAGTATCAGACAGCCAAGTAATCACAATCACTACGTGGACAAAAACTGATGGGAACGCATAAGCCTATTCCTAGAAGTTTATATGTATTATCAAACTCCTAAGTATGTTTTCAAATAAGTGTTTTAAGTACGGCTCTAAGGACAGCTAAAATATGCACATAATGCAAGTAGTACTAGCTACATATCACAGTGACACACATAATGACTTGCAGAAAAGTACTAACATACCTCCAGGTATGTACAGTACCCTCTATCCAGTGATCTCATTGTGTACTAGAGAGGTCTGCTAATGGGAATAACTGCAAAATCAGTAGTATTTGACTGTGGTAGCACCTGGAGTGGTGATCCAAATGGTGATGCGGGTATACGCTCTATAGATTTTTATTTAGCAGGAAGTCTAGTCACATTAACTGAGACTGACTTTACAGCCTACGGCACTTTTTATTCCCCATATTATCCTCGCCTAGCTTTTATAACAGCTCTGAGCAAAACGGGTACTTGGGGAGGTACTACGTGGTTGCTGTACCCAAGCGGCGGAAATTTACGATTAACTATTGTATTTAATAACCCGCAAGAATTTGATACAATAGTCATAAATAACCTACATAATAGTGGTTTGAATACTGCGTCGGGGATTAAAGATCTCGTTATTACAGCATCAGACGACGCGATAACTGATACAACGTATAATGCTGCAATATCCAATGCCACAGCACTATTCGACGGAGAACTACGACAGCACGTTGTGAGTAATGTTGAAGATCCTGAAACGGTGTGGAAATATAGTGATCCTTTATTATGGACATGGAAAAACCTAGCACAACCTCCAGCCTTAGTCCTTGATTGGGATAACAAGGAGTCCGTAGTATTTGATACGTCAAACAACGTGCAGGTATGGGAAGATCAATCAGGAAATAGCAACCACGCTACGCAGACAACAGAAGCGTATAGACCATCACACCATGCTGACGGCTGCTACTCAGACTCTACATCAAGTTATAAGTACTTAACGTGGCCTGCTATTACTACCTTGACTGCGGTATGGGTAACAAAATCACAGGATGGGACTGGAGATTATAGACACATAGCTAGTAGTTGGCATGGAGAATCGGCAGCATCAGGAATGATGTTTAGTAATAGCTATACCGATGTGTCTATCAAGAATGGGGCTGCACGGTTAAATGGTTCACCACTTGCAGTATTGTCAGTACCACGATTTACAACACAATCACTACTTGTTATGTCGCCAACGTCTGGAGTTTTGACTGCGAACACTGGTAGTGGTGGTGGTTTCCCTGCGCGTTGCTACTACGGACAACACCGAAAAATACTGCTATTCGACTACACGTTGTCTGGAGAAGAAATAGAAAAACTAGAAGGTTCTTTAGCTTGGGAGTGTGGATTAGAAGCTTCTCTCCCAGCCGACCATCCATACAAAGATGCAGCTCCTACTCTTGCTCTATTCGACCCTACTCTTATTCCAGATAGTCAAAAACTTGTATTAACTCTTGACTCATCGCAAATTACTACAGATCAAACAGACTTTCCTCTGACTGTTGTTCTGGATAATACGGATCCGTTACATGAAGCATTATTTACTGATTTAGGTAGTAATAGCAAAAAACTATCTATTGAAACTGATGTTACAACAGGTGGAAGTATTACGGCTAAGAGTGTTGTTTTTGATATAGCTGATAGTTATGGTACGCTATACATAGCAGTTAGGTCAATAGAATTCCTGCTTAACTCAGTAGTAATCCCAATGACCTCTGGTTTTACGGCATACGCTACATCTAACTACAATGCTTCTTATCTCCCTGCCAATGCCTTTAATACATCACTATCAAAGATTGGCTCATACACAGACAATGAATGGCTGACTGCGACCTACACTAATCAAAGGTTAATAATCGTTTTTGACAACCCTTTAGAATTTGATGAAATTATTATTAACAACTCACATCTTAGTGGCACTTGGACAACAAATGGTATAAACAATGTAGTAATAACTGCTTCAACAGATGCAATAACCAGCACTGTCTATAACACACTAATAGCTAACTCAACTGTATTATTTAACGGTGTAATTGCCCAGCACTCAGCAGTTGATGCAGTTGATGATCAAACTTATTATGAAAATGTAGATGTTCCTACCACTGTATTAACACAGCTACCAATAGAGATTGAGTATTGGGGGAGTGCTACACAAGTAGAAAAATTAAGAACAAGTGTAACTACTACTGATCAATCTTCGTATTATGCCAGTACTCCTGCATCTTTATGCTTTGACGGCTTGGTTGGCGCAGGAAACTACTGGATCACGGATACAGGCATACCAGTCCCACACTGGATGTCGTGGGGGTATGCTGCTATACTCGAAAGACCATTAAGCAAGTATAGCCTGCAATGTAATTCAATTCCAGAGCCATCAAGAATGCCAAAGGATTGGACTCTATCTGGTAGCCTTGATAATAGTAACTGGGTAGTTATTGACACTGTCGTAGAGGAAACAGCATGGACGGCTTCAGAGGTACGGGAGTATATACCAGACGATGTAACCACTGCATACAGATATTATAAAATAACAATAACTGCTAACAATGGAGATGCTTATACAATAATTGCTGAGATTGGTGTTTTTTATACTGAACCCGCAAAAGCAGTACTCCATACCAAAGTTCCTATTTATTCTGCTTCAGCTGATACAGAACTAACATTATCATATGATAGCAGTCGGGTAGATAATACTAAATATGTAGGGGATACTGGATCAACACCTGCTCAGTTGGTATGGGATAGTAATTTTGCTGCCGTTTATCATATGGCGCAAGCAGATATATTAAACTCTGCCAACTCATTATTAACAGGAACCAACACTGGAACATCAGATGCAGGAGAAACACCAGATTTAGGTAGAGATTTCGGGTCTGCTGCAAATTTTTATTACATTGATGTCGCTGATCATGTGGACCTTAAACCCAGCTTGCTAACACTGGAGATTTCTTTTGTTATTAGGAACCTGTCAGTTAATGGTATTTTGGCGACAAAACGCTATGCATGGAGCACAGCACCTTATAATTCTTATATTTTGTATTATGATAGCGACGCTTTAGTATTTCAGATTGGTTGTACTGACAATTCGCAAATCAGTGTACCAACTTCTTCCTGCACAAACGGACAGAAACATTATGTGGCTGGCTCGTGGGATGGTTCCGCTGCAAAAATTTTTCTTGATGGTATAATTGAAAATACTCAATCAGTAGCAGGGAAAACCATAAATTATAGCACATTACCACTTCGACTTGGTGCTACCAGTACGACAAATATCAATGTCTTTGATGGTGTGGAGTATGAAGTCAGAATCTCCAATATTGCCCGCTCCGAAGACTGGATCAAACTTACCAACCTGTCCCTAACTGACCAGCTTGTTACATTTTCAGAGGTAACAGTAGAAACTGAGATCAACGGAGCCTCTTCAACATCACTTGATTCAATATCTACATCTCAGTCAGGTGTAGTAAACATTATAGGAGCGTCATCAAATACATTAGAACCTGCACAAAATTTAGGTGTAGCCACTCTTATAGATTCTGCAATTGGTACTTCTGTATTGACTTTAGATAGTATCACTTCACTACATGAAGGTATTGTTGTAAATAAAGTATTTGGTGCTAGTACCACAGAGTTAGATAGCATCAATTCACTACATGAAGGTATTGTTGTAAATAAAGTATTTGGTGCTAGTACCACAGAGTTAGATAGCATTAGTACTACATACGTTACTACAATATATGATAGAATACACACATTTAGTCCTATCGTATACAGCATCAGCTATGCATCTAGTGTATCATCATCATTTGAAGTTTTGGGTGAATTTGAAGTAGCTCATATCTCAGAATACAGTATACTACCACATGATGAGATAGAAGTAGAGTTTGAATCAGTATACGCATTGACTAGTTCAGGTATTCTAGGTATTACTGAAAGAATGTTAGGTGTATGGGATGCGTGGGATTCAAGCCACGACGATAGACACATTTATTTACACTTATATAATGAGATCATATCAGAGAGAAATGTTGCGTACACTAGGTATTACCAAGTAGCATCAAATAAAAATACTTTTGTTAGTAGAGAAATGCTCCAGAGTGATAGGAGCATTATAATAGCATATTACACTGAATATACATCCCAGAAAACACTATTTACTAGCTGCCTAGACACACAATTGAGTAATAGGTATGCTCAAACTTATGGGTTTGAGACACACTTATCAGAAAAAAGTACACTCTGTGCACAAGTCCTGTCCACAGGATCGGAAAGATCCTGTGCATTCTTAAGCGTATACAACAGTTATAGAAGTATTTTTTATAAAGTTTGGCATCAATCAGAAAGATGGATTGGTACTTATGCTAAAGAACGTTCGGTATACACAGATCAACGCTATGCATATGTAGAGATTACACAAAATAAATTTGAAAGTATACGTTTAATGTACACTGAGGTATGCTCTTTATCGTATGAACTACTTATCAACCCTGCATACGTTATGTACCCAGTCGTGATTGATAATACTGATGTCACGCTATTTGAGAATGAGGAAGTGATAAACGAAAGTACAACTTTTACTAATATACCTATCAATATAAGCTCAGTAAGTAATGATTTAATACTTGTCAGTACAAATACAGAACAAGACATAGTATACGCTAGCGCCTCATCATTGACCCGTTTAGAATTCACTAGAGTTGAAGATACCGACACATACATATACACAGGAGAGTTAATTACTACTAAAGACACTGCATTTATCAAAGTAAATCTAAGTATAACTAACATAGAATTTTTTAATACTACTGATGAATATATTAACTATTTAAGGAGTATTGGATATCTAAAAGTAGAAATAGCTGGTAAAGAAATGAGTACATATGATGCTACAGTAATTGACGTACCAGCTCTTACTAAAATACCTATAGTCATCCAGGCACATAGCAGTGTCCTTGAAAATAAAAACGTTAATGTACTTCTAAAATGGGCTTACCCTTATTCGTATTTAATTGTAAATAAAGTAATGCTAGTAGGAGTTATGGCGTACTAGGAGGTGCAGTATTTGTATTTATATAACGCCTAGATTTTCAGGATGTAGTAAAACATTAATAAGAGGACTGCCTCTAATATAAGGGCATGGGGTTGGTCTTGCTATAGTTGATATGTTACTAGCATTAGGTTAAATTAGTTAAGTAGTAAAACATACATACAATCAATTTGCCAAATTTTTCATAAACAGGCGAAACTAATTTATTCCAATGGAGGTACATCATGGCATGTCCAGTCGTAAGTTACGGTATTCCTTTAGACGGTGCTAAGGAACTAAACTTCAATTCAGGCCGAGAATTATTTAGATGTGGTCTTGGTTGCGTTAATATGTTTATTACTAACGTAACTCTTGATTATGGTATTAAATTTATTAAATGCGGGACTATTGCTGATGCACTTGTTGGTGGTAATGCTGCATGTATGCAATCAGCTCAGGTTGGTTGGAGAGATCAATCAGTTGTAAACTGGGAAGCTAAAGAAGGTGTAAACTCAGGGATGTCCGCTGGTACTGTTATCACTCGTGCTGCTGACTGTGCGGGTGAAGGTGCGTCGATATACACGCACACTGAAGGTCAACTGTCAGGTAGATGCCAAGCTAATATTGCTACCTTGAATAGTGTCCAGGCTGCGGTAATGTCTACAGTTCTTGCTAAAAATGACCTAGTTGGTGGTGGTATATCTGGTGATTTGGACTGGATTTTCTCAGACATCTCTACTCAGGCATCTGCAACTGACTGGCAAGGCGGGTCTGTAACATATATTGGGTTTGGAACTGCTGGTGTAGGTGACACTTCTTACAACTTCTCTTTTAACTGGCAGAATGGTAAAGCTGAAGTCACTAATGGTACTATGTACTATGATGAATCAGTTGCTCCTGACTCACTGGAAAGTGTTGTTGCTTCTATGCTTACAACTGTAGGTTTCTAAAATAACTCAACAGATGTTGTAAAATAATAATTACAGCATCTGTTGGAGAGGCCTTATGTATAGGAAAGAGGAGATACTTTTAGTTAGTAGCCCAGTAATGTATCTACGATATATTATAGCTACTAGTAACGTAACGTCGTTCATGTACGACTATGCGTTAAAAACTGACATCCAAGAGATGGAAAGGGTTTCCACTTTATCCATCTCTTTATTCAATAGTCAATTTGCTGTTGATGAGGATAAATCAGCAGTATACAACGCCCCGTCAATTATAGGGAAGTACATTCGAGTCGTTTACTACTCTGAAGGGGAACAAAACCCTTTCCATGCGTCAAGCAATTTACACGCTTTTATCTCACAAGTACTTCGTTGGACATCAAACAGGATATCTGAAGGAATATACTTAACTAAGCCTGAAGGTGATTGTTCTCATCTAAGAACAATCCAGCCTGGATCATTCGTATATGAGAATCGCTTCTGTGTATTCCCGGGTGAAGTTTTTGATATTAGATTACATGCACCTCCCACTATTAAAGATCAGTTTAAAGCATACTACCTATTCATAAATCAAGAAGTACTTGATGGCTATTTGGATAAACAAGTTAGTTCATTAACTCGGGTAGGGGTCATAACGTCAAGTACAATGCATGATACTGTAGGTAGTGCTAAATTAGATGTACTTGCCTTATACACTACTATGTATAGCTCAACACCTTTAGAAGTCGGGTTCCTGTACATAAAACTAACTGACACTTTTGCTTATGACATATGGATTGAATATCCTGCTAATTCAAGGACACTGTAATGGGTTGTTCACAATAAATTTCTTTTAT
>Ga0100380_10004554_pt1 | contig 14468 bp, 13 predicted proteins | sample CryGeymeta201504_FD_80417 | JGI IMG/M metagenome (GOLD analysis project Ga0100380, IMG submission 80417) | Groundwater microbial communities from Crystal Geyser aquifers in Utah, USA - Crystal Geyser metaG 2015-04 | ecosystem: Environmental > Aquatic > Deep subsurface > Groundwater | place... | reverse complement strand
AGTTCAGCTTGGTATTTATCAACAGCCATAGATAACAACCTCTTTACCTCAACCATGCTGGGTGCTTGCAATATAGCTCTGATATCGCTTGCAACCTGCTTCTTATAGCGTCGCTTTGATACATAGGCCTGCGCATTTTGCTGCAAATGAAATTGGCAGCGCTGCCACCGGCACACTCGGAAAAACCGATTGCCTAGCGGCCTTTAAGCCAGCATGGGCGTCACTGATAATCAATTTTACGCCATGCAAACCGCGCTTAGTCAGCGAGTTCAAAAAGTCACGCCAATGCACTTCACTTTCTGATAGCAACACTGAAACACCCAGTATACTTCGTTTGCCTTCTGTATCAATGCCGTAGGCAACTAATACGGCACTGTCTATCACACAGCCTTGATGCTGTACTTTCTCATAACGTGCATCAAGGTAAAGGTAAGGATATTCCTCCAATGACCGCGTGCGCCATGCCGATAGGCAATCATCAAGCAGTGACGCTGCACGGCTAACGTCACTGCTGGATATTTCAAAACCACACAGTTGCTCTGTTATTGCTTTAACTTTACGCGTCGCAACCCCTTGCACATACATCTCAGCCACTGCAAGCTTCAAGGCTCGCTCAGAGCGTAAACCCTTTTCCAAAGATTGCGGATAGAAACTACCATCTCGAACCTGTGGAACCGATAGTTCAAGCTTCCCCAACCGACTTTTCAGCGTCTTAGGCTATAGCCATTAGCATAACCGGTACGGCTTTCAGTGCGCTCATAAGCCTCTGCACCAAGATGCCGTGAACGCTCTATTTGCATCGCCTCATTGATTAATAATGTCACAGCATCCGCCAGTCCAGCAAATCCCTCAGAAGCTAATAGCTTTACAGCACCACTAATACTGCTATCATCTTCTCGACAAATCATCGTCTTTACTCCTATTTGTTGTTACAAACTCTAGGATAAACTTTGGCTTGTCTTTTTCAAGTTCAAATAAATTTACAGAAACAAGGGTACACTAGCATCATAGGTTTTATTAGTTTAAAATATAAACTAAAAAATATTGGGTATTTTTGATACATCTTGCTGAAAATAACAATAATTCAACAATAATTTACATTATAAATAACTTTTAATTGTTAGCAACTGATAGCTCATATGTCATTTTTTATTATCTTAATTTTTATTCGATGAATAATATATACTCTATAATTAAAAATTTAACAAGGAAAAATATTTTTTTGATTAATTAAAAGATCCTGATCCTAACGAGTGATTAGTTATTAAAACTTTCATTAACTTAACTAACTTTAATGCCTTAAATAGAATTAATTCAGTAAAAATGAATTTTAAATAATTTTTTCATCCATACATGAATGAGGCCAATCGTTTGTACGGATAAGCCTTAACAATTATGGCCGTTGATTCCCAGTACCAAACTATCGTTCGAATTTTAAATGATTTAGTGTATAATGCGTAATTTTTCAGACAAAATTCCGTGGTTTACAATTAAATTACACTATTAATCAGTTAAGGATTTTTTAATATATGTATCATTGTGATAGGGTTATAAAAGCTTCTTTTCGCGAGTGTCCTATTAATGAGCGAGAGACTTTTTCTCATTCTTCATGTTTGATGCCAATTAGTATCGGCCAGCCAGTGCACGAGGGAGATAAATTAATTGCCACACTAAAGTTAGTAAATAAGAATTTTAAGCAATGTGTAATACTAATTGATGATACTGTACAACGCCACACCCTAAAGATTTTAAGCCCAAATAAAACTTTGGATACATTGTATGATCAAGCGCTCGGTGATGGCGACAGGTGGCTAAATGAATATAAAAGCTATATAAACCAGTGCTTGAATATTTCTTATAAGATAATTAGGTGGGATAAATGGCTCTATCATAAAAATTATAAAAATTATCAAGAAGCTGTATTAAAACTATACGATAATAATGTGTTGTTCAAAGAGGCTTTTGATAAAAATATTTTTAATTTTTTAAGTCGTTTCTCGTCGAAACATGGTCTTGAGACTTCTTTTGATTGGAATAAATCAGCTTTGATTTGTTTAGATTACCTTATTGAAGAGTGTGCGTGCATGTGTTTATGGGTGGAAGAGAAATGCGAGTTTGAGCTCTATCCAACGGGTAGAAATGAATCTATGTCAGCAACATATGAATATTTAATTAGTCCAAATTACCCAGGCTTGTTGAAGCCAGTTGCTTTGAGATTTAAAAAATATGGGATTAAAGAAAGAAATATTCATTAAGCAATGTAAAAAAATAGAAAAATGATTTCAAAATAAGATACGGATCAACATTTTAAAATTTATTACCCCTGCCCCTTTTGATTAAAAATTAATCAAGCACGATGATTTGAATATCACCATACTTGATTAGTGCTTATTCTTGATATCGCAAGCCCTCATAAGTATGAAAAGCTACTTTTTTGCACTTTATATCTTTCGATCATATTAGCTTGTCTTTAAAAAAATTTATACATTATTTAGACACTAATAAGTACTAGACATATTTGAGATTTGTAGTAATATATTAGCTAATATTTATTTAATTTATTATTACACATGGAAGAATACAGTTATTTTTTAAATGGGATTCATTACTATCAGCTTAATGTCAATTTAAATTTAGTCTGTGCCAATTTAGATTACATGAATTTTGTTGGCTGTGGAAATGAAGATTTATTAAATAAATCAATTTTTGACCTAAAAATTTATGGATATAACAAGGATCTTGTCCCATTACACAAAGAATATCTGAAAATGGTTTGTGATCAAGGAACACCTGGTATTTTTGAAGAAGCATATAAACTTCCTAATGAAACTGATTCCTTCATTTACATTTCTAAGAAAACACCTATATTTCGAGATAACAGGCTTGTTGGGATTGAAGTCATATCAATAGAAAAAAATAGTCTAAATTTAGAGGATAAAGTTGTATTAAAGAGTCTAATGAATAACTTAGATGCCCATATATATTGGAAAAACAGTGAAGGTGTTTATATGCGATGCAATGATAAGCAAGCAATAAAGTTAGGTTACCAAAGTGGTAATGAAGTTGTCGGCAAAACTGATTTTGAACTTGGGTGGTCGAAAGAAACTGCTGAAGAATTTAGAAGAAATGACAAACAAATAATGCGTACTAAAAAATCTTTAATAAAAGAAGAAAGTGCTACTATAAATGGCTTAAAAAGAATAATGTTTAGTATAAAAGCTCCCGTAATGAAAAATAATCAATGTATTGGGGTTCTAGGAATTTCAATCGATGTTACAGATAAAAAGAAAATGGCAGAAGAATTAAAAAATAAGAATAAAGAATTAGAAAAAGCGTTAAAGATAGCTCAAAAGGCGAATGATGATCGAGAAAAAACATTACACCTTTACAAGCAATTCGTTGAAGATCAAGAGCATGATATACGTACGCCTTTAGGAAATGTTGCCTCCTGTTCTAAATTCGTATTTGATGAGTTGAATAACTCTAAAGAGATGAATGAAGAGTTGATGTTTTTACTTGAGGGTGTTAAAACTTCTTCTAGAGAAATTTTAGATTATCAAGAATCTTTACTTTTTGAATTATATCAAGGTCGACTATCGGAAGAGACGCTTTTTACTCGTTTTAATTTGCCTGATATTGTAAAGCGTGCTTTTAATGTCAATATGGTCTCCGCTAGGTATAAAAAATTAGAATATGACTATGATTATGATGAATCGATTCCAAAATATTTGGTCGGTGATGGTAAAAGAATTTACCAATGCTTAGTGGACCTATTAAGTAACGCAGTGAGGTTCACTCATCAAGGTGAGGTAAAATTATCAGTTGAATGCTTAAAAGAAGATACTAAAATAGCAACCATACGTTTTAGCATTAAAGACACGGGCATTGGCATTCCAGAAGATAGTCAAGACGACATCTTGAAAGCATTTGTAAAAGCTAAGCCTAGCAATAAAGGCGGTGACCGGGGTAGAGGTCTTGGACTAACTCGAGTTAACCAATACGTAAATGATATGGAAGGTGAAATGCGTTTTGTTAGCAAAGAAAATGAAGGATCTTGTTTTAAGGTGGTGTTACCCTTTAAAATTTCTTTAGATCAGACTAAATCAGATTAAATGTAAAAAATTCATAAATAACGTTTGATACAATTGATAAAATGTTCGCCGATATTAACATTAGCACCTGCGTCAATTTCTCGAATACATGTAGGGCTGGTTACATTAATCTCACTTAAATAATCACCAATAATATCTAAGCCAACAAATAATAATCCTTTCTCTCTTAAGGTCTCACCCACGATTTCACAAATATGTAAATCACGTGACGATAATGTTTGAACAATGCCTTTGCCACCTGCAGCTAAATTTGCGCGTGTCTCGTTTGAAGCGGGTAGTCTAGCAAGAGCATAGGGAATGGGGTTGCCATCTATCATAATGACTCGTTTGTCTCCTGCAACAACCTCTGAAATGTATTGCTGAGCCATGATGTTTTTTTTGTTTCTGGCTGTCATTTCCTCGAAAATTACGTTGGTATTTGGATCACCCACTTTAATACGGAATATAGATTGGCCACCCATGCCATCTAAAGGTTTCACAATGATATCTTTTTCAACTACTAGAAAATCTTTTAAAAGGTTCATTTTGCTAGTTACAATAGTCCTTGGACAAATTTCAGGAAACCAAGCAGTGAATAATTTTTCATTTGCATCACGCAAACTTTGTGGTTTGTTTATGATCAAAGTGCCATTTTTTTCAATAAGCTCAAGCAAATACGTGGTATAGATATATTCCATATTAAAAGGGGGATCTTTGCGCATTAATATTACGTCGCAGAAACTAGCGTCTCTTGTTTTGGAATCGAGAATTTCAAACCAATGCTCATTGTCGTCAGTGACTTTTAATTGGTGCATATGTGCTTGTACGGAGCCATTCTTAAGAAATAAATCATGTTGCTCAACATAATGAATTTGCCAACCCTCATTTTGAGCAGCTAATAACATAGCAAAAGTAGTATCTTTGTTAGGACGAATGGTTTCTATGGGGTCCATCACTACCCCTAGCTTAATGCTCATAATAGTTATAATTCCTCAGTAATCGCAGCTAGCTCGTATGCCGCCGCAAGTAATGCTAATCTTGCAACTACACCATAAGCGTAAAAGCGATTGACGTTAGCATCGGGGCTTTTTTTAGAATCTGGGTTGATGCACGATTGACTGAAAGCTAATGGCTGAAAGTGCATACCCGGGGAATTTAAATTTTCATTTTCTTTTTTATCTTTATGGATACGATAAAAGCCACCGACGACATGCTGTCCAAGCATGTAGACTACGGGTTCAGCGACATCTTTGTTCACCCCAATCGTTTCAAAAGTTGGGATCCCCTCTTGAATTAAAACACTATTAATCGTTTCTTTACCTTTATTTCTAGCCATTTTATTGCGCTCTTTACGATTCAGGCGAATTATTTGTTGAGCATCAGTTATCGGTAATACACCCATTCCATAGGTGCCACTGTTCGCTTTGATCATGACGTATGGCTGGCTCTTGATGTCATATTGGTGATAGGTCTCAGCAGTTTTTTGCAAAATTTGTTGGGCTTGTTCAGCAATAATTTCTAAATCAGGTTTATGATTAAAGTCGACATTTTCCACAGTTGAAAATAATGGATTGATAAGCCATGGATCAATATCTATCTCATTTGCAAATTCAGAAGCAACTTGTGAATAAAACTTAAAATGTGTTGACTTAGTGCGGTTTGACCAGCCTAATTTCAAAGAAGGCTGAATTAATTGTTGTAACCCAGTGAGAATTTCGGGTAAACCATCTGATAAATCGTTATTAAGCAAAATCATGCATGGCATAAAATTCTCAACATAGAGCTTATGGTTATTGCGTAAAATTTGATGTAGCTGTAAGGTCCTTCCAGAAGGGAGACCGATATCCTTAGATGACTCAATGTCAGGGATTAGTGAACCAACTTTAACTTGATAACCTGCCTTGTTCAATATTTCTACTAATGTGGCAACATTTTCTAAATAAAAAATATTTCGAGTATGGTTTTCAGGGATTAATAATATTTTTTCACAGCCGGGGAATTGTTTAGCAAATGTCGCCTGCAGTGCTTGAATGCAAAGGGGAATCGAGTCATAACTTAGGTTATTAAATCCGGCTGGGAATACATTAGTATCCACTGGCGCGAGTTTAAATCCAGCGTTACGTAGATCAACTGAGCATTGTATGGGGGCAGGTGTGACTTGCCAAGCTTTTCTCAACCAAGTTTCTATTTCAACCTGTCGATTTAAAAAAGTTTTTTCTAAAGAAAGTAAAGGGCCTGTCAATGTTGTGGTTAAATTAGGTACAATTTGAGTGGCGTCGTCAAAAGTCATAGGGATAAAGTCACGATTTAAAATTTATATTTAGTATCATAGCTAGTGAGTACCTGATTTGGCAATAATAGCATTGGTTAATGTTTCATATTGTGCCATAATAGCACTCATGTAAACTTATCAAGATATATTATGGCGAGTAAAATTAATAAAGCTTTTGTCAGCGAACTTGACCAATTTTTAAGTGGTTTACGGCATTCGATCCCTGAAAATGATAGTCAGCGCAAAGAAAGAACAAAATATCAAAAGCTCAACAACTTACGAGATAATAAACAAGAAAGTACCGATGAAAGCGGTCTTTGGGAAGATTTCTAATGTTTTTGGAAGCTGATCGCAACTATGTGCTAGCTGATCGCGTTATTTTACACTTTGATCATGCGATTCGTACCTTATTCGGCAACCCTATAGTGACTGAGCGTGCTAACCCCGCTGCTAAACTAGCTGAAGCTCGCTTGACCTCCGCTGAAAAACGGCATATTGCTGGTTTAATGCGGGTGAATCAAGCTGGAGAAGTCGCCGCACAAGGGTTGTATCAAGGTCAGGCCCTTGCCGCCAAAAATCTATCGATTAAGCAAGCAATGCAACGTTCAGCTCACGAAGAAAACGATCACTTAAATTGGTGTCAAAATCGGTTAAAAGAGCTTGATAGTCATACCAGTTGCCTTAATCTCGTTTGGTATACAGGGTCGCTATTGATTGGCATAATCGCAGGTCTTGTAGGTGATCAGTGGAGTTTAGGATTTGTTGAAGAAACCGAACTACAAGTGACTCAACATTTAATGAATCACCAACAACGACTACCGGCGCATGATTTAAAAACTGCAAAAATTTTACAACAAATGCAAATTGATGAGGCAGCTCATGCAGATAAAGCAAAAAGTGAAGGTGGTGAAGAATTGCCCTTAGCAATAAAAAAAATTATGCAACTGTTTTCTAAAGTTATGACTTCAACCGCATATTATATTTAAAAATGGTTCAGCGGAATATAAAATATTGGCATATGTCTCTATTGGTTAGCTAAAAGTCAATCAGATCGTTTCATAAGTTTAATTTATTCTTACTAAGTCATTTCTTGTTGAATTTTCTGCAATCTTTGAATATTGCCAATGTCTTCCCACAAGCCTTGATAGAGTTCACCGTAAACTTTTTTTTGTTCGATATATTTCAATAATAGGGGTGCTAGCTTAAAGTTTTCGGCTCTACAACCTTTAAAAAAATCCGGATGAAAAGATGCTATGCCTGAATAAGTATAATAATGATCACCAGTTATTAAAACCAATTGATTCTCTAGAGCAAAATCGCCTTGTTTATTCGATGGGTTATCAAGTCTTCGGTCGACAAGAATTAATTGAGCTAAGCTTTTTAAAGGCCGTCTAAGATTTGCAAATGGATAATCAGTGATGATGTCACTATTGACAACGATAAATGGTTGATCGCCGAGTAAAGGCAAGGCATTGAAAATGCCTCCGCCAGTTTCTAATGGTTTCGGTTCAACAGAGTAGCGTATGCTCACATGGTACTGCGAACCATCTTGCAACTCAGCTCGGATTTGTTCACCTAAATAACTAATATTAATGACCAACTCATTAAAACCCTGTTTGGCTAGTTGCTCAATCAATCTTACGATCACAGCTTTACCGCCAATCTTAATTAAGGGTTTAGGTAAGTTTTCGGTCAAAGGTAAAAGTCGTTTTCCATAGCCTGCAGCAAGTATCATAGCCTTCATCACGCACGGTCCTGATGAGTGGCAAGGTATTCAGCGAACTTAGGTTTAATCCGGTTTTTTACCCAATGATGAAAAGTTTGTAGTTTTGGGTAGTTTGAACTGATGTCAATTAAGTAATCAAGTGGAATAGCAATATCATTTAAAAATTGATGTTTATTAAAATGTAAGTCAAGTCTTGCAAATATTCCAATGGCTTTGATGTGCCTCTGAATCCCCGTCCAATCAAACCAATATAAAAATTGTTCAACACTACAATCAATTAGATCATGCCGCTGTGCATGTTGGTGATAATATTTTACCCAATTCTGCACTTGTTTAGATGGCCAACGAATATAACAGTCACGTAATAAAGAGACTAAATCATAACTAATTGGCCCATTGACAGCGTCCTGAAAATCAATAATACCGATTTGCTGATTAACTAGCAAAAGTAGATTTCTGCTGTGATAGTCGCGATGACAATAAACGTAAGGTTGTTGGTTAACTGTTTGAATTAAACAATCAATATCTTGTTGAAGACGCTGACTCTCACTATTTGTAAGTTTGAGCTTGAGTTGCCGTGTTAAAAACCAGCCAGTAAATAATTCGATTTCACGCTGCATCATATTGCAATCAAAATGATTAAGCGTTTGCGCATTTTTAGCGGTATCGAGCTGAACCTTTAATAGACTATCGATCGCTTGGCGATAGATAAAATCAGCGTTGTCAATGGTTAAAATTTTTAACAACGTTTGATCGCCAAAATCTGACAGTAATAGAAAGCCGTCATCAAGATTGCTCGCAAGTACTTCCGGTACATTAACTTGCTGAGCTTGTAAATGTTGGTTGACTAATAAAAAATCAGTTAGTGAATCAACTTGATTGGGGGCGTCCATTAAAATATATGATTTTTGTTCAATAAATACTCTAAAATAGCGTCTCGTGCTCGCATCACCTGGAATTTGCTTGATTTCTTGAAGGGGTTGATTCAAGCAATTAACAATCCATTGCGAAAATTGTGCGATACGCTGCTCCATTTTTAGTCGACCTTAATTATTGAAAATTGGCTCATAGGAGATTTTTTGGTTTTCAGTGAGTTTAATGCTTATAATATCGCAACAAATCATTTCTTTAAAGAGCAAGGGCCTGGTCATTGAATTTTCAGCACCTAAACATTCTAGCTAAATTGTCTTTTTTTCTGGCGCTATGGTATGTCAATCAAGTAAGTGCTACGGAGTTATCGCTACCAGCGTTGAATACTACTGCATACTCTAAAAAAGATTATATTCAGCAGCAAACAGCTGATGAAATAGCGTTAAGACTTGGCTGGGTCAATAATCGCAAGATCAATAACTTATGCCACGGTTATTATTTAGAGCCTAACTTATATTATGACGACCATACTGACCTTCTGGGTGATAAAAGGCCGATTAGAATAAGTTTTGAGGAGTCTGAATATTCCCCAGCTGGAGTGTCCGTTTTTTCGGGAAAGGTCATTATTACTCAACCAAATCGACAATTAATTGCAGATATTACCCACATGAATCATGATGAAGTGTCCAACAAATTTAGCGAAGCAGAATTACATGGCAATATTGAGTGGCGTGAGCCTGGTAAGCATTTAACAGGTGAGCATGGCTACATCGATTTTAAAAATGACAGTGGTTATTTAACTAATGTTCTATATCGATTAACTTATAAACAAATCACTGATGAAGAATACCTGGGCTTAATTACGGATAAGCAACAACTAGCAATTGATGATTTATCAGCTTGGGGGAGCGCAAAACAAATTGCACGATACAATGATGGGGTAATTGAGGTCACTCAGGGCACATACACGGCGTGTCCCCCAACAGATAAAACTTGGAAATTAAAAGCGAGTCACTTTACGCTAGATAATCGAGTGGGTAAAGGTAAGGCGAAAAATGCTACTTTATACTTACGTAATTTGCCAATATTTTATGCACCATATCTACAGTTTCCTCTAGACAAGCGTCGTAAAACAGGATTTTTATTTCCAATTTTTGGCATTACGAGCACGGGGGGGTATGAATATGCAATGCCATTTTATTGGAATATTGCAACTAACTATGATTTAACGTTAACTCCTAATTACATGACCGAAAGAGGTCTTCAATTAAATGGACAAATGCGCTATCTTACCAATAAGAGTAATGGTAACTTGCACGGTGCAATCTTACCGGATGACCGCGAGTTTGCTGAATTTAGACAACGTAATTTAGATAAATTTCCTCCTGGAACTGAAAGTCGAAGCCGTTTAAAAAGTGCGAGCAATACTCGTACTTTTGTATCGTTTCAAGAAGATCATCAATATAACGAGCATTGGAATAGCTATCTATACTTAAATCATGTTAGCGATGATTATTATTTTATGGATTTTAAAGATGATCCAGCACAGATTACTGAAAATCAATTAATTAATGAAGCAAGAATCAGTTATTTAGGAAAAAACTGGGCATTTGCAACTAATTTACTTGCTTATCAAACTCTGCACCCAGTCAACCAGGCACCAGTGAATAATCAATATCAAAAATTACCTGAAGTTATCTTAAATGGACATTTTCCAGAAGCGTTTAATGCTATGGATATTCAAGTCAACAATAGCGCCGTTTATTTTAATAAAAATAAAAATCCGGGAGCAAGAGTGGATCCTGTGACTGGTGGAAGATTAGAAGTCAATCCGATTTTATCATTTCCTATGTATTGGGCTTCAGGCTATTTCAATCCGCAATTTCAATTATCATTGACTCACTATCATTTAAAAAATCAAGTTGCAGGGCAAAGTTCTGATATTACCAGGATTACACCTATAACGAATGTGGATTCAGGCTTGATTTTTGAACGGGATACCGACTGGCTTGGCATACAATATAAGCAAACCTTTGAGCCGAGGCTATTTTATCTCTATGTGCCATCACGCAACCAGAGTGAAATTCCATTATTTGATACTTCATTACAACCGTTTACCTATAGTCAATTATTTCGCACTAATCGGTTTACAGGGCTTGACCGAATTGGTGATGCGAACCAAGTGACATTGGCATTATCTACTCGTTATCTGTTAGCAGAAACAGGGGAAGAAAAATTAAAATTTTCTGTTGGAGAAATATTTTATTTTAAAGATCGTCAAGTCAGAATTAAGACTAATGTTGATCCAGATATTGTTACAAGAGTGATGACTTTACCTGACGATACGAATGTATCACCAATTGTTGGTGAGTTGGATTTTCAATTATTACCTCATTTGAAATTTTATTCATTAACAGCCTGGGATCCAAATACCAACATGACTAACAATGCCTCGTTAGCGGCACAATATAAAACCGATAGGCGACATTTAATTAATTTTGGCATCAATTATACCCGTGGCGGCGATCCAGAAAAATATTCCAAACCTTTGAGCAATCGAAATGATTTATATCAACCAGATTTTTCTTTTGTGTGGCCAATAAATCAAAGAATTACTACTTTGGGTCATTGGAATTACAATGTTAGTCATGGTTATACACAGACTGTATTTGGTGGTGTGCAATATGATAGTTGCTGTTGGGCTTTTCGTATTATAGGTGGGCGAGAATTTTTGTATCAAAAGCTTTCTTTAGGGAGTTCTCCTCAACCCGTCTTTGATACGCGCATATTTTTTGAATTAGTCTTCAAAGGGTTAGGAAAGCTAAGTTATGAGAATTCTGAGCACCTGTTGTCACAGCGTATTGCAGGTTTTCAAGAGACATTAGCGCCATTTAGTTAGAAGAAGTTCTTAGTGTAATTGTCATTGGCATGACTTTATAGGATAATAGCTGTTCTTTTAAGTGGTGGTAATTATACATAAAATGATGAAAAATATTTTTAAAGTCTTTTGTCTTAGCGTGGTATGTATCAGTTTTATTTGCTCAACTAATAGCTTTGCTCTGAACAAAAACAGACCAAATCGGGCTAGTAGAGAGGAAACATTAAACACTATCGTTGCTATTGTCAATGACGATATTGTTACCGAAAGCGAGCTGCAAAAGCGGGTAAGACTATACAAATTAGAAGCGAAAGATGCATTAATGGCGTCAGATAATACAATACGTAATCAAGTATTAAACCAGCTTATTGAACAAAAAATAGCTTTACAAACTGCAGCTCGAGTTGGTATTGAAGTTGAAGATGAGCTCGTTAACCGTTCAATTCAGAGCTTACTAGAAAAAAATAACCTTTCTCAGGGTCAGCTAGAAACTCTGCTAACCGAACACCAATTGAGTTATACGGATTACCAAAATATTGTGCATGATGAACTTCTGCTGCAAAAATTTTTGCAACAGGAAGTGGGTGGAAGGATTAAAATTTCTAAACAAGAAGTCGATAGATATTTAAATTCATTAGTATATAGCCAAAATAATATTACAGAATATAAAATAGCCGATATATTAATAGCTCTACCAGAAGTTCCGTCTTCAAATGATACTCAAAAAGCAAATAAAAAAGCTGACCTTATCATCAGAAAATTGGCCAAGGGTGAAAATTTCGAGGATCTTGCTGCTAAATATTCTCAAGCAAATAATGCATTAGAGGGTGGTGATATGGGTTGGAGAAGAGTTGAAGAAATTCCTCTATTATTTGTAAATGAAGCTAAAACTCTAAAAGTTGGCGATTATGCTGGACCAATTAAAGCTGCAAATGGACTACATATTTTAAAACTGTTGGATGTTAAAGGCCAAAAACTACGTCACGTGGTTACAGAGTATAAAACTCGTCACATTTTGATCAAGGTCGAGATCATTGACGATGATGATGCAGTAAAGTCAAGGTTAGCTAATTTGCGTCAAAGGGTAATGCAGGGTGAGAGTTTTGAAGAACTTGCTAGGCAATATTCACAAGATCCTGTGAGTGCAGCAAAAGGTGGTAGCTTAGGTTGGGTTCCCCCTGGAGTTATGGTTCCAGAATTCGAAAACGTGATGACAAACCAAGCGTTAAAGCAAGTAAGTCAGCCATTTCGCTCTCAGTATGGATGGCATATCTTACTTGTAGAAGACAAGCGCAATAAGGATAATACTAAAGAACATTACGCAAATGAATTAAGGCAAAAAATATATCAACGTAAATTTGTTGAAGAATCCCAAAATTTATTGCGGCGTCTACGAAACTCTTCATTTGTTGAAGTTCACAGTAAGAAAAATGCTTAAAAACTTTAAATTACCAGCAGCACGTAAGCGTTTTGGTCAAAATTTTCTAGTTGATGAAAATATCATTACTAGAATATGTCATTCTCTAGGCCTTAAGCCAAATGACAAACTTATTGAAATAGGCCCAGGTTATGGTGCATTGACTCACTATTTATTACCTATCGTTGGAGAAATGGACGTGATCGAACTTGATCGAGATTTGATTCCCCATTTACGATTGAATTGTGATCCATTAGGTAAATTAATTATCCATCAAGCTGACGCACTGCGTTTTGATTTCAAACAAATTATCATGAATGAGCCTGTGCGTATCATAGGAAATCTACCCTATAACATATCGACCCCCTTACTATTCCATCTAATTAAATATTTGCCCTTAGGGATTGTGGATATGCATTTTATGCTGCAATACGAGCTTGTGGCGCGAATCACTGCTAAGCCGCAAACTTCACAATATGGTCGCTTAAGCGTTATGTTGCAGTATTTTTGCGAAGTCGAGTCATTATTTAATGTTCCTGCACATTCTTTTCAGCCAATGCCAAAAGTTGATTCTGCAATCATACGTTTAAAACCTATAAAAAATCGTCAAAATACTATTGCTAACCTTGATTTATTTTCAACGATCGTTCGCAATGCGTTTAATATGCGAAGAAAGACTTTGCGAAATAGTTTAAGTAGTTTCTTGGATACTGAAGATTGGCACAAAATCAATTTAAATTCACAATTACGCGCAGAAGATTTAACCGTGGATGATTATATTCATATCACTCATTATCTTAGCTAAGACTCAATGACTTTACTTCAGTTTTTTTAATGGGCTCATCTATGATAGTTGCATCGAAAAAACTGACTGAAGGAACGGGAGGGGTTAGCGAGTCTGTGAAGACTTTTTTGCTAACGTTTGAATCTTCGGGGTCATGGGTTGAATGAACAGATTGATTGTGAAGATTTTGCAAATGGTCTACTCTTTGCATCAATGAAAAGAGCTTTTGTTCGAAGGTCAAATAACCTTGCTTCAGTTCGGCGATTTGCTGACCGTTTAAGTTGAGACGGTCTCGGTTCTTCTTGGCATCTTGTTTGAGTTTATCGATTTCTTGGCGGTTTAAGTTGAGACGGTCTCGGTTTTTCTTGGCATCTTGCTCATTTTTTTCGACTTGTTTTGCGCATAAGCTGAGATTATCGTGGTTTTTCTT
>Ga0100380_10004552_pt1 | contig 14471 bp, 13 predicted proteins | sample CryGeymeta201504_FD_80417 | JGI IMG/M metagenome (GOLD analysis project Ga0100380, IMG submission 80417) | Groundwater microbial communities from Crystal Geyser aquifers in Utah, USA - Crystal Geyser metaG 2015-04 | ecosystem: Environmental > Aquatic > Deep subsurface > Groundwater | place... | reverse complement strand
CCGATTTCTCCCGATGTGTTCCTGTTTCTGAGTGGGAGACGGGATGGGGCATTTCGGGTCATTCCGGTGACGTCGGATTCGGGTCTCCTTGTCTCACGTTCCCTTCGGCTGGCTCTGACAAGTGGCTGTGTTTGTTCGTGTGGATTTTTTTTTTTTTTAAACACAAAGAACAGATCACTCCGTCGTGGAACAAAAATCAAATATTACAACCGCGTAGATCAAGGATGAACCGATATTCGGTAGGTTGTCGAGAAAGGAGTTCAAGGAATTACTTTTACGTTACCAATATCTATTCGAGACAGCGAGACGAGAGTGCAGGAAATAAAAGAAAAAATTGACAAAATGAATTACACTGTTGCTCCTGACGGATTCTGATGATTATCGTAGATCATTTCACACGACAGCATAATCTATCAGTTGTGTCTATTATTGTACTTGAACCTTTGGACGTTTAGATGCTGGCTCGTCTATTATTGTTTTGCTGGTAGACGGAGGATTACTTGTTGCCAGGTAAATGCTGCCCATTTGACTTGTACCAACACCACCATCACCACCATTAACAACACTAGTGACATTACCTGCGACATTGTCATTTTCACCTTGCAAATTATAAGCATCACTGTATTGATGCTCTCCCGCGGGCAAAGCATAATCTTCTTCGTTTTGACTGCCGTGACGATGATGCCGGTAGAGCGAAAATTTCACGTTCCACAGCTGGCACAAATCTTCGAGGGATTTGCAATTGCACGTTTTACCAATGGTTTGTTGTCCCCCGAAATTGTGCGGCATGAAAGGAACTCGCTGTGTCGGTGTCCGTCGATTGGTCATCATTTCAGTGATAACGTACTTGACATTTTTATGATGCGGATTGTACCGCAAACTTTGTTTTAAATAATCTTGAATGACTGTTGTCTTGTCCAACAAGAGAGGCGAGTCGTACGAATAGGAACTGTAATCGGTCGTTTCAGTTGTGCATGGTGGTGGTTTACGAAAAATGGAACAATTGTACAGCGCTGGTCGTGCCAGGAGCACTCCTGACGTTCCGTGCTTGGTCTGAAAGTCCATAAATTCTTGTCGGGTATAAAAATCTCCATTGATCAACAAGGGAAGTGTCGGAAATTTGGATCTCACCAGTGGTACCACTTGCTCCAGTTCTTTCCAATCGGCGGCTTCAGTGGCGTCGTGTCCTGGTCGCCGGGCGTGAATGGCAATAGCATGAGCTCCGGCATTGACCAATCCCGAAACAAAGTCAACTGTACTCTGCGTATCCTTCAAGAGCCGTATTTTGCACGACACGGGATGCTGATCGAGATGATTGCGCAACGTCTTGACGATGCGACACGCTCGTTCCGGATCGTCCAGCAATGCCGATCCCATGCCACCACTGACGGAAAACTTTTTAGGACAGCCCATATTAATATCGAAAGCGTCAACGTCCTGTTTAACGTGTAAGGCAGCAGACAGGGCCAATTCTGCTTCCCCCGTGCCCAATTGACAGACCAATCTGCCACGTTCTATGGTGGGATCAATACGCAATAACAGCGGTGTTCGATTTCCATCGGCTGCGAGTCGTTTTTGTACCTTTTGGGACAACTTGGACGTGTCCTTTATGTAATCAACCGTTTGGAGGACCTGGTTTTCCACGCGGATCGTTTCCAACAGGGCTCGATCTACCAGTTCTTCCGTATACACAAGGTCAGCACCATACTGCAACGCCAAGGCACGGAGGGGAGTTGTTGAGGCACGGACCATAGGTGCCAGGGCCTCCCCTTGATATAAGCGTTGCGCTTTTTCCGTGAGTGACGGTGTCATGGGAAAAGAAAAAACAGTCGAGTCTCAATGTTGTTGGGAGATGTTTCTGCTGCTCGTCGAGTAGCTGAAGCGCTAAATTTCTCGGCTCCTTATACTTTGTCAAAATTGTATTTCCGTCCTCTTGATTCTTCTGACGTAAGAAGTCTGGTGCTTATTATTAATTTTTATGATGATTACGTATTTTTTATCCTTTTGTACTCGAATATTCGTCTCGGAATACAGTACGGTTGGACGTGCAAATTTGCGTATACCGTACTACTACTAGCTAGTAGACTATGTTGTGCTTTGTTCTCTGAATCGGTGATTGGGTTATGAGGCAAAATTGTTCTGATTTGCTGCAAGCGAATTGAACATCGCAGTCTTCTCGAAGGGGGTTTCCAATTTTTGATGAGATCAAGAATAGTACGCAATAATTGAAACCATGAACCATCATGGCGACGCTCCAATTTGTGCAAAGAAACTAGACGTTGACGTAATTGCAGATTCACTCTAACCGACAGTTGGCCAGCACAATCTGGATGGAATATGTAGGCCGTTGTTTTCCACAAGTAGAAAAAGCATTGTTTTGTTTCCTCGAAAAAAGTTGGCCCAGGGCCAAGGAGAGAAAATTGACAGTGTGGAGTAATACCAAATAATAGAGCAAGTAAAATGCTTCGGTGTCTCACACAGCAGCAGCAATAGGAAAAGCGATTCAAAGCACGACAAAAAAGCTGCGCATGACAAGTATGTTCGACCTGTTGAAGCAGCTCGGTAGACGCATGCAATATGAGAAGCGAAGCCCATCTATTGTATAGTTTGCGTTCTAAGTTGTATGTCATATCTGTTGTTGTAAAATTAGCTGACTTAATTTACTTTAAATTTATTTTTGCTACATCGTAGGCACATATATGTTATTAACTGACTTGGAAAACTTCATGAAAGGTTCGACATCTCGTGTGGATGGACAGTGGAAAACGACAAGAAACGCACGAGAGGAGTTTTGCTTGTTTTTCTGAACCCTGTCACACGTTTCTCTCTGTGAGATCTGTTTGCTACTTGGCGCCAATACGGCGCAACTCGGCAATTTCCAGTGTCAAACCGGGTCCAAATCCAAAACAAACCGCAGTGGGTTTGATTTCGGTGGGATTTTCTTTGGCTTCTTGAAGCAGTTCCTTCAGGACGAAAAAGATAGTACCACTTGACATGTTGCCGTAGTTTTCTAGAACCTTATAAGAACGCTCAAGGGTTTGCTTGTCGATACCCAGACCTAGTTTTTCGGAACAGAAAAAGTCAAGGATGCCCTTGCCACCAGGGTGGACGCACCACTCAATGTCACGGACGGATTCCTTGCAGATCCCTCGCAGGTACGACTTGAGATTCCAGTACAAGTGCATACCGAAAGACATACCAATGCCTTTGTCCAAGTACATGTCGTAGGCATTGTTGTTTGGTTGCCATGTCATGAGACATCGAGTATCGGTTCCGAGTGTCTTCGTCTGTTGGTCACTGATGGCCCAGTCTCCGGGTCGTCCAGCACCAACAATACAAGCAGCAGCGCCGTCAGCAAAGAAACAGTTTCCAATAGTCTTGGAACGGTCTTCGCTAAAGCAAATGTGAGAGTAGCAAGTTTCAGCACAAACAATCAGGACTATAGAATCAGGATCAGATTCACAAAATGCTTTGGCGACAGACATTCCAGTGAAACCACCGAAGCATCCCATGTAGTTGATACCCATCCGACGTTTGACGTTCTTTAGCTTCAGAGCATCAATAATACCGAGCTCAACACCAGGCGCCTTGAAACCAGTACAAGAGTGAAAGACAACGTGGGTAATGTCATTGACGTTACCACCCCATTGCTCAACTGCCTGCGTAGCAGCTTGGATGGACATCTTGGGGGCCCATTCGGCCCAGTAGGTATGACGATCTCGCACAGAGGGATTTCCGTCCTTGGCATAAATACCTTCAGGTCGACCACCGTTAGCCAGATCTTCGGCGTCAGGAGGAGGGATTCCAAAGTATCTTGTTTTGACACCACTAGTCAAGTGAACCTTCTTCATGAAGGGAACAAAGTCGTCTCCCAACTTGATATTGTTCTTCTTCCAGTCGAGACCAACGTTGACATCCGCCGTCGTCCATGGATGAGGAGGATTAGCAGTTCCGATACCCAAAATGGCAGGTTTGCCGACTAGGCTGCTGTCACCGCCCTTGGGGGTCTTCTTGCGGCTGCCACCATTGAACAGAAAAAAATAAGAGACGGCACCAATCAAGATCAGCATGACCAGTTGCATACCAGGGGTCACTGCTTGTGCCGTGGACCCAGGAGTTCCATACACCCTGTGGAATTCGCGGTCAGTGCCATTATTTAAGACAGGAGAAGTCTCCTGGCTTTGGACAACACCATCCGCAGGAGGAGCGGCAAACATAAAGTTCATGACGTGGCCATCCATTCCAGGCAAACGGAGGAAGGAAGGAACCCCTATCCACTCTCCGTAGGAAGGCGATTGGAACATTTGCACGTTGTAATTCTTACCGTATTCTGTGGACAAGAACATATCACGAAGCTCATTCCGAGAATAGGCACGAAGAATAGAAACGCTGGCATCATGCCACAATCCAGCCACAATAAGAGGAGCAGCTGGTAACAACAAAATTTTGATAGGATCTTTCATCAAGATTTGGGGGATCTGCTTAATCAATTGCTTCAATGCCAAGGCACCATTGTAAAGAGCACCACCAGTATTGGGATCGTGATCAACGATCACTACGGCAGCGTTGGCGCGAGTGGCATCTTCAAAGATATCGTGAACAAGCTGTGGGTCAAAGTGATGCAGAGCCAGGTTAATCATACGAACCTGCTTGCCATCCGCTCCAAAGTCTGGAATAATGCTGCTTACAGCTGATTGAGCCCTCGTGGCATCTACTGGGGAAGCAATGTAGCTGTAACTTCCACACTCGAAGGAAAAGTTCTCATTGCTGCTGACGGCGGATTCACGTGAAGAACGATGCGCTTCCCAGCTCTTCGTGTTGGGCTGAAGATCAGTCAAAATAGTTCGAGTACACAGGCCTTCCTGTTGAAAGATATCCTGCCAGACAGCCGATGCTGATCCATCTCCTGCTGCAAGTTCTAAAATGTCACCTCCACCCCATTTGGAAAGATGTCCCACCACGGCTCGTGAGATTTCCTTCAAGTATCCGCTATCCCGGGCAGTCGTCCAGTGACTGCCAAGTAAATTCGTGGCGTCCGAGGCCAGCCATTGCGGGGAAAATCCATCCGTGCACAGTTCAAACCATGTCAACGAACGACGGCCGGGGAATATAACCGACGCATAGGTAATCCATGCTGCTAGCACAAAAGATGTGGCTACCGCCACAGAAGTTGCACTCTTCATGATCAAATACGTATTCTAGTAGAAGAAGATGAGTCAGTTGTTGAAGTTATATTCTTGTAATGTCGAGTAAACAACAGCGCTGAGGTTTTATATTTCCAAGAGCAGGAAAATTGTAACAGCAGCGTTTCCTTGCACGAGTTATGCCTGAGCTGAGAGTGTGTCTTGTAGTCTTACCCGAGCTGCTCTGCGAACAAGGTTTGGGGGGAAACAGGTCCAGTAAAAAAAATACAGGCTTCGCAGGTCAGACCCCAATTAAATAATCAAAAAATCTGAGGTGGTTTTCTTGCCGATTTTACAGCACTTCTTGAATTTTTATTTTTGGGATTCGGTCTTTGGTAAGGGATAAATCTGTTGGCTAATTCAGGCGAAAGATCCTATTTTATTTAAACAAGTTTTAACGTCTATTCCTGGATTATGTGACAATTCAAATTTTGGTAATCGTCTTTGCGCTATGGTGATTAGATGATATGCAACATGTGTGAGCGTGTCACAGAAATTCCCCTAATTGTTTTGGGGGGCAATTTCTCCGACGTGTCCGAAATCGAGGACTGAGAAAGAAGCTTCTCATATGCGACAGCGCATTAGACAAGCGAAGAAAAGGAGGATACTACCAGTACTACACCTACTGCTTCAGCCCCATCAAGTAGTTAGCAAGTGAGAACTCCATCATCCGAGCGATACCGCGAGACCACCTACCTTCTCAATCCATCTAGAAGTCACCAAATTTAGATAACAAGTTTGAAGATCACTCGACACCAAAAGAGGCATACTATTTTTATTTATAAAGACATTCACTTAGTGCGAAGACTGTCTTTCGCCAAGTTTGTGAAAATTAGCTTAGATTTAACTGGAGACTCAGTTTTTCTGGAACCCGGAAAGTGAGACAAATCGCTCACACTCCACCGCAGCATCATCTTTCGCACCTATCCTATTACCACGACGATGATGATTCTCGTTACATCTTTCGTGGTTGCCCCTCTGGCGGCGCTGCTATGGATCTTGTATTCGGAAGGTGTCCTGCGATTCCAAAAGAAGAGTAAGCTTCCTCCATTTGCACCGAGTGAGATTCATCCAGGTGAAGAAGCCGGCTGGATCGAGACCATTGTTGGATTGATTGGTCCTCGGGCACCCTACTTTGTATACGACGGATTTAAGCGACTTCCCAAAGGCTATCCATGGATCATGCAGGGAAACTTTCCCAATAAATCACCCAGTGGCTTTGGGTATGTTGTAGCAGACTTGGACATTGCCAAGAAGGTACTTCAGTCTCCGAAGGCGAAAAAGTCCATCATGTACGAAGGCGTGGACAACTTGACTTGCGGTTACTCCAATATCTTCACCTCCAATGGTCATCGATGGAAGCACAGTCGCAAGGGCATTGCTCCTGCCTTTTCTACGAATCACATTAAGCGAATGGTACGCATTTGTGCCGAGCAGTTGGACATTTTCATCAAGTCGACACTGGACAAGTGTGCCGACGAGGGCAAGCCCTTTAATGTTGGAAAGGAAATGGTATGCTTAACCTTGTCCATTATTTCCGAGGCTGCCTTTGAATATCACATGACTCGCGAAGAAATGACAGAATTTACCGTCAACCTGGAAACGGCGGCCGAGTGCTTCGTCATTATGAACCCCCTCCATCAAAAGTTTCCGTACGTAGCGTATAGTATGGTTCTGTGATATTCTTCTTGTGTTCAAGCGAGCACTCCTACTCACGCTTTATTCCATTTAATGTCTCCTCTTTTTGTGCGTACAGATGGTTGTTTCCCAAGGTTTGGAAGGCCAATCGGGCTGCAAAAAAAGTTCAGGATATTGCCTATCGAATGATGGACAATTACCGCAAGAAGCACGGAAACGAATCCCAGGAACTCAATTCTTCTAAATCTCCAGATAAGAAGTACGAGGATGACACCATTATTAGCCGCATTATGAATGATACTGAGTACACCTGCGATGAGGAACGTGCTGCCGATATTTCAATTTTCCTGGCAGCAGGTCACGACACAACGGCGTACAGCATTTCGTGGACGCTATTGGAAATCACACGAAATCAACCGCCAGAGCTGGCTGCCTTTCGAAAGAAGATTGCCGATGGCAACCTACCGGAGGAAGAGTGGAAGCGCGTAGACGAGCTGCAATACATGATCAAGGAAGGTATGCGACTACAACCTGTCTTGGCCATGGGTACTGTTCGCGATGTAGGCGAAGAAATTACCTACCAACATGGCACTGAAAAGGTTGTCTGTCCTAAGGATTCTATTTACTTTATCAATCTGTTTCCTTTGTTCCGTAATCCCAAGTACTACGACGAGCCTGACAAGTACATTCCTTCCCGATGGGAGAATACCGCGCCTGGGGCAGCAGCATGTCACATCCCCTTCTCTATCGGTTCTAGAAACTGCATCGGACAGAATTTGGCAAATGCCGAACTTCATACGGTCCTTGCGGTTCTTTGCGCTCGGTATGATTTTGACATCGAGAGCGAAGGGTATCCGGAATATTTGACCACTCTCAAGCCGGTGAATACCTTACTGATCCCCAAAAAGCTGTTTTAAAACCCCAGTGGCTACGCTATCTGAATATTCATAATGGCTGGTACAAAATGGTTCTTAGTTTTTATGTATAAATAGAAGAGGTAGGTTGGTAATCTTTTAGGAGAGCATACGTCGTGGACCTCGGTAGACCTTCTAGTGGTAAGACGTAGACATGATCTATCTAGACGGCCGGGGGGCCATCGGCCGGGGGGCGACCCCCCTTTTATCGTGTGAAGCTATTGGAAGCATGGACTCACATAACACAATGCGGGGGATTACTAGTTGAACATAGCACGTGCAGCCACCAGACGCGGCTACTCTCGAGGCAATTTGAACCAGAATGCACAAACCACACAACCCAGTTCCTCGAAACGCGACAAAAAAAATGCTCAGGCCAAGGTTCATGACAGTCGGCACAGCAGGCCATTCTTATTATCAAGAATCAAGACATCTTATCAGCAGTCACGCATGGCTGAGCTCGGGCCACGGAAGAACAAAAAAAGGACGGTCCGTAGATACAGCTTTTCCGTGACCAAGCACCAAGCACAGAATAATAAACTTGTTCTACCACCTGGTAGCCTGCTTTGCAAAGGTTCCTAGCTGGTGATTTATGTTTGCGTAGCTCGAGGGTAACAAGTGATTCATTCTAGACCATTGCACCGCAAAACATGACCCACAGTTTAAACTGCTTTTACGAGCACAAAGGAATCAACACCCAGCACAGCAACCTGGATCAAACAATAAAAGTTGATACCTTTACAAAAACTATGTAATAGCAATAGCATGGACGGTTATTTAAAAAAGATCGTTGCTGATTTCATCATTCACCTCATAATTGTCTATCATCTTTTAAGGACCCGTTCTCGGCCTTTTAATGCGCTGAGACGCAATAAACAGGTTGGGATGCATTGCCGACGGCTTTGTATTTGAAGTTGACTCGACAGAGGGATGCGGCCCTGGAAGTTTCGCGCTCATTGTTTTCGTTTCTCTATCTACTGGGCCAACGATGGACAAGAAAACAGGTAGAACAGCAATTCCTACGCTGCACCCCAATGTTACCATGGCGAAGAAGGAAATGAAGACCGTCTAAAGAAGTCAAAGAGGGACAGGGGGAGACAAAAAGTTTAGATATCATGAACGAGCGACGGCTTAATACTTAGTTCTCCCTCCAATGTAGACGTACCATAAAAATCTCTGTCGAACTGAACGCCAGTGGAATGACACCAAGCCAGGTGGTAAACCCACCTAGTAGGATACTAGTCCCCATAGTCTGTAGTGTTTCCTTCACCTTTTCGTGGCGGCTTCGACCCTTGGATTCGTAGTATCGAAGCAGGATATGCATCAAAAAGTCCACTAGAAGCCCAATGGCGATTACAATGATGAAATAAGTAATACTGTTGACTTTGATGCCACAATACTGCATCGTACCCAAGAGACAAAAGTACAGCGCAATGATAAGAGGCGTCACGAAGAGAATGGCGGACCAATGCGGGATCATGATGAAGGAGACAGCACTAACAACCGCCACACAAGTCACCGTGGTGAAAATCAGTTCGTTGACCGTGATGTCATATAATTCCCAGAAATAATAAAGGTCGTCAAATGTGAAGAAAGGCAGTTCCCCTCCATTTGCTTTGACATTTTCTGGGGAGTTGATTGGCTGTGACTGTGTAATCCTTCGCTGGTCAAGCAACATGTCAATTTGATTTGTTACCTCGTACATATTGACGTGGCGAAGCTGCAAGTATGTCCGCGAGGCTGTAATATTCCCACTCTCTTTATCACGGACAATGTCTTGGGCAAAGACCTGCCGAACTTGTGGAATGCTAAGGGCTACATCGATTTTTTCATTGAAAGTGAGATTGGAAACATCAAAACCTAATTCTGCAGCTTCGTCGCTCTCAGCGAGGGCTGGAAAGTCGCGGACCCAGAAAAAGGGTGGCCCTTCACCAATTTGAGGCAGATCTGCCAGTTCTTGCACGTACTGAGTCATTTGCTGCTGAATGTCGGGGTCGGATTGGTCAACGTCTCTGGAATAACCAACATGAACGAAGAAAAAAGGATTTAGAGATACTCTTCCATCAATCAAATTATTTCTGTTGACAGAATGTTTGCCTTCAGTGCGGACTTACCGAAAATAGACTCCAATATACCGTTGGACTGTGGTATATTGTTGAAAAACTGTCATGAAAGATGTGAGGTAACTATCATGGGGTACGTAGTCCCCCACGTTGAATTCCTGATACATTTTCGTTGTAGAGTAGACGCAGCCACCGAAATAGGCAAAAAAAATTGTAAGGACCGTGACTTTCACCCACGGCTTGAGCAGCACATCAGCGTAGCGACTCATGAAGCGTTCCATAAAATTTCGTTCAATGACGAGGGTATGCTCTTCCCTAAGAATACGCTCCTCGTCTTCGGAGAACCGGTCACCACTCGACATATCGTGCATAGCGCCGTTTTCAGTCCCGTTCTGCAGTTCAGCACTACCTTCGTCTGCTGTGCTGGGCGTATCTTTCAAAATTACTTCTTCCTCGACCTGTTCTACTACAACCCAGAAACACAAATCTCTGTGATTCGCTTGAACTCTTCGCTCATCCAATGTAAGAAACGCAATGAAAAGTGTGATCTGGTAGATGAAATCAACTGCAACCGTGGTTGCAGCATACAAACACAACCATTTGACAGCAGGAATGGTGCTAGCCACGCCCGACAGAAAACAAATAAGCGTCGTTATCGTTGTCATGGAAATGCTGACAGCACATTCGTTCATGGTTTGGTGGACAATCTCGATCATGTCTCCCTTAGGGTTGTCGCGTCGGATACGAAAGTAGGCCCCGGTGATGATAAAAGTGTCGTCGAGAGCAATTCCGACGACCACAAAAGGAATCACTATACAAGGAGAGCCAACAGAACTGTGAGCATGATATAAGTAGGTGTGCAGATGTTGTGCGAGAAGCTTGGCATAAAAAACTTACTGATACCTATATTTGTCAAAGGGACACCGGCCACAAACATAATCCCGTATCCTGTCAAGAGACTGCATCCAATGGTGGCAAAGGCAAAGACTCCCAACAATCCTCGGCTTTGCACTTTTTCCTTGGGCTTGTAAAAGACAAAGACTGTAAAGGATATCATGACGACAATCAATACTACCACCAATATCATATCCTGATCAATGGCTCGTTGGAATTCGGCTTGGTACGCATTGAAGGTAAAATATTCCAATTTGACACTGGCGGTGTCCGGAGACTTGGTCCAATGGCGTTTAAGGTCGGATAATTTGTCTAACAACTGTATTTCCAATTCGTCCGTATCTTTGCCCAGATCGGGAATATCAATTTTTATCACTAACGCTCGGGCAGACGTTATTATCCACGGTTGTTTGAACGAAGCTTGTGATGCAAAGACCACGTCCGCCTCGGCTGCCTCCGTCGTGGTATTTTCGTACTTGCCCAGGATGGCTTCGTGAAAGACGGGAGTTCCATCCGGATAGACTTCGCGCGACACAACCCATCGTACTAATAAAAAAGGAAGAATGTTTGGTTCAATGAACGCGACGACTGTGAGTAAGCATATTACAAGGCCAGCCCTTGGTTGCAAGCATAACTACCACCAATAAAAAAAAAACAAGGAACGTACCATATTCGTCTTGGATCGTTGGGGTCGAAATCGGAATCGCCGCCAGTTCTTCTTCGAACAACGTCAGATTGTCATTCCAAAACTGTGTCACTGTAAAAATTCGACACGTTGGTTCGCTGGTTTCAAAGTCCAGGTACAGGCTGTTGGCACAGACAGTATGAAAGTCGGGCACCTCTGTTTGTATCATTTCCATGGCAGCAATGGCTTGTCGCATGGCTTGCGCGTGCAAGACGTTGTCTCCGTCCGCGTGCAAGGCTATCCAGAGCACTCGCAGCTTTTCAAATCCACTATCGGCTCCAAATATCCAGTCGCTGTGCCTGTCGGGTAGGCTTCCCTGGGGCGTTAGAAATGTCATTTGATCTAATTCCATGGTAAAGTTGGTCAATAATCCCGTAACAGCCAGGCCGAAACTCAGAGCCGTAACGGTAGCAATCCAAGTAACGGGATGACGTGCGGCATGACAAGCGAACGCTACCACGCATCGTTTGATGCCGTTGTGCAGATAGCCTTCGGTGAGGTGCGTCACGCAAGCATTGATAGGCTTCTTCTTTTCATTTTGGGACGATTCTTCACGAATTGGTATGACTGGTACTACTGATTCATTCGTACTATGGCTGTTGTTGTGACAACTACTAATCACTGCAGACGGTACAGCATCATCTTGATTGCGCATTTTGTTGTGCTTCTTATTTTCGAAATAAGATACTCTTCCAATTACTACTAGTAGCATACTATGAAAGAACTTTACTCGTTAATAGGAGAACCTATTATTTTTCGCGTTAGTTGCATTGTACAAGAAACAAATTAATAGTAGTGTGTACGTAAAGCAGGCTCGTAGAGGATTCGATTCTTGTTTGCAAGCGTCGTGCATCTGGTACTGGTATGCAGGTGAAGCTGACCACGATGAAAGATCGAGAGACGACTGCTGTGCAGGGGACTGCTGTACAGGGGACTGCTCTTTGACGGGAATCACATTTTTTGTGGCAACCTGAACGCCGATCGGCATTTTATGTAGTCACAAAATGCACTATTTGGCCACTTCACTGGTTTTTTAACCCCTTCTTCATCAATAATTTGAGTTGTTGTCGGAAGGACAAGAATCCTGACGTATTCTGTAGAGTAGGGTCTGCTCTACAATCTACTCGCACGTATTATTGTAGCGTCGACTTGGTATACAGAAATCGCTAGCAAGTGCCGTGCGAAAGGCTTTGTAGGTTTTCATCGACGTCGCCTTAAACTACTACCAGTACTCGAGTATAGAGTACTACTAGCTAGCATGAGCGCAATCATAATCTTGCATGGATCTGGGATGCATGATTACATCATCATCGCTTGCGCAGATCTCGAAATGTTATGACACCATCTTGCTAGCTACGGGTATTCGGGATAGATGACAAAAACAACATTTTCCCTGTGCTTGCGTATGGAGTGGAATATGCTGTCCCTGTGATTGATCCAATTGGAAGGTTGACTAACAACAACAGCAAAACAAGAAAAGAAAAGAAGGAACGAAGAGCGAATACTGTCAAATCTCACGTTCTTCGCCTGTGAGGAGGAAAGCGGGATCGCTGCTGTATACGGTCAGAAACCAGCTGAGTTATTGGCCGAAGAAACAAACCGATTGGAAGCGGAAGCTCTGGTACGCTTTCATGCATCTTTGATATTCTAGTGCCGGTAGCTAGATACCTCTACTAGCAGCAGCAACCAACCAACAATCCCAGTTCCGCTGCTATCACCGTGAGTCTGGCACATCCCACTGCCGTTTTTAAATCGAACGTCATAGTATTTGCCGACAGAGGGGTAGACTCTAGTAACCAGATCGCAGGAAGCGATGCGGAGAACCTGGTTGAAGCAGTATTTGCCTCAAGATACGATTTTCCTTTCAGTGCAGAGACGCAAGCAAGAAGTATTGGATACTGGTACCGTACTAGTACTAGTAGTCGACTCATCTGGTGGAAGGGCAGTTGCCTTCCTGAACGAAGGAAGTCCCATCTACATTCCGTCATTGAATGGCTGCGGACGAGAAACACTTAGATGTTTCCTAAGCAGACCATCAGATAAAAGACCTTCATACGGTACTTTAAACATCATAATATTTACACTTCTTCTAGGAGAGTCCTGAGATACCTGGTACCTGGTGTACCTGGTACCAAAGAATTGCAACCATATTTACGAACTTTTAACCACTAGAGCCATGGGTCATTTTTAAACTGCCCCGTTCTTTCCAATTTTCTGCCAGAAGTCTTTTTACGTTCTTATTACTGTACCCGGTATTACCGTAGTAGTACCAGCTGAATTGGTTTGAGTACCGATTACGAAAGAATGCCTTCTCTGTTCGATTGACCACCGTGGCCATTTTTTTTCCTAAAAAAATTTTTCGCTCCATAATCCATAACGACCTCCACACCAATCATCACATCACAAAACCAAAAGTATGTCCTCCTCAACCTACCCAAGAAAAAGTTCTATGAAGAGAAGCAGCTCGGATCATTACCCCAAGCGAAGCAAACAACAGATTCGATTTAATCGTTTGGAAGTGATTGAATTCCAACAAATTTTGGGAGACAATCCCGCATGCACCTCTGGGGCGCCGCTTGCCTTAGACTGGAAGCCTGTCAAAAAGTCTGCTATGATAGTTGACTTTTACGAATTTTCTCGCGAAGATTGCAGGAGACGAACCAAGTCTGAGCTTTACATTAAAAAGGATGATCGTCAGACACGCCTTACTGACTCGGGATTTGAATTAGAGGAGATCTCCGCGGTTGAGGAGGAAATTATACAAATCAGAAAGAAACGAGCCGAATCTGCCGAGATAAAGAGTGGCAAATGGCACGCTGGATTCCTATCAGCTGCCAAGTCTGCTGTGAAGACAATGGGCTTGACCTACAATAAGGAACAAACTGTGAGCGCGAGAAGCGCGTAAATCTTGGCCTCCTGTACATTAAACTTGCAATAATAAACTTTCTCAATAATTGGCTACTCTATATACTTCACTACGCAAATTATACAAATTGTAGTGCCATAAATACTTGCATTTTAATATGCGAGCTTTTTTTTCGAGATGCGAGCCCCACACATGCAAGATGCAAACTTTCAGCTGTATAACTCGTGG
>Ga0100380_10004550_pt1 | contig 14472 bp, 9 predicted proteins | sample CryGeymeta201504_FD_80417 | JGI IMG/M metagenome (GOLD analysis project Ga0100380, IMG submission 80417) | Groundwater microbial communities from Crystal Geyser aquifers in Utah, USA - Crystal Geyser metaG 2015-04 | ecosystem: Environmental > Aquatic > Deep subsurface > Groundwater | place: USA... | reverse complement strand
TCTCCGAATTCTATATAAGACAATGCCCGGGTGTCTTGACAATAACAACACTATCGTTTGAGCGCCGTACGGACTGTTTGGAGTGGAACTAGACTACTACTCCGAGTACTAGCTAGTAATCTACTACAGTACTACCTGGTATTAGACTAAGAAATACTAATCTACTGTACTAGTCTCCTAGATTGATTTGTTAGGGGAAAAAGCGTCTCCTTTTGTGCAATTACACTATTGAAATGCGCCATAATAATTATTACTCCTATTAGTATTTAACCTTTGCTTGAGCCCCAAAAATCCAGTTGATTGGTGGGGCATTGTTTTGGCGCTACAAGCAAGACAAAAGCAACAACCGAAATGTCCACAACAAAGAAAACGAAAGTGAATCCACTAGAGCTAGTGGTTGCTTTGATTATTATGCCCTAATACTTGTTTTTTCGCTAATTTGATCCTGCCTTTGAGTTCTGGTAGTTGTGGCGACAAAACCCATTCCCTACAGTATGATGCCTGGGGAGCGAGGCTGAGATACTATTAGAAGATGATGGTAACGATAGTAGTCAATTATTATTGTACAAGTAGTATTTGTGACTGAAACAGTAGGGTTAGTGCTTTCCTGAACAATTCCGTTATGATTTGGATGATATTTTCCCTCCAAATAGCATTACTTAGATCAATTTAAAAATAGCAGTTTTATCAACACCGGCACCGTCAAAGAGCATTCACCAAATAATATTAATAATACAAAATTGAACTCTCACACACTCACCATCATTCCAACTCTACCAATCTCTTTCTCATCTTTTGTCTAACATATTTGCCATTGAACGGGACAACGAAGGAGAAGACAACGATAGTAGCGAGCATAGCAGTACAATTGTGTCAGTGTGTGTGATTGTTATTCCTCGCAATTCAAAACCCGAGCTAAACATAAACAAAAGTCATCAGTACATTCATAACCAAATAATTACAAAATGATGGGACACGCAGAACTCGTAGAGCACTACGATGAGTTTTTGCAGAGCGAGGTAGGTTTTGTTACACACATATCGTTATCATCGTTACTGTTGAGATCGCATGCACTGGCGCAATTCGACTGAACGCCTTTGGTGCAAACATCTTCCTAGTAGTAGTTGGTCAGTCGTCAGTTTGTGCATCCGACGCCGATCTCAATTCATTCTTCTTCTTGTCACCTCACCACACGCGATAATCCTTATCCTCACAAACATATATAACGAAAACGACAACAATCATCTTTAACAGAACAATGACTACGTCGATCGCATTGGAACCGCCATTGACGATTTTGTGCACCACACACGCAACACAGCTGGTGGGAACAAAAAGAATGCACCCGTCGCCGCCGGATATGGGTGTCCCCGTGTTTCCATCAGCATGACCGAGCTCAGACGATACAGAGATGGGTCCTTGAGTCAACAAATGCGCCTGGATCCCCTGCCGCATATGCGGGCACTCGAAGCGGCCTGTCACAATGTGGCCACCGACGAGCGGCCGGGATACGACAAGGAAGGTACGTTATAGTAATCGCTGTCGTTGCTGTCACCACTGCTTTTTCTGCTGTCGGCCCTATTGATGTCTGATCCCAATGTATACCTATTGCTCTCCAACATATCTACACAAAACGTAGACATCAGAATCAAAGTAGCCTTGGCCGGTCCCGTAGGAGCATCCCCCTCGTGTCCTCGAAGCCTCACATCTTCTTCGCTGCGGCAGCTCGTCTGTGTGGAAGGGGTGGCCACCAAAGTGTCTACAGTCAAGCCAAAGGTCGTCAAGTCAGTCCACTACTGCCCCAATACACAAAAGCACCAAACACGAAAATACGTCGATGCGACAGACCCGAACCTAGGACTTCAAGAACTAGACGGAGAAGGCCGAGAACTGCCCGACAAGCACATCAACATTACTTCGACCGTATATCCCACCAAGGACAACGAAGGAAATCCACTCGAGACAGAGTATGGACTCTCTGAATTTAAAGATCATCAGACCATTACGCTACAAGAAATGCCAGAAAAAGCACCCATGGGACAGCTACCGCGATCGGTTGACCTCATTCTCGACCATGATCTGGTCGACAAGGTCAAGCCAGGGGACCGAGTCATGGTGGTGGGTGTCTACCGTGCCTTAGCCTTTCAAGCGCAGAAACAACCCAATGCAAAGAGCACCTTCAAAACTGTCGTTCTCGTCAACAATGTCCAGATTCTGGGACGCGATGCCAGTCATCTAAAATTTGAACCCGAAGACATTCGTACCATTCGATCCTTAGCCAAGCGTGACGATATTTTGTCCATTTTAGGGCGCAGCTTGGCGCCGTCAATTTATGGACACAACGTTATCAAGAAAGCACTTGCCCTACAGCTCTTGTCGGGATGCGAAAAGAACCTGGACAATGGTACGCATCTGCGTGGAGACATTAATATCTTGATGGTGGGGGATCCATCAACTGCCAAGAGTCAGCTCTTGAGATCGGCCATGACCATTGCACCTCTCGCCGTTTCAACTACCGGCAAGGGATCCTCCGGCGTTGGTTTGACGGCCGCTGTTACTACAGACCCGGATACTCGTGAACGCCGTCTGGAAGCTGGAGCCATGGTCTTGGCGGATCGTGGACTTGTTTGTGTCGACGAATTTGACAAAATGGGGGAAAACGATCGTGTTGCTATACACGAAGCTATGGAACAGCAGACAGTAACCATTGCCAAGGCTGGTATCCACGCAAGTCTCAACGCTCGTTGTTCAGTCCTCGCCGCCGCCAACCCTGTTTATGGACAGTACGACCGAAGGCGCCGCATCCAAGAAAATATCGGACTACCCGATTCGCTTCTCTCTCGTTTTGATTTACTTTTTGTGGTGTTGGATCAGATGGATCCCGAATGTGACCGCCGCATCGCTGGTCATGTCATCACAGGACATCGCTACCGTCCAGAGCATGGACAAACTGGCCATGATAGTGACTACGACGATGATGACTCCGACGAGGAATGGGGTGACGACGGAAAGGACGATCGTGTTCATTCTGTCTGGCGAAAGGGTCGTCACGCCTCTACCAACGAAATGTCCGGCAACAAGGATTATGCAGGAGCCGATCCTCACGCTCACGACGTCTTGCAACATGATTTTTTGCGCAAGTACATTCATTTTGCAAAGACTCGAATGAAGCCTGTGCTAACTGACGAGGCTCGTGATTTCATAGCCAACCGATACGCCGAAATGAGATGCCGCCAGGACGAAAGGACGCTTCCCATTACCGCCCGTAGTCTCGAAACGGTCATTCGTCTTGCGTCCGCCCATGCCAAAGCGCGCCTAAGTAACAAGGTGGAAGCCGAACCCGACTGCGAGGTGGCTATGGATATTCTGGGCTTTGCTTTGTATCACGAGAATCATCACAACGTCGACGGATCTACACCAACTTCCGCTGCTCTCTCTCCCTCCAAGAAAAGACTTCAAACTGTTTCGGAAGACGACGATGAAAACTTAAAGAATTCGTCGGAAACTACCACTAAGCGCCAACGTTCCGACGCAACTGTCGATCCCGATCAAGCGATCAAAACTCGATTGTGGGAGGAATTTTCAAAACGAGACGGTGAACTCCCGGTTGAAGATATTGGGGAAGACTTTGGCGATCGTGAGACCGTCATGGAAACAATACAGTCTCTGCAAGACGAAGGCCGCCTTATGCTTACCGATGGCATTGTCTATCAGATTGATTAGAAGATATACTTTTTTCTTGAATGAACGAGGTATGAGATTTACGGGGAGAAATGAATTTTACGACTCTTGCTGCGCGACGAAACCTTCCCGTGTTGACGATTCAATTTCGGGACGCGACGCAAGATTGAAACTCAAAATGTCCAGGCCATAGCATTAAAACTTTAATAGCTACGACAGGCTACTAAAAAGATGTGAATACACTGGTTTCTTTGCAAATCAAGAGTAGTTACCTTTCCCTTTGTTTGTACTTGTTTTATGTGATCATATCTCTTTGCGACGCTCAACCTAAATCCAAAACTCCTTTGTTTGAAAGGCTTTTCTAGACTACAGTTGGTTCAATTTGGTTCCTTCGTATGAGGTGATTCGTGCTTTTTCTACTATAAGGTTCGAGTATGTTTTTCTATTAAGATTTTCAGTTGTGCTCTAAAAAAATTTTCACTGTGTTCCAGGCAACACGCAACCATCATAATAGACTACAAGTTTTATTTTCTTTCCTTATCCCGGCCTTGTCACATGCAACTAATTAAGCAGCTTCAAGGATTGTAGCAACAATCATCGTATCAGTGAAGGTTCTCTTCGCGACAGATATTCTTGTCATGCGCATTCACTCACTTCATTTTCTAGTAGAGTATGGTAGACGCGCGCCATCGCTTTCGAATGCAATAGAATCAGAAACCAGAATCTTTGTCCGTGATGAAAATTCATCATTATTTTCTCCCATTCTCATGAAAACAAATCAACGATATCTTCTATAGCATCACTATCGAAAGCGTGAACTAACTGCAACAAATAGCCAGAAATGAAAAATGGTATCTTCCTCTGCTGTTTTCGTACTCCTATTGACTTTGTCTACGCATTCACAGGACCACCTAGTTCGAGGAAATGACTCAAGAATCCAACTTGCGAACACGAAGAAGAAAAGGTCTGGAAAACCTGGTAGAGCTCTTCGTGGAATGGAGAAGAATCGCGAGCTTCAGAACAATGGAGCCACGGTCACGTATGTCGGTGTCTGTACTGGAGCGGAGTGCGAGACTGATCCTCCCGTTGCTGCCCCTGCAGCACAAGAGGCCAGTGTTTTTGGTAGGAAGGGGAAATCAAAGAGCAAGGGCGTCGGTCTCCACACAGGTTCCCAACAGGCAACTGTCGGAGTATCAAAAAATAAAAATAATGGTTTCGGTCCTTCCCCCTTGGAAGCAAATGTGGAAAACTCTATCTGCCCAAATGGCACCATGGCTCTGTACTTGCCTGAAGATGGATATTTCGTGTGCAGGAACGTGGTGGATGCGCGAACTACCAATGATGATCTATTTGATTGAGTAAGTGGCGATGTTGCGTCCTATGTAGCCTCTTCTTAAATGCGTTTATATGTTTTGCAGCCTGCAGGGGTTTCATCTTTCATCGGCCGCTGTAGTGTATAAGATAAGAGTATTACTCCGAGTATTCAGGAAAATTTCACGAACGAGAAATTTAGATCAACAGATTCATAGTAGTGCTACAGCAGAAATTTAGATTAACAGATTCAAGGTAGTGTTACATGTTTAATTATTGTACTGCGCCGCCATCAATACATCGAATTGAATTCACAAGAACCACACAAATTTACAAAACCTGTTCACTCGTCCAATGGTCCCTGTACCCGCGACTTGTACCAAGCAGCGATATTTTTGAGTACGTCGGTTGATCGCAAAGCGCTGAGAAACTTCAGCTCAGCCCCCCCTTCTTGACTCTAGCGAAACGTACACCAGTTCTGCGTGTTTTGTTGGGGGATGTCTTTTAGGAGTTGCTCACTACCTACGGAGATTATGTCGTTTCCCGCGTGCAAACAACAATGCTCAGTGTTCATCACGCTCACTTAAACAACATTTCCTGAAGTTGGTAGCTCGTACACTTTTATGAGATTTCCACCTTTGCGAAATCGAAAAGTTCCGTAGGCTCCAGCCAGGGCCCCCAAAACGATAATAGCAATCCAATTGATGGACGAGCGAGACGGATCTGTAAGTTGGGCTCTTAGAGCTGCCGTAACTTGCAAGACATAACAAAAGAAGAGCGCCTCACAAACGCGCCGACGAAAGATCCCATCGTCAACAAATCGAATATTCCACAAAATCCAACCACAGGCAACTCGCAAGCATCCGTACAGTCTATGGAATGTTAGAAATAAATAGAATGAAACAGTGAAGATAAAACGATAAAACCATCAAGTCAGATACATCGTTAGTGCTAAAAGAAAGAAAGCGCCGAGTCCACCTTTAAAGAAAAAAGAAACCTACCGTAATGTTTCGTGAACGGAATGGTTGTATTCCCCACCCGACATGCGTTTTAAGATATCATGAGGTGTCAGCAGTGCGATAACGCCAAAAATTATGGACGCCAACGCATCTGCAGCAAATAGTTGATCCAATTGCTGCCGAGTCGAGTTGGCAGAATTGGGTATTATTTTCCCCAATTTGCTGTGCATTGCTGCTTGATGTTATTATTTTAACTCGATACCAATTTCGGTTTGGCTGTTTTGTTGGTGTGATGGCGAAGGATTTACTACAATAATAAAACTGTCGCGATAAAGTAAGATCTCGAAGATTTTTTGACCATTACAGCCAAAATTTGAGCGAAGTAACACGTCATATCGTATTGTTATTGTTTGTTGTTGCCTGCTGTCCAATATAAACGCCCGGGTGGAATATTTTGCCTTTTTTATTGTTTTACATTCAGTCATTTTGGATGCCATCTTAAAATTCTAGTGACCAATTGTAAATAATAATCTTTTAATGGTGTACCTGGTAGTCATTTTTGTTTGTTGCCCGAGCAAGGTACCGGTACCACAGTACCGTACCTGGTACTCGTACCAGGTACCAGGTACCTGGTACTCGTACCTGGTATGATCGCAAGGCCAGTTGCTAATTTTGCACGATAACCCCGCTCAAGCAGTAACCGGCATAGTACTGGTAATAGTCGGATAGTGTTCTTGTTGGACTAATTAAAGGAAAAAGACATTCGTGACAGCCCTTTTCTTACTTCCTAATAACTCACAACATCATATTCATACACATTCGTCTTTAGTAATAGGACACACAAAAACGAATACACGATGCGTATTTCTACCGCACTCCTGGCTGCAGCCTGTTTGGCTGCCTGGCTTCCGGCCATCGAAGGCAAGACTTGCCTGATGATTTACCAGATGGCCGACAACAACTTGGAATACTTTATCCGACAAGATTACCAAGAGCTCTCGCAGTCTCCTGTGGTCAGCAGTGCAGATCTCCGAACTTGGGTATATTATGATGCCCTGAACCAAGGAGGACAAGCCCTTCCCAATACCGTTGATGGAAATGGCAATGGTGTCGGTGGTAGCTTTACCGGCACGCGCTATGTTACATACGACCCCAGCTTCCAGAAGATGAGAGTGGACGTAGAATTCGGAAGCGAACTAAACTCGGATTATCGATCCACTGTGCAAGACTTTCTTACGCACGCCATGAATGATTGCAAAGCCAACGGCTACAACAGTCTGTTTGCCGTCTTTTCCTCTCATGGAGGAGGGTTTGCTGGATACGGTGGAGGTACGTACAGTACACAGTACTGCTAGCTAGCTGGTCACTCGTGGAAAAAATATCACTGGCTTTCACGTTCAATCGTAGAATAAGCTATGGCAGATGGCATCATACACGAGGGAGGTTATTGCTACAGTGCATCTCCCTTAACTGATCGTAAACCTAACATTTGATTTGTTCTTTGTCTTTTGTCTACGAACAGACGAAAATGGTCGCCGCAACCTCCTGCAAACGAACCAAGACGTTGCTCTGGCCATCCGAGGGGCCTTGGACGCTACTGGAGCTGGTGATGGATCGGGTATGTTGGATGTTATTGGATTCGATGCTTGTCTCATGCAGGCCGTCGGAGCTGCTGATGACTACAAGGGTGTCGCCAAGTATATCTTAGCTAGCGAAGCAGTTGAACCTGGCCATGGATGGGCCTACAGTTACCTGAACACCGCTGGATCTGCCTTGGAATTAGCGCAGAACATCGTTGAGACTTTCGTGTCCCAAACGCAAGGCGGATCATACCATCAAACTCCGAAAACCCTGGCCATCGTCGACAGTTCCAAATTTGATATCTTTATCGCGGCCTTTGAAAACTTTTCGGCAAATATGCTTTCACTTCTCAAGGGAGGAGATAAGACACTGCATACCCAACTTTCCAGAGCTCGGTCGCAGTCCGTTGCCTTTGAAGGTATTGTCGATGCTGTTGGTTCTCGAAATCCTTCGGCAGTGGACATTGGAAGCTTCCTGTATCAATTCAAGACTATCTGCAACCCAGGAGGGACTCTTCAGACCGATCTTGACACGGCCATTGGTGTGTATTACGATATGCTTGTTTTGACTCGTAATGGGCCAGGTACTGCTGGCGTTACGGGAATGCATATTACTTGGCCCAACCAAGGCGAGTTTGCTTCCAATCCTACTTTGTGGAACCAGGTTTTGTTCAACAATGCCAACTATGTTACATCTATCATCCCCAATTTCCGCGAGTTCTTGTCGTGGTATCTACCTGCTGGATCTCAGGCTGGTGAAATTGGAGGAGATTCTGTTTGTGGAAAGGGTGTAGAAAGCCCCCCTGAGCAGACAGTCAGCTACCCAGATGCACTCATTCAGGAAGCATCTGGGGTCATCAATCCTACCACAGGCATGTTTGAGGTGAAAACCACAATTTCTCCAGATGTCTCTGAGATGCGTGTAGAGTATGGAATTGATCTATCCACTCCTCTCAAGCCTGTTTTGGAGGAGAAGGGATATATTCCTACTGACGATGAGCACTTGATCTTGTTGGGAGGAGATGTAGCTGGGGTCTACGATGGGGCTCAGTTTGATGCTGCCTGGGACCAAAAATTTTACTTTCTCAACATTACTGGAACGGATACCTTTGAGGCTCTCTATGTGGCTGACCAGGGTGGCGGCTCCAAGAAGATTCCTACCATGTACTTTACCGATGACTTTAGAGAAGAGTTGTCTGAATTACAATTCTTGGACTTTTTGTTCTTTGACTTTGCTGGGTGGGTGGAAAAGGGTGCTCGATACGGCTTCTTGCAATTTTCTACAGATGAGGCCAGTGGTCGCATCAATGACAATTTGTCTTTATACATCTCCAATGCAGATGGCGTATTTTCAGAGCAACCAAGATCGGCAGGTGGTATGCTAATTCCTTTGGTGTATGTTGATGCCTACATTCAAGAACGAACCTTGGACACTCTTCCAGGAGGATTCTACCAGACTGTGATTGAGTGGTCTACAGAATTGGATTACAACATTTTGACAACTTCTATTGAGAATGTCTTTAATATTGTCCCAGATACTGATGCTGTGACAATCAGTGTGTATGCTTTCAACCATGCTGATCCTGCTGCAGCTGTGGATTCTAAGATATACGATGTTAAGCGCAACAGAGGATCCAAGCCCTGCCTGAGTGATTGTACAAGCCAATCAGGATCAAGTGCTGAAAGTGATACTCTGCAGAGTCAGAATGTAGAGAGTTCCGCAAAGGCCACTTGTCTAAGCATGATAGCTGCTGGAGTAAGCATAATGATTTTGGGCTTCTTCTTGTAAGCTGAAACATGTGGAAGTGACTGGCACCGCACATGAATACAAATTCTTCAATTACATTTAAAGTGACATTGAAAATGTATGTTACTCCAAGTATAGTCTCTACCATAGTGCTACGCAACTCCTCCTCCCATCCCCCACCAGCTAGACGCTCCGAGCCTGCAGTTTATTTGCATGCTTGCTTATGAAGGTGCTCTATCTACTTCAGTATTATCCTTGCTCCCATTCTCATTGTTCGTGTTCACAAACTCCTTGTTAGACTAATAGACTAGAAATACGTGTGGAGGTCTATTAGTCTACTAAAACTGTACTACTGGTCTAGCTACAGTAGTCTAGCTAGCTTCGTCCACATTCATGATTACTACTAGTCTAGGTCTACTGTACTAATAATAATGATACTAATAATAATATTATTATTATTATCGCTCCCTTCTTCCATTAGAGTTACTGTTTTGTGCTAGGTCTACTTCGCGTCTCACTTCTTGAGCTTGGGATTCGACCGTTTGCCAGCTTCCTAAGTCAATGTTTTACTATAATGAATACAGTAGTCGGCCAGCTTGATATCCGATATTTGAATTATCAACAGTCAATCATGGCGCCAAACAGCAAAAGCACGGGGGATAACGAAAGACAGCAAGAATAATAACGAAAAACACAGACATTGGACTGAATTATATCAAGCTTGTTTTATTACTCGAGTTTGATATCACCCAGCCTCTATCTCCCTCGCTCCTACTAGAGTATTATTTCAAACGGTTTTAATTCGTCTCTTCGTTTACTTTTTCTACGTCTGCTTGGCAAACGAAACGAAATCACACAGATTCTTCATCGAGCGAAAGAAGACATTTATTTCAACGAAAACTCACAACAAACAACAACTCCAACGTTACCGTGTTTCTCTACTGAGTTGAGTAATATACAGTTCTTTCTGACACAACCACACGTTCTTGTTCAGCCTTGGTTGGTTGATGACGGTAGACTTTGATCGTCGGTTACAAGGAGGAGGACAGCTTCAACACAATCGCAATCATCAGCAACAATCCCAGTACCAGCAACGACCAATTCCGCCGACTAGTAGTCCTTCCAAGCTCGATAACAACTACATGGCCACTTCTGCTACTCGCGTGCCTTTGCAACCACGCCTAGGTGGCGTGACGTCTTCTTCAGGAGATGCCTATTTGAACCGTTTGTCCACGTTGGAATCCTCCAACAACGACAACAACAAGGCTCGATTGGATTCCTATTCCAATGCCAACTCGTCTTCCAATCACCTTCATGGACGCTTTTCGGAAAAGGACTCTAGTACGTTGGCACAAGTCAACGCTCCCAGTGCATCGGACAGCAATCACAAGAAACCAGTTCGTTCCGAAAGTGTCGGACGATTCTCTCCTCGGGGACGCTCGAGTTCGTTGCAACGCAGCAGTCAACCACGATCCACGTCCGTATCGGCAGCAGCCCGTGATACGGACCTAGAAAATGTCGTGATTGAAGAAAAGAGACGGCGGGCCAATGGTGACGGGTACACGTTGCACCGCTATTTGCGGGGACGATTGTTGGGTCGTGGTGGTTTTGCCAAGGTCTACCTGTGTACAGCACTCGATACCAACAAGAATTATGCTGTCAAGATTGTACCCAAGACGAATCTCGTCAAGCAACGAGCTCGTCAAAAGGTACGCCACGTTTTTGTTGCCTGTATTGTCTTTGTGTGTTGTGTGAAACAGAACTTCAAAACTCACCCTACTTTCCTTCTCATCCATCACACGTCACGCCTCTCTCAACAACAAAAAGCTTCAAGCCGAAATCAAGATCCACCGAACCCTCAAACACAAGCACATTTGCGAATACAAGCATTTCTTTGAGGACCGCAATAATTGCTACATTCTGCTGGAGCTTTGTCACAACCACAGTTTGAACGAAATGATCAAGCGTCGTAAGCGTATAACGGAACCAGAAGCTGCCCTCTTTATGAAGCATCTACTTAGTGCTGTTGAGTATCTCCACGAAAATTGCGTCATTCATCGTGACTTGAAATTGGGTAATCTCTTCTTGGATCGTCACATTGGTGTCAAGGTTGGTGATTTTGGATTGGCCACCAAGCTGGAACATGCCGACGAAAAGCGAAAAACGATTTGCGGAACTCCCAATTACATCGCCCCTGAGGTTATTCAGGGTGATAAAGCAACTCGGGGACATTCCTTCGAAGTCGATATTTGGTCCATGGGAGTCATTCTTTTTACGGTCCTCGTGGGAAAACCACCCTACGAAGCCAAGGACGTCAAGGCTACCTACCAGCGCATTATTGCCAATGAGTACAGTTTTCCCAGTCATGTGAATGTTTCAGATGAAGCCAAGGATCTGATTGTGTCGATGCTCCAGAGCAAACCAGAAGATCGACCGACACTGGAGCAAATTGGCAAGCACCCATTTTTGACGTGTAAGGGTATTCCCGAAATCCTTCCTTCCAATGCGACCCACGTAGCTCCTGAGTGGACCATGGACCTCGATGGAAAACTTATCGCTACGAACGACCCTGACAACGACGACCGTTACTCAATGTCGGCGTCGTCATTATCCAAGGTCCCCAAGCAGCCAACAAATCTTCCTCAGGGATCGTCAACACGCCGTGTCCTTGGACAGCGCGACCCCAACATCGACGGAGCAGGTCTTGCGGATCGATTGAAGAAGGAAAAGTCGGAGCGAGATGTCATTAATGTCCAGGGTATCGTACGGAATGCGCTGAGTGCTGCCAATGGTAACAATTCTCAGGCACAAGCTACTTCCATCGGGAAAACCAATCGCCTACCCTCCTCTAGAACTCCTGCTGCTAGTCCCTTCCAAATCTACGACGAGACAACGGACTCACGAACTCCTCGTGTCCAGTCCATTAGCAAAGGTTCCTTTTCGACGCGCTCTTCGGCCTCGCCCGCCACTCCGGATGACCTTGTCGCTCAGACACAAGCCTTGACTATGCAAGGCAAGTCAGCACCGACTTCGTCAGAACGTCCCCACAATTTTATGCGAGCTCAGTCTGTGGTGTCGGCAATTTCATCGGCTGCCGCATCGAATGTAGGCTCTGTTGCAACGTCCACGGTCCATGTCGAAAATGATGCCAACATTCTGCATCAAATGCTCGGAAACTTAGAGACCGTCATGTCTATTACGGAACAACGCAAGGGATCGTATCACGGAAACACTCCAAAACATGTGCACCGAGGTGGGCCAAAGAAGTGGGTCACTCGATACGTTGACTACACCAGCAAGTACGGATTGGGCTTCCTAATGAATGATGGAAGGTAAGAGTCAGCGGTTTTTCTTTTTTTATGTCTTTACATTGTATTCTATTTATTCCACAAGACTCACACACTGCCTCTATCGCCTGTTTATTTCACCAGCTCTGGTGTTTACTTTAACGACTCGTCCAAAACTGTATTGGAGCGTGATGGAGAGATTTTTCAATACATCGAACGAAAGAAGTCCGAAGAACCGGAATCACCACGAAACCGTGAAGCTGTCGTTACCACACACTCGCTATCTTCCTATCCAGACTCTCTTCAGAAGAAGGTGACCCTATTGAAGCACTTTCGCAATTATCTTGTTGAGCAACAAAAGAAATCTGAAGGTGATGCCTCTTTGGAACCTGCTGGACCAGACGAAAACTTTGTATTTATCAAGAAGTGGGTTCGCACCAAGCATGCCATTTTGTTCCGCCTGAGCAATCAAACTATTCAAATTGTCTTTTACGATCAGAGCGAAATTTTGTTAACGCCTGATGAGCGTTACATCACCTATGTCGATAAGCAATGCAATCGTCGGACTTGGAACTTTGACGATACTTTGGTCGGCAACAACCCAGAGTTTGCAAAGCGCCTCCGCTACACGAGAGAGATCATGAGTCAACTTTTGACAGGAAACCGCAAGTAACTACTGTGCAATGCGCTGTCTTTCGTCAATAATGTCGAACAGCAAGAAGGTCCTTAATCTTACGCACGAATTGAATAAGCAGAGCTCTGCAATAATTATAATAATGGAAAAATAAATGACATCTATGTTATGTAAATTTGTCATGCTTACGAACTAGCTTCCTGCGAGTTTGCTATTGCTCTTATTGAGAGCATCGGCTGGAGCCATGCCACGAACCAAGAATGGCAGTGAGTTCTTGAGGATAGTGCCCCCAGCAATCAATGCCGCTGGAATAGCCGTTACTGTTGACGTCCTTTGTCCCAATGCTCTTGCGAGAGATACAAGCGCGAACTTTGATGCTTTATAGATGCACCAACCGCCTCCGCTCAGGAGGAGAACTTGTCCTATTCTATCGAATCGCTTCTTCCTGGCAACCTGCTTGAATGTGAGATCATCTCTTTGTAGCATTGTAATGACATTGGGTGAAAAGATCTTGGGAAAAGATTTGTGAAATATGGCGTCTAAAATGATGGGCAGAATAAACGTGACAAATCCTAGCGCCCCAGGTCGGTCTAGCTCCCTAGATATACTAACAAGTTTCTTGGCTTCAATAGCCCGTTTCTTAGAGAAGACCTCCACAGCTTCCCCAAGACTTCCCGTCTGATCGATAATGTCACCAAAAACCTTTAAATAAAAGAGAGTGAGAATTTGCGATCCGAGAGTAGAATGCACAATATACCGACGTTTGCCGCCCTTACCTTAACATCTTCCAAAGCGCTGTTGGCACCAAGGCCAAAATAAGGTTTGACAGTATGGGCGCAATCTCCCAAGATCAAGGTCTTGTCGCCCTCGTTCAGTCTTGGGCCAATGTATCGAAAAGCTGGCAAATAGGATGGTGGTTTGGCTGCTACTTTTTGTACTACATCATCGTCAATAATGGCACTGAAGCAGGGTAGCGTTTCGTCCAGTACCTGCCGAAGCTCTTTCGGGTCGGAATTTGCCTTGGCAAGACTATCATCCTCTCGAAGCAGCAAGACACCACAGTATTCTCTCTCGCTATTGGCGGGAAGCGCATCAAATACTACGCGAGAGTTTTTGGTGCGTGCAGAGTAGTTAATATCACCGCGCCATTCTTTGGGAACTGTCATGGGAATGGTTTTATAAATACGTCGATTGTCATCAGGATATCGTATGACCTGAAACGGTTTGCCTGCAAAGATGCGTTTTAAGGCACCCATGGCTTTGAATCTCTCAG
>Ga0100380_10004546_pt1 | contig 14478 bp, 20 predicted proteins | sample CryGeymeta201504_FD_80417 | JGI IMG/M metagenome (GOLD analysis project Ga0100380, IMG submission 80417) | Groundwater microbial communities from Crystal Geyser aquifers in Utah, USA - Crystal Geyser metaG 2015-04 | ecosystem: Environmental > Aquatic > Deep subsurface > Groundwater | place... | reverse complement strand
TAGTCACACCCAACCAGCAATGAGGTTGATCATCTTCTGAAAGAACAACAGTAAATAAGAGCCGGGTTCAGTGAATAATTACTTGGGAAGCAGATAAGATTAGAACAGCAGCAAGAATGGAAAGAAAATATTCAATTACACTAAAAAAGAGTATGTGAGTTGAGAGGCATGTTGATAAGCAAAGAAGCATAGATCAACTTTTCATCCGGAGAAATGAATCTAGACATCATCCCCAGAAAATAAAATTTGCACATCATCAATAGCATCTCTGCTCAGGATAATTGTATTGAGCGCTATATTCAGGAAAGAAAAAAACTCGAGGTTTAGATTGAAGCTCTGAAACATGTAATCGGACATTCATCTCTTTTCTCCCAAATAAATTAATAAGGTACCATACTCAATGGAAAATCTCAGGATTTTTTGATAGAGAGAATCGTCAATATAATCAATAGAGAAGAAGCTCAACAAGAAGCACTACTGTTGAGGTTTAATGAGTTGAAAGAAATTCATGATGTCTAGGATAAGAAAAAGAAAAAGCTCAAGGATAAATACATAAAACTTGTTTAAGATCGAAATAAGATAGATAAAAAATCCAAGAAACAGAAAGGGGAGGAAGAACAGATTACTCCATTTTTGGGAGAATGGCTTACCAATGTATAGATGGTTCCTGGAACACCGAAAAAAGCTAAAGTATATCGTTAGTTCAAGCGTGATAGAAGGTCAAGAAAATGCAAGGAAAACCATTGAGATGATTTGTATGCTGGATTCAGTTAATTCAATTTTGATATGATAATGGATCAGGATCATGATCACTCATCAACGTCTTCTGGAAGGTTTTCGAGGTCCAGCTTCTTACCGGTGATCTCAGTGTATAGTTTCAAGACGTTTTCAGTCTAGTTTTCGAAGTGGGATGTGGCATCAAAGCCATCAGAAATGTAGAGTCCGTCGTTGGCCTTGGTGGTAGGGACGTATCTTTCGGTGATGGAAACGAACTTCTCCTTGATCTTTCCACAGAGATCAAGGGCACCCTTGATTTCCTCCACAGGGTTGTTAGTCTCAACGGTGGTGCTGATGATGGCAATGTAGTAATCCTTCTTGCTGATGCAGTGAACTGAGGACACCATCATGATGTAGATGTCTGAATAAGAAATTAAGTACCATTTTTACGCTTGAGCTGACGCTGAGGAAGAATAATTTGCACTGAAGGAATATTTTCAGTTCCTGGGATGGGATGGTCCAGGATGCAAATGCATCTGATGATTTTATCTTCAAGCTTGACTCTGTCTTTCAGGCCGCATCTGAGAGCATAGGTAGGATCACAGATGACAGTGTTGCATTTGGCGGTTCCTTGAGGACCCTTGACTCCAACAACTTTGCCGTCTTCAAAAAGTATCTCGTTGATGTCAGTATTGAGCATGAATGTTCCACCATTGACAGCACTGATTCTAGAGAATCCTTCGGGGATACCTCCAAGACCGAAGATAGGATAGATGAAAGGAGAAGGGTTCTTTCCCATGGAGTCCATATAGAGCTGGATTTTACGGATGAGCTCAATAGCTGGGCGGCTGAGGAAGCTGTCGTTGGTGTATAGGGCTACGGCATGACCGATGAAATCAATGGTATTTTATTCAAGCCCATATTTCTCGAGCATCTGTTTTCCAGGCTGGTCAATCTTAATGCCGTCATAGGTCTTGGGGTTGCCTTCCTCGAGGTTTTGGATGGCTTCTAAGAATTTTTGGCAACGTCTCTTCTCGAGGAGACCCATGAGATCAGAGGAAAGAGCTTCCTTGGGAGTTACCGGCACCTTAAAGATCTTCATACCACCTTTTGAGAAGAAACCGGCCTCTTTGAACTGCAGGACGTAAGTTCCGTCAATGGCTATGTGATGGCAAATGTACGTTTCCACTCGAGATATTTTGAGACTCTTGTTTTGAGGAGGATCTTGACGAGTTTTCCGCCGTACATAATGTACTTAGGAATAAGGTCAATGTTCCAGTCCCGGTTGTGGCCGAGCTCTTTGTTTGGCTCTTCCTTGTCTCTGAAGAGTTTCCAGAGATTAGTGAGGTTGACTGAGGCTCCCTCTCCTCCGTAAAAACTGTTGCGGTCGATATGAAGGACCTTCTTGCCTGAATCAGCAGACTTGTACCTTCTTGGGACAGCAGTCCAGAGAGCACGCACTCAATGAGGCCAGTGCCACACACTACCACGTCGTAGGTCTATTCCATCAAATCTAATTATGATATTCAATATTCAAAGCTTCGGATTTTACTATCCCTGTCAGTCTGTATTTGTTCAAATCACCTAACTGTCAATCCTCTCTTCGCCTTCTTCCCATCCTTACACAAATAATTTTATAGTGATAGTGGATGAGAGGGCTGAATGTGAGTTCGACTTGCCATAACCTGGTTGCAGATAAAATGAGGGATTAAATGTATCTAAGGCATCTTCGGCAAGTCGAAAAAATCAATAATAGAGAAGCGCATCACGTTTCTCAGGACATCAAAGATTATCGTTCCATTAATGAATCTCACCTCAAGCGTAAATTGAAAGCTTTCGAGTGGCAGCAAAAGCAGCAGGAGCATCTCCTCAAATCCAAAAATAAGCGAATCCGTCAAAAAATATCAGACATCAGACCATATACTAATTTCAAACATCCCTATTCACTTACCGAAGAAATATCGCTGACTGCCAAGTAGCACTCTCCTTAGCAACAAACAAGCCCGAATTCTTCTCCCAATCGCAAAGGGCAGTCCCTACATTACCAGTTTCGGAAGCGGAAACAGTAGGAAATTGATAGAGAAAACAAAAGGCTCCAGAAATGTTTGGGAACTCAGAAAAGTAGCTACTTACCATATTTGCCAAAAATAGTCCCCAAGCAATCATCCCGCTATACCCCACGTCTTTAGTAAAATCCTCACTCTTAATGATCTTTTAGTATAATTCAGAATAAATTTATTATGTTCGATCCCTTCCATATCGACCATTCTCCTCCCAAGAGCCCATTCATCAAAGATTTTCGCAATGGAAAGTTCCAGCATTAGCATTCGTTAGACAATAGTCCCAGTGTCGGATTGTTTCTCGACCATAACTATCTGTTCGCATTGGGAAGATGGAAAGGGACAACTCTATAAGGACCAACCTTCATAATCTTCCCGGATGATTCATACTTCCACGGAGAACTCTTCAAAGGCCTTCCGAAAGGTCTCTGCACTTTTGGAGGTCCCTCTGGCACAAGGATTCATTTCAATTTCCTTCAAAAAGATGGCGCTTGGGTAGCTCAGTAAGATTTAAAAAGTCATGCTTTACACTCTGTAATCCTTAGGACCCCTGTATTGCTCTAACTGTTCAAAGGAGCTCCATTGGATCATTCTGCTTTTGTCCTCGACTACACCCAAAACCCCTCAAATTACACTAATAAAGTGCAAGCTTCTTATGGGGGTACTTCTCAGATCAGACAAAAAATATCTGAGCTTTTTGGAAAAGATGTGGGACAAGAGTTGACCTCTTATCAAGATTTTATCAGAAAACATTTCAGCAATGAGAATCAAAAGAGTAAGCTTGAAATCAGTTATACTAATGGAGATACTTAACATCTGATAAAATATCAATCATCCTCAATTGTATGTCGTCTTCAAGGATAACCATTTGCCTCTAAGACATTGGGTTATCACAACTCACTCACAAGTAAGATGGAATTTTCAAGAAAAAAATTGGGAAATGGATTTATTTCATAATCTATAGCTGAATAGTCTCTTAACTATCTTTACGGGAATAGGCCACCTGAATGTTTGAATGCCATTCATCTTTACTATCGACAATCTCTTGAATTCATCAACTAATACTTCCCTACAGACTCTATTTATCGTTTAAGACTCCTTTATGGTTGCCTCAGCAATCTCTTCAATCACTTATTTATCGAGAAGTAAGCCCATCTAACTATCGAACGAATTATTGATCCTGTCTCTTAACCACGCAGACTTAGTGCTTCTAATGCTGATCGCTCACTTCTCTTAGAGGCTAAGGAAGATGTTATCAAGGCAGTCAGAGCAAAAAGCTTCAGTCGAAGTCAAGTCGTGACTGAGAGAAAAGATATTTATGCTCCACTTCATTATTTTCAGGTCCTCGATCAATCATACGATGAATTTCGTAAGAATCATCCGTATCGGCAGCAAAGAAGTCCACAGAGAAGTCCGCAGAGAAGCCTACAGAGGATGAAATAGTATACAACCCCTCATACTGTGAAGATTCCTCCTTCCACCTTGGGGTTGCCTGAAAAAGGAAGCTCATCTGGGAAAAAATCTGCTCTTTCTAAATACGCATACCTATCCGAATCCAGGAACTACAATGTGAAAAGATTACAAAACATCGATGCCTTAACTCAATATTATTAGCAAATCGAGCGTGATCTCAAGAGAGAGAAGCAATCACCCAATAGATTGCTAACCTACTACTCGGGGCAGGAAAGAGACACCAAAAGATCGACTGTTTCCAAGAAGATTGATACAACTAACGTCAAAAGGAAGCTTCAATTTGGCATGACTCCATGATGCTTACTTTTACTTCTAATACTATTTGACAATGAGGTGAAGAATATACAGGATAGTGATCATATTCTGCGCACAGGTTAGAGGATACTTTTTCTCATTTCCTCAACACTCATTTCTCTCTCATCGATTCTTCTCCTCAATGACTCTATCTCCAGTGCCATCAACACCACTTTCAAGTTGAAACCTTCCTCCTTTTTCTCCCAGCTCATGTTTTCGGAATATTTTAGCCTCATTTTTCGGATGTCTTCATCAAAATTCTTATTTTCAGATCGCAGTCTGTCTATTTCTGCTCCCAAAATATGGATTCTCCTGGCATAATCCTGATATTATTCGATTTGCTTTGCCAAAGATCTAGTTTCTGCTTCACTCTTGGTTGCCTCATTGAGGAGACGGTTGAAATCTGATGAAATCTGATTAATCCTGAATAATATAAAGCTTACTTTGATTCCAGACTGCTTATTTTGTTGATAAGCAGATCGATCTCGTTGTTCTTTGTAGCCACTTTGGACTGAAGTCTTGAGAAGTTTTCTTGGAGTTCAAGAAATTCCCGAGATTTATTTTTACCACTAATGGTTCCTTCCTGATTGAGTCGCTCGATTTAAGCACTCAAAACCAACACTTTGAAAGCAAATTAATTTGTGAATCCTTTTTCTTTCTCCAACTATTGTTAAGTGCTTCGAAGTTTGCGCTCGTACCCTTATATATCTGAGACCAGTCCCATCATATGGTTCTAACTAGAAAAAAAAATACCTGTTGCTCTTGAAGAGCAGCTTCGAGTTCTCCCTTTCTCCTGGCTTCAGGTTCAAGACGAGCATACTGAGTCCTTAATTCTTCATAGTCATTATTTTTGCTTTTGACCATGTTACTCAGCTTTTCTTTTTCTTGATTGTTCCTGAAAAGATGATTTTCAAAGTCTCTAGAACGAGCATCTGCCTCTCTGTATTTATTTTGCCAGTTTTCAATTTATTTCTTGAGACTGTTATTTCCCTCTTGCATTCGATTGACCAGCTGTTAGTTTTCAGCAATCTTCAACTCATAGTTCTTCAGGTGGCTAATTTTGCTGTGAAGTTCAAGCTTTTCTTTTTCCAACTATCCTAGTTCTCTGTTTCTTTATTTTAGAAGGTCATTTAGCTTCTCTAGTTCTGTTGTTTGGAGTCCAATTTTATGTTCATAATCTCTCAATTTGACATCAATATTTCTGTATTCACTGAGAGTGCTTTCGACTTTGCTGTAGCGAATTCTGAAGTCGTTCAGCTATCCTGCCTGACCTTTCAAGAGACCATTGAGACGCTCAATTTACTTGGTAAGACCTCCATTAGTACGTTCTGCTTCTCTAAGCTGCTGTTCATTTTTCTTTAGTGCACTCACTTCTTTCTCAAGTTTACTTAACTAAAACTTGAGTTCCTCATTGAGCCTAACCTGTCCTCCAACTTTGTCTTATAAACTTTTTTTGTCCTTTTGGAGATTAGACATTTGCTAGATTTGTTGCTCTAGGTTGGCGTGTCTGCCTTTCCAGTCTTCGATCTCTCCTAACCTGCTCTTCAGAATGCCATTGATTCGGTCATTTTATATTTTAAGATTGTTGATCTTACTTTCATAGTTGTAAAGGTCATTTTCTAGATTCTTGTATTTTGATAGTTATCCCTCTCTTTCACTGACTTTTTTTTTCCAATTTTCAATCTCATCAAGTTTTGTCCTTAGAATGCTGTTCAATCTTTATAGTTCTTTTGAGGCCAGATTTAGCTTATTTCCTAATTATTAGTTATAGTGCTCCAGTTCTTTTCCTCGCACAACCTCTTCCTCCAAACGGCTCGTCCTTACTTTCCATTCATCAGCTTCTCTTGTCTTGGCTTCTAAAGAATTCCTCAGCTGTCTTCCTTCACTTTCCCATTCTTGCAGCTTTTTCAGCTGTTGAGTTAAGTTAAACTACTGTTGACGAAGACCAGCGTTATCGTCTTCTTTCTGCCGAAGAAGATCATTGAGACGCATCAATTCCTGACTGGTGAGAGCTAGCTTATTTTATTGGTCAGTCAGAATGTTTTCGTAGTTGCGGAGTTACATGATAAGAATTTACTGCTTCTGGTTCTTTTGACGAAGGTCATCTACTTCTCTGTTGCGACTATCAAGAAGATCTCTGCATTTACGGATCTAGTTTTCGAGAGTAGACCTTTCGTTTTGGAATCGAATGGTCATCTATCTGATTTATCTGTCAACCATGCTCTTCCTTTGGCTGTCCATCAATGCTCTGAGGTCTTCCAGTTCTTTTAGTTTACTCTTTTCAGCAGCCTGATATCTACTTTTCCACTTGTCAATATCAGCCATAAGATCACGACTGCGTTGCTGTTCAGCTTAGTACTTTTGCTGGAGGGAGAAGTCGATATCCTGAAGTTTGTTTTTGAGCATTTCGTTTTCGTGATAGAGAGTCTCGCAAATTTTATTCAATTTTTAGTACTCTTCTCTGTACTCCTAAATTTCCTTTTCCTGAGAAAAGCATTTTTCGGTAAGCTCTCGAATCTGGACTTCGTAATTGGAAGCATTGAAGAGCTGTCTTTAGCTTTCTTTAAGTTTGACTCTCAGCAATTCGATTTACTGGGAAAGGCGTTCTATTTAAATGGTCTGGAAGACCACGATGAACTGTACATTATCTCCAAGGTTGGTCTTGCGATAGTTGGGAAGGTTCTGGATACGGGACCTAAATGGTGACGTTGGTACTTTCGGAGGTCATCCCCATAGGCAAGAGAATCGTTAACCACTGCAGTTGAGATGAAAGACCGGTTGACATTACTGTTTCCTAAGTATTTAAAGTCTTACCAGTGTTGAAGACGTAGGATTGTCGAAGGATGGTGTCTTTGAAACCTGACTGATGCATAAATCAAAAAATCAAATCAAATACTATCTTTAAAATAGCAAACCACGATCATTTTGAATATGTCAGTAAAGGAACCATATACTGAATGCATCAGGATAACAACACAAAATCATATTAGTGCGATCATTTTCACTCAAGGTCGATGAAGTTATTTGCTCTTCGCCTGTTCAAAAACATCTGTCTTCGACTGCCTTCATCCTTTTCTTTTCCTTCTCTTCTTCCCTACTCACGCCTGTTCTCTCGCACTTGGCCTCGAATAAATGTCTGTCCGAATGACTCTCCTCTCGAAATAAACAAATTTATATTGTTGTTTATATAGACATTACCTCCCAAAACTCTTGTCTCCACCTATCCTTCGTCCATTCTTTTCCCCTTAAGCTATAATGTCTGCTACTCTTTTGCTCTTCTCTGCTCACTCTTTCTTGTTGGCAATGATTTCTTTCGCTTTTCATTGAAGTAAGATCTCAGTTTCCCTTCTTTTACTTTCTATTCAATCGAACTGGGACGACCCAGTAAATCCTCACTCAGCAAAGCCTTTCCATTCAATTCACTTAAGTTAACTCTCAGTCTTTCTTCTTTCTTTCTTGCAAATTTCTTACTAGCATAGTTGGCTCTGACATTTGGATGAGATGTTTCAATTGTTGCTCGAGCTGAAATTGAAGGCTTTCCTACCAAATTAGTATCTGTTGTTTCTACTCTTCTGTGCCCGTGTGAATAGTTGCGTATTTTGTTGTTACGGGCTAGTCCCTGAATATCAAGGGTTTGGTTTGGACGATCAAGTTGAATAAGGTGGCCTTCCTGAGGCATACTGTTGTTTGAAAACTAGCGATATGTCTTGGAAGCGGGGTGCAATTAAATTCCTGGAGGCAACTACACAGCTACTTTATCTGATTGGATGCGAATCATTATAGGTGAACTGCCTGGACTTTTGTTGGAATATGTGCTCTTCGGTTTGGACAGAGGTCTGAGCACTTTAAAAAAACCAGTCACTTACTGATCCTCAGGAATTGTCTGCTTGTCTAATCCATGAAATCGATCGTGGACTGTGATGATTTGATTGAGGATAGGGGCTTCAGGAGGCAGGAAACAGTATGCGATTTATAGACTACGTGACAACCAGTGTTCAGAGTCGAGGACATCATGAGAGTCACACTGCTGTTGCTTTTAGATAAACCTTGTTTCTGTCGAATAGCAATAGAGACTGATTGCCAAATATGTTATCTTCTGAATAATATCGCTGCTGCTGACTTCTGTATCTCCCTCTTAGAGTTCACTAACATCAAAAGGAGTCAGCTGAATCTCGTCGAGAATTTTATTCCTATAGATCCATAGATGTTCCTGCCTTTCCTATGGACGGTAGAGTTGCTCCAGATCTATTTTGGGGTTTACCCAGCCAAGTTTTCTTGTTTGCTGTGTTTGTTCATCAAGCAAATAAAGAATATCTTTTTGGGCAAAGGCCAATTTGAGGTCTCTTGTTGTGGACAAAAGATGCTGAAGAACAGAAATGTTGTTTCCTATAATTTACTTTCCATACTGGCCTTACTGTTTGTCTGTGTGATTCTCCTGTTTGGAAGCTGGGTGAAGTTCACGCTTGAGGACAAGATGAAGTGACTGATGGAGGCGAGTGAGCAGTTGGATTACAAGGTTGTAGCTCATCCTAGAGGAATTTTTGGCGTGTTAGAGGGCTTGGGAGTGTCTGAATGAAAAAAAAATTACTTGCCCATTTAGGAATAGAGAATGCAGAGCTGTAGCTATAGCTTTGCTGCAATTGTATCATAACGGATACGATGGAAATCCTTGTTGCGGGAACTGAGGGTCTTGGAGCTTAGCTATTTAAGACGACTTATAGCTGCAGCCAGTTCCAGCTGAGCCTACTAAAGAAAACCCACCTGATAGTAGAGGATACCAAGGTTGGCAAGGATAAGAGTGGTCAGGTGAGGGTTCTTGACAGCCTGCATGTTCTCTCTCAGGGCTCGAAGCAGGTTGATGCTTTCGAGATTGTCACCTTTACAGAGCAGTCTGTCGACTTCCTCTACAATCTTGATGGCCTAACTATCGTTGAGGGAGTTATGCTTGTGCTTTGATGATCTGGAAGGCTTTTGTTCTTCTTCTGGTTTTATTATGGGGCCCTGCATTGATTAATTTTATTCCTCATATCAGCTATCATCTATTATCGTCTAGCGATTTTGGCTGTAGAATACCAGAGTCACGATTAAATTTATAGATGTTGAACCGGTTGTGCTCGTCTTCCTCACCTGCATTCCATCGCCTTCTTCTCCGTACCTACTCGCCTTTCTCACAAGCCAACGTTGCTAGTGACCCTGCTGACTTCCTGAACCGTACCAGGAATGTCGCGATCATTGCTCACGTCGACCACGGAAAAACTACTCTTGTTGACTCTCTACTAAGATTCGGAGGAGTCAACTTTTCAGCCTAATGTGCCATGGACTCCAACCAACTCGAAAGGGAGAAGGGCATCACCATTCTGTATTTCACATCTTAGACAGTTCCAAATGCACCAGCATTGCTTATGAAAACCATAATATCAACATTGTCGACACTCCAGGCCATCAAGACTTCGGAGGAGAGGTTGAGCGAATCATGGACATGGTTGATGGTGTGTGTCTCGTAGTATGTGCCACCTAGGGTCCCATGACCCAAACTAAATTTGTCCTCAGAAAAGCTCTTGAGCAGGAAGTTAGACCCCTTGTAGTTATCAACAAAGTTGATAGACCCACTGCTCGTGTTCCAGAAGTTGTGAATGAAATATTCGAAATGTTCTGTGACCTCAACTGTCCTGATCATTTCCTCGAATATCCTGTTTACTACTCATCAGGCAGGAACGGTTGGGCAGTTGAAAATTTAACTGATGAGAAAAAATCAATTGAATGTATCCTCAAGGGAATCATCAAGCATGTTCCTCAGCCGAAAGTTAGCTCATAAAAGGCATTTTCCATGCTTGTCACTCAGACCCAGCCTAATACTTTCCATGGAAAACTGGTACTTGGAAAGATCAACTCTGGAGAAGCTGTGATCGGGAAGGAAATTAGAGTGTATTCTCAAGACTAGAAAACCATCGATGCTGGAAAAATTACAAAAATTGTTAAAAAGACAGGATTATCATAAATAGAAATGGATAGGGCATATGCTGGAGATCTTGTGCTGCTTGCGGGTGTTCCTAAATCCATGGTGACACACACTCTTGTAGAATAAGGGTATCCTTCAAAGACTATTCCTTGCCTTAAAATTGACGAACCTCTCATGGGAGTTTCCATCAGTGTCAATACTTCCCCTCTTGCAGGAAAGGCAGGTACAAAAGTTACTCTCAACGACATTAAGCAACGATTGCTTGAGTAGGCTGAAAATGATGTAGCACTGACTGTCAGCAGCGAAGGAAAGAGCTCTATTCAAGTTCGAGGCAGAGGAGATTTGTAAAATATTTTTAACTCAGACATATCGGCATTCTTTTGGAGAAGTTGAGAAGATAAGGCTTTGAGTTTTCAGTGACTCCTCCTGAAATCGTGTTCAAGAAAAATGAAAAGACAGGAGAGCTGATGGAACCCATTGAAAAGATATCTTTTGAGGTTGAGGAACGATTTTCAGCTCTTATTATGGATAAAATGAATGCTCGCAAAGGAGTCTACATTACCAGCGCCCCCTACAACGACAAAATGATTTTCGAGTTCATCTGCTCCACCAGAGCTCTCATCGGTATTAGAACTGAACTTCTAAACGAGACTCAGGGGACTGCCTTGATCAGAAGCAGTTTCCATGAGTACAAGCCCTATCAAGGACCTCTTCGTCGAAATTTCAAAGGAGCCATTATCAGCATGTGCGAGGGAACCACGACTCCTTACATCTTGAAGGAATTGTAAAAGTTTGGAACTCTTTTTGTCGGCCCTGGAGCAACTGTGTACAATGGTTTGGTAATCGGTTAGCACACAAAAGAAGAGGATGTGGAGGTTAATCCTACTAAGGAGAAGAAAGTAACAAATGTGAGGACCCATTCTCATGATGAGAAGGTCAAGTTGATTGGAGCCAAGCAAATGTCTATTGAGGAAGCTATCTGCTATATCCGAGATGACGAACTTTTGGAGGTGACACCCAAGGAAGTGAGAATCAGAAAGAAAGAATTAGACAAGAACGGAAGAGAAAGAGTGAGAAGGGAGAGAAAGAATGAATTTAAGAATTTTAAGGGCTGATCCTACTTCATATCATATAGCTGGTCCATTGTTCAATATCATGATTGACAGATAGTAAGTGCTCACTTAAATATCATCACCATCTTTTCGAATAGCTGCTCGTATTAGTTGAGATAATCGATGAATTTATCCTCCTCCTCGTAGAGCCCTTCATCTTTCTAAATGGCCTTCTGCTCCTTTCCAGCCAAATTACCCAAAATGAAACCGACCTCCATTAGTCTAAATATCCTTTCGTTGAGGTCAATAACTACTTCATCCTCCTCCTCACCATTGAATTCCTCTCTTTTCTTATTCTTCAGGTTTTCTACTTCCTTACTGTACTACCCCAATAATACTCCGAGCTCTTAACTATTACTGAATGGTCTCAAGTGGTAATATGACTCTCCTTTGAACCTGTGCAAAAATGTTAAAAAATCTCGTAAAATGCCCTCTAATCTCCCATTGAATTAAGATAAATCTGTAGCAATACTTTGGATGTACTTATGGCCAAGATATTCCCTAAGAATATGGTCTTCGATGATGCTGTCGAGAAGGTTAAAACAATTTTTTCCACCTCTCAAAGCATCTACAACCCTGATCCTTTCTGCATAGAATTTTTTGAGAGTGAGGAAAGCTTAAAGTAGCAGCCATTCATTGCGAGAGTCGTAGATGGTCTCAAAGTCGTATAGATCTGGTATCATTATGATGATTTCAGCTATACAGTTAAGCTTATAAAGATGCTCTTCTACCTTAGTCAGAACTTCCTCTAACTTCTCAGAAATTTGAGATGGATCTTATTGGTCTTTTCTCTCCTAGTGCCTAGCTTCTTCATCCTCCATGAACTCTCTTATCTCGGTGAAGGCATTGTACTCTCCCTCACTTGATCCCACTTGCCTCTGTTTAGAACGATTCAAGGCTGAGTTCTGGGATCGACTGAGTTAAGCTCTTGAATTGTTGGATCTTAAATTGCTTTATCTCTCTCTTTCTGGAGAAAATTCAACAGTAGCAGGTACAACTTTGACAGGCAGGGCCTCCACAACCACTGCCTCATTTATATTTTGTGAACTTGTCTGCTTCGATACTCTTTTTATTCTTTTGACCTTTTTGTGGCTACCTTCCTGAGCTGAGGGTTACACTGACAGCTGACTATAGCTACTTTTAGACATATTGGATTGTTAGGGAGTAAATCTTTCTGGTTGCTGTTTTTTGAAGACAATTTGACTCTGCTTTTAAAGGTCGCTTTTGATTTACTATATTCTGCTCTAAATAGATACTTTGCTATTCCTTGGTTGCTTGATATTGATGTCGATATTCTTCTCAACTATTTATGAAAGAGAATGGCTGCTTTTGAGCTTGTGCTTGCTGAAGTCATGCTTGCTAGTGCTACCCTTGCTGGGTGACTATTGCTGATAGTCCTTTCGGCTTGTATTTCGGTTAACCTCTGAGCCAGATTTGGACAATTTGTGAGATGACTGGCTGTTTGAAATCGACTCGAGTTATGACTATTGAGAGTTGCTTCGACTAGCTAGGCTCGACTGTTGACTGGGTTAACTGATCTTACTTTTCTTTTTTTGTTCGAAACTGCGAAGAGTGTTTATTCCTAAAGATCGATTGTCATCAGAAAGATCTTTTTTTATATCCTTATCATTGAGTTTGCAATTGCTGTTGATTTCCATCATATCAATTGATTTGTAGTCTGACAGTTCAGACCCCCTTTTGCCCTCCTTTTCGCCTTTTTCCTCCTTCTTTTATATATCTTACTTGGGAGCTGGTTTAAATTGTAGGAAAGAGTCGTCTTCTTCTTTTTGAGCGATGATATTTTTGCTGGGAATTGTTATATTTCTGTCATCGATATAGTGAGATATTGAGTGACTATGTTCATCTTGTTTTCTGATTTGGTAATCATCGTAGATTTATTATTTCCTGCCTTGTCCTGGATCAATCGATAAGTCGATCACTTTTTCTTCATGCTGAGCTTTATTATATGCCCTTTTTGAGTTTATGTTTAAATTTTGCTTTTACATGTCCTGCTAGCGAAGATTTTCCAAAATACCACTATTTCTGTGTTGAATGTGAGAATTGTCCTCCACTTAGAATTTTCTGGGTCGATTTGTTCTCTTTGGTGCCTTCTATGGCTTATCTTCTTCGTAGACTGCCCTTTCAAATGCTCTTCTGGCTTTTTCCTCCAGTCTTTTTTTGATCTATTCTCTTCTCGGATCCTTATAGCCATCATCTGGGTAGTTGTAGTATTGTCTTTGCTGGGCAGGGTAAAAAGTATGCAGAAGGTTTTGCTTTTTCAAAGCATGTGTTAAAGAATTAGCTTTTCTCAGTCGTGGGGATTGGCTGCGAGCTATAGGATTTTGTGCTCTAGGACTGTGAAAGTATCTACTATTAGCAAGATCCTCTTACCTTTAAATTTACTCCTATCCTCTGCCACTGTTTCTGTAATTAAATTCATGGTTCCTGTAGCTAGTTTAATTATTATTTCGATAGCTAGTCTAATTGTTGTTTCTGTATGTCATCTAGTTATTTCTGTAACTTGTCTAATTGATGCCATAACCTCTGTACATATTTGTTCCATCCTGAATAGTTTGAGTCGGATATTGCTGATTCCAGCTAGTATTCTGACTACTCGTATATGCATTCTGCCCTCTGCCTCTATTTCCAGTCATACTACCTTCTTGCTGTTGTTGAGGAGTCGGTCTATAGTTAGTTTATTTGGCTCTTTTCTTTTGGAGCTTGAGCTTTTATGCTGATAGCTATGTCCTTTGGAGAGAGCGTCTGGAAGGAGAGGGTGATTGCGGAGAGACGTGAGTTCTTTCTGTGCGGAAGTTGTGAGGCCTTGAAGATGGAAGGATGCCATAGTATTCCTAGGACATAG
>Ga0100380_10004544_pt1 | contig 14482 bp, 18 predicted proteins | sample CryGeymeta201504_FD_80417 | JGI IMG/M metagenome (GOLD analysis project Ga0100380, IMG submission 80417) | Groundwater microbial communities from Crystal Geyser aquifers in Utah, USA - Crystal Geyser metaG 2015-04 | ecosystem: Environmental > Aquatic > Deep subsurface > Groundwater | place... | reverse complement strand
TAACAAACGATTATTGTTGGGGATTAATAAAAATAAACTTTATAGAAATTGTTTAACAATGAATTAAGATGTATGGAAGGGTTATTATGTTAAACTCTTTACAATAGCATAATATCTTTTCGTAAGCTTTCGAGCCTACTTCTTGGCTTAATTTTATCTTCATTAGGTTGTTTCAAATTTGGTTTAGACTTTTTAACCATAGTGATTGATTGTTAATCTTAAACTAAATTACTTTACTTTAATAATTAATTTTCTACAAAAATGGATTGACAGTTCAGTTAATATATTCGTTAAATATTTTATTTAATATATCATATTTTTAATATTAAAAAATTTATTCTACAGACAATAAGCTTATATTTATTTATTAGAATTTATAAGATATATAAAAAATATAATAATCAATATTAATTATTAAAATTACAAATTGAGATAATTAATTTTAATAAAATTTATTATATATAATACAGAATGGACGCTAATTCTTTAAAAGAAAATTTGTTGGGGCTCAAAAGCAAGCTCCAAAATATTGAAAGTGGATTCTCAGAAAAAGCCCAACACCTCGAAGAAGAAGGAGTAAGAGAAAAAAGAAACATTAAATTAGAAGAAACTATTAACGAATTAGTTAGTATAAAAGATAAAAATGTAACACTTAACATCGGAGGAAAGATTTTTAAAACTAATGTACAAACTCTAACTAGTATTAATAATAATTTATTCTGTAAATTACTTGATGGAAGAACAGACTACAAAGAAGAAATATTTCTAGATAGGTCGTATAAACAATTCGGAACAATTTTAAATTACATGAGAACGCAGAAGTTCAATATAAAAAGTTTGAATAAATTCGATATTATTGACTTGAAAAGAGAAGCTGAATATTACAATTTACCAATTATAGTTACTGAATTAGAAGAAAGAATGAAAGAAGTTGAATTTGTAAAGTTTGAATGGACCGGTCAGTATTCAACGGGAGGTACTAATAGATTAGAAGATATTTCAGACAGAAATTTAATGACTGGATTTTGCATTAATTCTCCAGGTTGGATAGTAATCGAGCTTAATTTCGAACATGAGATAGTTTCATGCGAAGTCGGAGGCTACAACGGAAATACAGGCTTATTTGCAGCATCAAATGGAGCAAATGCTAAAATATTAACCTCTGTCGATAAAGTTAATTGGGTTCAGGTCGGGCAACTTCCTTCTAATCATGGAAACACTATTCAGACAATAGTTCTTAATCCTTCATTTTGCAAATATTTCAAGATTAATCATACATCATATTTAGGATTAGGATTTTTAAAGTTAAATAAGAAGTAAACGAAATAAAAAAGTATAATTTAATCTATATGAAATTATTTGATTATTTGTTTATTTGTTTATTAATAATTAAGTTAATTAAGTTAGTTAATTTCTTATTTATAAAACATGAAATTAAGAATAATTATAATATGTAACTTGTAAATTATATTTACTATATTTGTAATTATAAAATTATATAATAAGATTTATAAGAAAGTATCGTTTACAAAATTAAATTATATTACTCCTTAACTTTTATATTTTAAGTTTTAAATAAATTATATAATATTATATTATATATGTTTTATAATAAATAAGTATCAAAGTAATGGAGAATAAAATAGAAATATTAGCCATGAAAGAGTCTTCAACAAGTCCAAACAAGTCAGAAGGTTATAGCACAAGTTTAACGAGAAGTAAATATTAATATTAACTTAAATAAGCAAACGAAAACTTGCGAACAGAAGAACGATTCCTTACTTCAGCAACATTAAGAGAGACTACTTCAAGAGAGGCTACCCGTAAAGAAATTATAAAAGAGCGATTTGGTTTAACTAACTTAAATAATAGTCCAAGTCCTATGAAGACAAGATCAAAGGCACCTAGACCAACTATGCCTAAACTTAGTAGTAAGAAAAAGACTCATTTTGAAATAAATTTAATTGAAGCAGAAAAGGTAATACATGATAAGTCCGTTAATGAAAATATAAATGAGCAGAAAAAGAAAGGAATTTACTTAAATTTAATTATTAGTATTATTCTAAATACTATGAATGTATTCTCAATTATAACATATATGATACAAACTTTTCCTATCGTTGATAATGGCCAAGCTGGAATAACAGAATATGTATCAGCCACATTAGACAAAGTAGAATTTACTTTTTCTTGGATTTTCCTTGTTGAGTTTATAATCAACTTTTTCTTAGAAGAAAATAGTAAATTTTGGTATATATTTTCTTGGAATACTGCAATAAGCTGTATAACAATAATTCCTTCAATAACAATTTTTTTAATGAGAAATTTATATACTGGAGAAGATATCAAACTACATTTCTTTAGAATATTTAGAATTTTCCGTGTGTTTAAAATATTAAGAGTTCTTAGAATGCTAAAAACCATAGAAAATAATGATAAAAAAGGTAAAGCTGCTAATATGCAAGAATTCCAAAATCAAATCAAATTACAGTTTGGAGAATTTATAGTTGTTGTAACATGTTGTATATTTATTAGTGCAGGTCTTATGCTGACTTTATCGGATATAGATGGAACTACGTTTAATCAACAAAATATGAATATTGCCGATGCCTTATACTTTGTAATAACAACTTCAACTACAATAGGATTCGGCGATATAGTACCGGCAAGTGCACTAGGTAGAGTTTACGTCATTGCTTTAATAATAGGACTTATAATTGTGCTCGGAGATCAATTAAGTAAACTTCTTGCATTATATGAGGCATTCGGTCCTGGTACTATTTCTTATACTGGTAGCAATCATATGATAATCATATCAGGAGATGATCTTAACCTTCATCAATTCATTATAGATATAAGAAAGCACGACAAGAAAAAGCATGTAGTAGTAATAACCCAACATATAAACAAACTTTCAAATTTAAGTAATCTTAAGCACGTATACTTAATCAACTGTGCTTTAATTGACTATCTAGCGTTTACAAGAGCAAATATTTCACAATGTGATACTATATTCCTTATGACGAATAATTCACCGTTTTCTCTTTTACTTAAAGACAAAGTGAGTGAGTTCTACCTTACTAAAATTAATGAAATAACAGAAGATAAGTATATAATATATCGATCATTATTAAAAACAGAGAAATATAATAAGTTTAATAAACAAAAAGAATTAATTTGTAATAAAATAGTAACAATAAATAAGCTAAAAATGGAAATTATGCTGAAGTCATCGATAGCTCCTGGATTCTCAACATTTATACAAAATTTATATGGAAATGATTACTACAATAATATGATCGACTATAATACAACTACAAATCCAGTTATTAATGAATATCTGCGTTGCTCTACTGACCAAATTTGCGTTGTTGACTTACAACCTTATATTAAAGAGTGTCTTTCCGTTTCGTTTTTCTATTTGTTTAAGATTATCTACTTAACTTCAGTTAATATAAACTTAAGAAATGATCCAAATAAGAAAAGTAGTAAAAAAATAAATGGAGATAAGGTAAGTAGAGGAATTCTATTACTAGGTATAATCGAAGATGAAAGAGAGTTTAATAATTATACATTAAGAAAAGAGGTTATATCGAGTCCTAAAAAAGAAAAACACGATAAAGAGCGTAATGTTAAAAAGAAAGTTAGTGTGATTGATTCCCCAAATGAAATACGAGGTTGCGACCCAAATGATGAATACTACCATGTTAAAATTTTTCCTTATAAAGAAGACTTCGAAAAACCAAAAGCTGGTTATGGAATCTTCCTAACTTCATCCATAGAAGAGCTGATCAATGTTTTAGAAAACATAGAATGGTTCGAAAAGCAAATGAATTATATATTTACTTCTGAACTACGTATGTCGGGAATAAACAACTCAAGAAAGAACCACCCTGTTCTTAGACTAAATATGATCAAATACAAAACACAATTGACTTATAAGTTCGGAGCAGGAAAAAACTTTAAGAATATAATTACTCCTACGGAAAGTACTCAAAACTTAAACGATAAAATAGATCGTGATCAACTAGTAAGAAACATGGAATTAAAAGAACTTAAGGAACTAAATGACAATAAGGAAAAACACATAACTAAGAAAGGTACAACTGAATTAGATAAAAGATTTAATCATCTATACGAAAATGATAATTATAAAATATTTACTGAGAACTTTACTGAAAATACATTATTCAAAGAATCATTCGAGAATCAAATTACAGAGAAGGTATGTCATTTATTCTATCAAGATACAACTTCAGCTCAAGATAAAGATAATGATTTAAGACAATCTTCAAGTTTTTCAGGTTATAAGTCTTCTCCAGAAATAGTCCGCAGAAGAGACTCTGATAAACTTTTTACAAAATATTCAAGTAGAATATTAGATATATGCTCACATGAAGTATACACACATTTTTCTGATCATATAGTAGTAATTGGTTATGAAGAGTCTCTACACTTTTTTATTAATTATTTACAAATACATTATTCAGGAAATCAAATATGCTTAATTACAGACACATTAAATAATGAAAAGGCACTAACAAAGCTACTTAAGACTAATTCAAATTTCTTTGTATTAAAAGGTGATTATGTAAATATAAATAATCTGTGTAATGTTAACCTAAATATGGCGAAATATGTTTATATTAATCAAAATGATAATGAATGCCATGAACGAGGAATAAATTTAACCAAAGAAGAGGAAAGAGAATTAAAAAATGATGCTAAGTCAGCTATTGTATTTAAGATGATAGAGTTTAATTTTAATGTTCCTTGTTTTTATGATCTTGCTGTTAATAGAAATAAATCTCATTTAGGAGTTTTACCGATTAACGAAAACGAAAATACTCCCTGGAATATGTATTGTTTTCCTTATTTTATGTCTGGAAAGTTATTTTATTCAGATATGTTAGAAAAAATAACAGCATTAAGCTTTACAGATAGACTAGAAATGGAAGTCATTACTAAACTTATTGGTTTAGGTAATTACCCTTATAATTTCGCTAATCCGAGCACAGACCAAGATAAAAACTTTGCCTTACGAAATCGAATCGAAAGTAGTCAAGAACCATATTACCTATCACTTGATGTTCCAGAATATTATCATGGTAAGGAGTACTTTCATCTGTTCAATGATCTAATAGAGCTTAAGTTCCCCTTGCTCCCACTTGGATTACAAGTAGAAAGTCCTTTAGCTTATTCTAGAGATGGAGCAAAATCTGACACTTTTCTAGAACTTTTGAACCCATATTTAAATAACGAAGAAGGAGGATCAGATAATGAATTAAATACTATAAGTGATATGCCTTATATTACAACCTCAGAATTGTTTAAGAAGAAAGATAACTTTAATAAGAAACTTGACAGATATATCAAATTACTAAAGAAGAATAGTATTAATGATAAACCAATGTTAGAGTCTATTCATATGGATTTGAATCATTTACCAATATTTATTACAAATCCTAATCCAACTTTTAGATTAGACGAGAATATGAAAGTTTTAGTTCTAGTCCCGATTGATTATTTACCTGTGTTAGATGAGGAAGATTCTGAGAATACTATAACTGAAAATGAAGAAAACGATGTAAGAGAAATATTTAGCGTAGAAAGAAAAGACTCATCAAAAAGAAGTTTCGACAATCAAAATCAAGTTGAAAGAGAAGAACGAAAAAAAGAACCAGCATCTGAAAAAGGTAAGGTAAGAATACAAGGATCTCAGCAAGGAATGCAAAAAGACACACCAAAGTGGAGAAGAGGACAAATGAGATCAAAAACATCAGAAAATACGCTTTTAATGAGAGAAAGCGGTAAAAATGTACTGAAAATGTTAAAATGTCTATATAAAAAAATAAATGACAAAATTAATGTATAGACAAAGAAGATATTAATTTAGATCAACAAGTAACATAGTTGCACATAAAATATAACACTAGCAAGTAAGTACAATTAGAATTTTATGACTATAGTAAATATACAATATTAGTAAAAGTTTTACAATAAGTTATACCATAAGTTATACAATAGTTTAATATATATTATAATTATTCAGTTATATAATAATGTGATTTTCTTTATAATAAATTTATATAAAATAATTTACTTAAATTAATAATTAAATATAATAGCATATAATTATATATATTACATATAATAATCTAAAGGATATCAACTATATAAATAATTTATATTTTAAATTATGGCCATTATATAATTTATAGCTTGGATATTTAGGATTCTTTATCGCCTTTAAATAAACTATCTTTTTTTGTGCTGTCTTTCTTAATACTATCTCTTTTAATTAAATTATCTTTTTTAATACTATCTCGTTTGCCTTTATTTTTGATAGAATGTCTATGATCATGTAGAAGAATATTTGGTCCTTGTCCCTTTGTAGAATTTAAATCACTACTTTCAAAGTCCTGGTCAGATGATCTTAAATCTTCTGTATCTTCTAATGTCTTTACTCTCTGAACTATATTAGGAATACTAAATCCTTCTACAATTACTAAGTCTTTTTTGCTTTCTGAATACTCTTTGGTTTTTTTACTTTTCTTGCGTCTTAACTTCATACATAAGCACTTCTTAACATATTTTATCCAAATAGGGCTTAGAAGTTCAGATATAAGTAACATGAAGCACATTGTTGAAAACACTATTAAGTAAAGTGAGATATCTTTTATCTGTTCGATTTCTTTGTTGAATAGATCTATTAAAAAGTCATTTATGGAGTCCATACAATTATTCATTAAAAAGTTATAGTAATAATGGATTCCCATAAATTTTCTATAGAAACTAATAGCTAATATCGTTAGACCTAACACAAAAACCATAGATAAGATAGTAAATGTAACACGATTATCAAGACATTTATTAAAATTGTTAAAGGTTCCAATAGTAATTGATAAAACTAGCATAAAGACAAGAATAAAAATAACTAAACTAATATGGAAACTATAACTGAATAATTTATCTATTGTTATTAATTTGATAACAAAATCATCAATATTTTTGAAATTTTCTCTTATGTCTTTTTTACATTTGTTAGTAACTCCGAAAAAGCCTCTTGAAAATAGATCGTAATCAAAGTCTAAAGTAACCATTTCAGGTAAATCTTTTATTAAATCGTAAACTTTGTTTTCAATGTAAATATTAATATTATCATAGGTATCGATTATAGTATACCTATAGTCATAATAAGTATCACCAACTAAATAAGTACAAGGCTGCTCAAGGTACTTTATATTTAAAATATAAGTAAAACCATGATAAGAGTTTTGATAATGATAATTAGCACATGGCTCACCATCTGATACTTTAAAATTTGTTATAACTTTCCCCTTCTCACTATCATTCGAAAAGTAAATAAACTTATCAATGAGTTTAAACTTTTTGTGTTTTATCTTATCAAATTCAGATTGTGTATTGGCAAATTGAATGTTATTTATAGGGCATTCTTCCTTTTCTTTTACACAATAAATATTTCCTAACGAGTCAAGCTTTCCACATTTTTTAGGCTTATCTTTAGGGCATTTACTTAATGGATCCAATGTGTCTAATTTAAAGTAGCTTACTCTATCTCTTTTAGCACATATATAATAACCTCTCCATAGTTTATAGTTTACTGGCGGAGTTGCTGGAACTTCAAAACAATTTTTAGAAAATACTTCGTAATCTATTTCTTCATCGTGAATCTTATTGCAAGTACCTATTTCTAAAGGAAAATTATTGCATTTACAACCAAGTCTAGTCCCTTGGTATCTATCTGTTAAGATGTTTTCGTAGTCACCTTTGCAAGGTGTTTCGGAAACTTCAATGTCTGTTATCATACCTTGTGACCAATTTTTTCCTAATTCTTGTATAATAGAGTAATCGATATTATTAATTTTGAAAACTAATACAGAAGAAAATATAAACATTCCTACAATGAAAATAAATATTGTAATGTAAAGAAAAACATCAATTAGGACTTTAATCTTCATTTATGTTTATTATTTTTATTAATAAGTAATATTATTAATTTACTTATATTAAAAAATTATAAAATAATATAAAATATTTAAACTATTACCTGATAATTACATATATTAAATTATATTAAATTTAATATCATTTTATAATAGGATTATAATTTTATCATATTTTATCTTTTCTTTATCAATCCCATTACACCAAATTTGAAATTAAATTATCTATTAAGTTCTCTTTTAAGTTCACAATTAGGTGTTCTGTCAACTTCATGAAGAGGTGGTGTCTTTTTATAAAGCTTGATACCTGGCCATTCTAATTTCTTTTTTGGATTTGGCATTGGAGGTGGAACTGGAATTACTGGAGTTGGAATAGGTCTTGGGTTAGGAGTAATTGAACCAAAAGTAATTCTTCTTATTTCTGGTTTCCAATGAGTTTGTAATTCTCTTGCGTGTGTTTCTCTTTCTCTGTTAGTTGTTAAGGAGTTTTCTCTAAATATCTTAAATTGACAATTGGCAATTAGTAAAGGTTTGAAATTAATTAAGTACATTACTCCATCTATATTAAATGTTAATATTTTATTAGGAAGAAGCTATATTAAGTGTATTAAGTATATTAAGTATATTAAGTATATTAAGTATATTAAGTATATTAAGTATAATTACCGATGCAAGGAGGAGTAGTTTCTGATCCTAAATATAAAGCAAAATCTGTCTTTAAAGGTTTTATTCTATCAAAAAAGTACATTAAATCAAAGTGCTGTGGTTTTCCTGATTTAATATCTACTGGTTTGTATTCTTTTACATTTTCAAGTTCAAACTTCCAGAAGTCAGGCATTAATTGTTCTAATTCTTTAATAAGATGTGCGTTAGAATCAAATTTGATAGGGATAACCCAGTTGAAGCCTTCTAATAATGCGATTTTCTATATATTTGAGTTAAAATGTTAGTATTAGTATTAGTAGAAATAATTAATACCTTATCTTTATTATCAATTCTTTCGTTAAACATAACAACAATTTCACCATCGTATCTATTATCATTAATAGTATGCTCTGCTGGGAATCTGAAAACCATTCTGTATGGGTGGAAGTCTTTTACGTTAACATCGAATTGTCCAAACATGCAGGTTAATTTTCCATTTTCAGTATCAGGACTTAAAAAGTCTATGATAACTTCATCTTGATTTTTTCTAACAACAAATGGAATGCTATTTGCAAAATTATAAGTAAATCCAAATCTAGGTTGGGTAGATTCAGCCACAGGGTCGATCTTAATCGGAACAGGTGATTGCATATGTTGTGAATCACAGTTACCTCCCCATTTATTTTGTTCGATCCAAGTCCAAGCTTCTGGAGCTTTGTCTGGACTATATTTCGAATTCATTAAAATTTTAGCTATACATTTTATAATAAATTCTTACACATAACATTAGGGTCAATACTAGGAACTTGTTGTTTAATAGTTTGAGTAACAACATTCATTCTTAATCTTTGTATTTCGTTTTTACTTCTATGACATATTCTCCAATGGGCAACGTCGTAAACTTCTAGGTCTAAACAGAATCTAGCCATAAATGGATCATTATCTCTTTGTTCGTCAGTTATTTTACCGTCAGGGTATAACTTATCACATGGTTGTCCGTCACATAGTTTAACTTCATCAAATTCCATATATTTCATTCTTTTGCAACATTTTCCTTCGGAGGCACTATCGTTATCTTTATCGTATAAGTCTTTTAAATCGATTGTTTCTATAATAATATTTATAATTGTTAATTACCTTCGATAATTGCATTTGTCAGTTCATTTTTTCCAAAGTAAATACTAGAGTTATTAAGAACAAAATATTTCTTTTCTGGCTTCTTCCAACTTTCTTCTAAATATTTAATTGGATCTTTTCCAGGATAAAACTTTTGAAGCCAAAATGTTGTAGATTCAATTGCAGGTGGAGCTACAACGGAGTTTTTAGCGAGATTATCATCTTTTTTTATTAAGTTTAAGAAGCCTGCTTTTTTAATTGAAAAAGTTAATTGGAGAAAGATTAATATTATTGTTGCAAATATTCTTATATTAAACTTCATTTTTTAATAATTAATAAAATTATTGTTTTGCATTATATAATAAATTAGTTAAATAATTAGTTATTAATACTTAGATAATATTATTTTATTTATTTACTATTAACAAACTATAGTTTATAGTAAAATAACTATATCATTATTACTATTATTAATAAAATTATATTCTCTTTTTATCTTTAATAATTCCATTATTTAAATGCTTATTCCTTGTATAATTAATACTATCAGGGGGGTTCGATCGGAATGGAGGATGTTCACAAGGCTCAACTGTCGGGTCATTATGTCTTACATTATTCCTTCCACTATGACTAATATTATTATGTTTATCTTTTTCTTTATCACTATTCTTATTTGTTTTTGTAAGGTAAAGGTATATATAATAAATATTAGCTATTATTATAATCGAGCCGTAGAATATAAGTAAGAACATCTTTCTCATTTTAATCATGTACAAATTGAAGTTGATATTATAAGAATTCTCTCCGAATAGTTTAATAGCACTTGAAGTTTTGTAATACAGTTGGAATAGGCTCTATAGTAAATAAAACAATTAATATATATACCACTATCTCATTTTTACTATAAGCTTCTAAACTAATTTTATTACTTTTATCTTCCATCATTTTTAACATTGTTTCAATACCCATCAACTGTATTTTTAAATTAAGTTTAGTTTTCTCACAAGCAATACAATCAATAATTTTATCTAATTCATTTATTCTTGCTGTAACTTTTCTTAAATCTTGTTCGTTAATATTATTTCTGTCTTTATTAATATATTCAGTTAAATTTATTTTGTGTTTTGAGTAATAATCATTAAATTTATGTTTTATTAATTCAATATCAGTTATGTTTCCAGAGTTAAAAGTATTATTATTAAAATTACTTCCAGTTAGTATTTCTTCTAAACGTAATATTTGTTTTGTAAGTAATGCATTAAGATAAAATAAATTTTCGTATCTGTAAGTATGATTTCCTACTTTTTCGTAAAACATAGAGATATTATTAAATATTTTAGAGTTATTTGCATTGTTATAATCAAGATAAAGATGTCGATTTGCGTTATGAATAGTAAGGCTAGTGTGTAGTCCACTAATTAATTTGTAAAATGCTTTGTTTTCTTCACATTGGGGGTTATAATTGGTTAAACTAATATAAGAAGTAAATAATAAAAGTAAGTAGCATTAGTTATGTAAGTAAAAGTAAGTAATTTTATGTTAAATTATTTATTTACCCAAAACAGTTTTCTCTGTAGATTGCTTTCCATATATGGCCGTCCCAATAATTTGTTGAATGATTTGTTAAATTAGCTATATTATAATATATTTGATATTTATTATCTCTTGCATTTTCATTTAACCAATTGAGATATGTTAAATAATGATCATTTTGTTTATTATCTGGGTGGTCGTGTTCTCTGTTAAGAATTCCAAGTTCATACTTTCCCCACAATGTGGTATTATCCTAGTAATATAATTTAGTTAAATATATTAATGTTATTAAGATTATTAAGTTTATTATGTTTTTTACTTCATTGTTGCAATTACATAGAGGACAAGAGTTACATATTTCATATTTTACTTGATCGCTACATAAAGTCGAGTAATTACTTGTATCAATTTCACTTTGATTTGTTTTAAACCAACTAAAATATTGTGAATTCTTAATATAATTATAATTTACTAACAATAATGTTTTCGATATTATCATAAAGTTGCTTATTTAATGTTATTAGAGATCTTCTGCTATTGTCTGAATTTTCAACATTGCCGGTTATTGCTACTTTATCCTATATATGTTATGAGAATGTTAAAAAATACATAATATTTTATGTTAGTTAAAGATATTAATGATATGTATGTTAAATGAATATATACTTATATTATAAATAATCATATAATTCTATAATTCTTATTAATAATTACAAAAAATTCTTCTTCTTCTTTAGTCATTGATATATAATAATAAACAATAGCTCCTATAACTACAAAACCAACTAAATTTAATAATAGTAGTCTTTTTAGCATTTTTAAATTTATATTTATTTAAATAAATATATTGTTAATATATAAATAAATGAATATAAAATAGGAATATAAATAATAATTAATGTTAATAATTATAATTATAATTATTAACTAAATTTTAATACTTATCACTTCTTTTTAATTTATAAAAATACAATAATAATGTCGAATTCAGTATCTAATTGTTATCCTTTTTGTTGGAACTTCTATAATAATAACTTTTAAATCTTTGATTGTTAGTATTTAATAAAGTCTTATTCTTATCATATATATGATTGAGGTTTGTAGTTGGGTCATCAATTTTATTATTATATTCCTTAAGTTCTTTAATTTCTGCCTTTTCTAATGATTTGTTCTGTTTATTAATTGTTTTTAAGTTATTCATTACAGTTATTGTATTTAATTGATTATTTATTGTTTCTTTCTTATTGATAGTTCCTTTAAAGATTGTAGGAATTTTACTAAACTTTTTCTTTTCTAAACATAATTATTAAGCATTAAGCATTATATTAAGCATTATATTAAGTATTATATTTATATTTTACTATGTGATGGATTTAATGAACTAGTTTCATGTAAATTTAAATAATCAAGTTTTTTCAATTCTAATATAATTTTATAATTGTCTTCTGAATAGTAATCAACATTTTCTAATTTTATTTATTTACTAAATCTTACTTTTAATATCCGAAACATTATCAAACCATTTGTGGTTTATTAATTCATCGATATCTGAACGTTTTGTAATATCAGGATGCAAAGTTTCTAATAAATAAATATAAGCATTAACATAAAAAAATATAAACATAAACAACTTTCAAATCATAACATTATTAAAATAATCCACATACTTTCTAAAAAATCACTCACTACTTCATCTAATCCATTTCTAATACCATTTTCCTCATTTAAATTCTCTTCAAATATTGATTTATTTACTTTCTTCACTTTCACTTTAGTATTGTCTATAATTATCTTTTGTTCTTCTACTTTTTGTTTCTTTTTTATCTCTTTTATAGTTTTTAACTCTTCCATAATTTCTTCCAATTTTTCAATTATGGATTCATATTTCTGATCACTAGTCTTCTTACTCATATCAGAATGGATTATCCATTCTCCGGTTAATAATCTAAAAGTGGATATACCAAGAGCAAAATAATCAATTTTATATGCCTCAGTATAGTCAATATATCTATTAAGACCTCTATTATAAAACTCAGGGCCCATATAATTAGTAGTACCAGATCCAGTTAATAAAAATTGTGAATAAGGTTCAACCTTTGTCGTAAGAGAGAAATCACATAATTTACATGTGAAATTTTTACTGAGAAGAACATTGTTTAGTTTTAAGTCTTTATGAACGTAGCCCATTCCTTCTTTGATATAAAATAATGCATCTAATATTTGAGAGATAAAGTATTTAGATAGATTAGTGCCGACCTTTCTAACCCAATGATTCTTTTCTTTTTCGTTAAAGTCATTATTGCAAAAAAAGTACTTTCTTGCTTTTAATGATGTCATTAGTGATGCGATGTCTTTATTTTGTGCTACTTCTAAAACCTAATTAAGGATTAAATAAGTAAGTATAGTAAATATAATTATATTATTATAATAATTATAATTAATTCTACTTACAATAACTCGTGAATAGTCTTCTATTTCAAATACTCCTAAGCATGCTATTATATTTTTATGTTTAAAATTTATTGATATAATCATTTCATTTTTGGCCATGCATATAAGTTTATACATTTTTTCTTTGTTTACGTTTGTATCTAATAACTCTCTTAATTTAATGACTTTTATTGCAAATTGATTTTTTGAATAATCAGTTTTTTGTCCCATGAAAACAATACCGAAGCCACCCATTCCTAAAACCCAAGGTTTAGTAGCTTGAGGATCAGACTTATCTGGAATAATTTTAATTTTGGCTTTTTCAATTAAAAGAGCATATTGTTTTATCCAAAAATCATCATTTGGCTGACCAATAAATTTAACATCATCCTTATCTACTTTATCTGATTTGTCAGTTTTATCTTTTTTTGCTGACTTTTTTGATTTAGAGTTATTATTAGAATCTACAACCTCAGATTTTTCATTCTGTTTTATATTGTCCATTAATATTTATAATTAAATTATTTGTCAATTGAGTTTTTATTTATATTTTAAGTAATTAATTATATTAATAAAATTGATAATAATCAAAATAATCAAATAGATTAAACTACTAATTTTATTTTATAGTAATTAATACTCTATTATAAGTGAAATAGATTAACATAATTAAATTTGGGGATTGGGGATTGGGGATTGCAATCCCCAATCCCCAATCCCCCAATCCCCAAATATAATAACAATATAAAATACAAACAATAATTATATAAACTAATAATTACTATTATATT
>Ga0100380_10004539_pt1 | contig 14488 bp, 11 predicted proteins | sample CryGeymeta201504_FD_80417 | JGI IMG/M metagenome (GOLD analysis project Ga0100380, IMG submission 80417) | Groundwater microbial communities from Crystal Geyser aquifers in Utah, USA - Crystal Geyser metaG 2015-04 | ecosystem: Environmental > Aquatic > Deep subsurface > Groundwater | place... | reverse complement strand
GCTTTCATGATATTGAAGTAACGATTACAGAAAAGGAAGATGAAATGTTTCCTAATCGTATTATGCTCACTATTAATATCGAAAAGAATAAAAAAGTCAAAATCAAAAGCATCAATATTGAGGGTAATGAGTTTTTCTCTGAATACAAAATTCAACGCTCATTAAAAGAAACGAAAGAGAAATCTTACTTCAGACCTTTTGCACACCTTGACACTTTGGGGAAATTTGTGCTACACAACGTTGTTAAGAATAGAAGAGCAATTCCTGAAGCGGCTAAAATTTACGCTTTTGAGCACTTTAGATTAAGAACATTTAAAACTTCAAAATTCTTAGCATCAAACTTTAAGGCAGACAAAGACCTTGTGATTGGCAAATACAATCAAAAAGGATTTAGAGATGCACGTATCACTAAAGACTCTGTCTACTCTGCCGGTCCTTCACTATTAAATATTGATCTAAAAATTGAAGAAGGCCACCGCTATTATTTCAATGAAATAAAATGGATTGGAAACACGAAATACACCAGTGACGTTTTATCGAAAATCTTGGCCATCAAAAAAGGAGATGTCTACGATCCCATTAAATTGGAGCAAAAACTCTATTTAGATCAAAACAGCACCGACATTAGTTCATTATATATGGACAATGGCTATCTATTTTTTCAATTAGAACCCGTTGAAGTGCTAGTTGGTGAAGACAGTATAAATCTTGAAATACGAATGTATGAAGGTGAGCAAGCGCGCATCAGCAACATCACTATTACAGGTAATACGAAGACCAACGACCATGTTATTAGAAGAGAACTTCAAACCAAGCCTGGGCAGCTTTTCAGTAGAGCAGATATCATTCGTTCACAACGCCAATTAAACGTTCTAGGATTTTTTGATCCAGAAGGAATGAATGTGATTCCTACTCCTGATCCAGCTTCAGGAACGGTAGATATTGAATACCAAGTTTCTGAAAAACCAAACGACCAACTTACGCTGCAAGGTGGTTATGGCGGTGGTATTTTGATTGCTACAGTTGGTGTTCAGTTCAATAATTTCTCAACGAGGAATCTCTTCAACATGAGAAAAACGCGCGGCTTGCCTGCAGGTGATGGGCAAACATTAAGCTTGCAACTAAATACAAATGGCAGACAATACCAAGCATTTAATGCTTCGTTTACTGAACCATGGCTAGGAGGCAAAAAGCCAACATCATTAACAGTAAGCACTTTTTATTCATTCTTTTCGAATGGAGCAAGAAAATATGTAGATGTTGGTGATTTAGGTAGCCTTTTCAATACAAATCGTCAGTATTTCGAGCGTATAGGCGCGTCCGTACAACTTGGAAAAAGACTTAAATGGCCGGATAATTATTTCACGGGTATTGTAGAAGCCAGTTATCAACGCTACACCTTACAGAATTACAATCAGTTTTTCTTCATTAATACAGGTAAGGCCAACAACCTGTATTTGAAATTCAGACTAAATAGAAATTCTTTAGACCAAACACTTTTTCCAAAAGCAGGGTCTGACATCACCTTTAGCTTGCAAGTGACTCCACCTTATTCTTTCTTTAATGAGAAAGATTACGCTACCGCCTCGCTAAGCCAAAAATTCAGTTGGTTAGAATACAACAAATGGAAATTCACTGCAGCTTCTTATAATCAAGTATTCAACAAGTTCGTACTATATACCAAGGCTGGTTTTGGTGCCGTTGGTTTGTATAATAGAAAAGTTGGTTTAGTTCCATTTGAACGTTTTTATCTAGGTGGTGACCCATTTGGTAGCGGTGGTGCAGGTGGAGGATTAAACCAGCTTGATTCTAGAGAAATTATCTCACTGCGTGGTTACGGCTTTGGTGCGCTTTCTCCTTCTACCGGAGCAACTTTGATTAACAAATACACCGCAGAATTGCGCTATCCATTCTCTTTAAACCCAAGCGCTACTATTTATGGCCTAGCGTTTGCAGAAGCAGGAAACAGCTGGGAAAACTTTAGGACCTACAACCCACTACAAGTGTATAAGTCTGCTGGACTCGGAATTAGATTGTTCTTACCAATGTTTGGATTATTGGGTGTGGATTGGGCTTACCAGATTGACGAATGGCAAGAAAAACCTAATTCACCTACCGGACTTGATTTAAAACGTTCTTGGTTCCACTTTACACTTGGTTATCAATTTGGTCAATTATAAAACTGAAACAACATGAAATTAAAAGGGATTTTTTTAGCTGCAATCGTGGTTATGATTGCGCTTAACACACAAGCACAACGCTACGCTTTCATCGACACTGACTATATTTTAGAGCAAATTCCTGCATATCAGGAAGCGCAAACCGAAATAGATGCGCAGGCCGAAAAATGGCAAAAACAAATTGAGGCTCGCTATGCGGAAATTGAAAAAATGTATACCGCTTACAAAGCTGAGCAAGTGCTTCTAACACCTGAAATGAAAAAGAATCGTGAAGATGAAATCATCAATAAGGAGAAAGAAGCCAAAGATTTTCAAAAAGAAAAATTTGGAGTAGACGGTGCTCTTTTCAAGTTGAGACAAGAACTCATCAAACCAATTCAAGAGTCGGTTTTTGAAGCAGTGCAAAAGATGGCAGATCAAAAAAGCTATGCTGTAATTTTTGACAAAGCTGCATCAAGTTCAGCACTTATCTATGCTAATCCAAAATATGACCAAAGTGATGAAGTTTTACAACGTTTAGGTTTTACACCTGAATCAGAATAATCTCTTTTATTTGCACTTCCAAAAAATAAGAAAATGAAAAACCTAGTAATAGCCCTTCTTTTAGTAGTAGCCACAATTGGTGTAACAAACGCTCAAGTAAAAAACAAATTTGGGCACATCAACTCTCAAGAATTGCTTGAAGTAATGCCTGAAAAAGCAACTGCTGATCAGCAAATTGAAGAATTTGGAAAGCAACTTCAAAAGCAACTTCAAACCATGATGGCTGAGCGTGAAACAAAAGTGAACGACTACATGGAAAACGAGGCTACAATGAGCGAAATAATTGCTCAAACAAAAGCAGAAGAAATTCAAATGCTTGACCAAAGAATTCAAGCTTTTCAACAAAATGCACAACAATCTCTTGCTAAAAAAGAAGGTGAAGCTTATCAACCAATTCTTGACAAAGCAAGAAAAGCAATTGAAGAAGTAGCGAAAGAGAATGGATTTACCTATATTTTTGACGTAAGTGCTGGTGCGCTGCTTTATCAGCCTGAAAGCGATGACATCCTGTCGTTAGTTAAAACAAAACTTGGTATTCTTTAAGATTCATCACATATTCATTAAATTAATCCCAACTTTGAGTTGGGATTTTTTATTTATACCAATTGAATCTACACGCACGAAACCCAATAGGAATTTTTGACTCAGGTATCGGTGGATTAACCGTTGCTGCGGCCATTCATAAATTGCTTCCAAACGAACGCATCGTTTATTTTGGAGATACAGCCCACTTGCCTTATGGCGATAAAAGCGCCAAAGCGATACGAGGCTATTCACAAAAAATCACGGAATTTCTGCTTGAGAAGCATTGCAAAATGGTTGTGATGGCTTGTAATACTGCAAGTTCTGTTGGGTTTAGAATCGTAAAACAAACCTGTGGAAGCAAAGCTTTGGCTACCAATGTGATCGACCCAATGGTAAAGTATGTGTCAGCAAATTATCAAACGGGAAAAGTGGGCATAATTGGCACAAAAGGAACCATAGACTCTAGGGTTTATCCTCGAAAACTGAAACAAGAAAACGAAGAATTATTGGTAGCAAGTGCAGCTACTCCACTTCTTTGCCCCATGATTGAAGAGGGTTTTTTCAACAACAATATTTCAAAAACCATCATTTTCGATTACCTGTCACGAAATCAATTGGAAGAGATTGATGCTTTAGTTTTAGGGTGCACCCATTATCCTTTAATCAAAAAAGAAGTAGAAAGTTTCTACAAAGAATCTGTTGAGGTAATTGACAGTTCAGAAATTGTGGCTCGGGATGTACAGCGCCTTTTAGGTCAAAAGAATTTGCTCGCACAAAAGAAACCAACCTCAAGAAATCACTTTTACGTGTCAGATTACACGGAGAGTTTTGAGCGAAGTACTCGCCTATTCTTTAAAGGCGAAATTCATTTGAAAGAAGCTAATATTTGGAAATAGTACTGCCTACTTAAACCAACTACTGTATTTCACATAGTTGTGTGCAATGCGCTCTATTTGTCCTTCACGTAAATCTTTAGAAACCTGCTTTACGCACTTTGCTGGCACTCCAGCCCAAAGTTCACCTTCTTTGATATGTGTTCCTTCTTTCACTACTGCACCAGCGGCTACTATAGCGTTTGATTCAATCAAAACGTTGTCCATCACAATAGCACCCATACCAATAAGAACATTGTCATGAACCGTGCATCCATGCACCAGTGCATTATGCCCTATAGAAACATTGTTACCTAATACTACTTTGGTTTGCTGATATGTACAGTGAATTACAGCTCCGTCTTGCACATTTACTCTATCGCCCATTTTAATGCTATTGACATCGCCACGCACCACGGCATTAAACCAAAAAGAACATTCATTTCCTGTGACCACGTCACCTACTATGGTTGCATTTGGGGCAATAAAACAATCATTTCCAAGCTTTGGCTCAACACCATTTACGGGTAATATGTAAGGCATAATTTCTATTTAAACACAACGAAAGTAAGGCTGTTATTGAATTGTACATTTGCACAAATATTAAAGTTGTCATGAGTAAATCAATGCCATATATGATCTACGCGGAGGTCACACCAAATCCCGCGACCATGAAGTTTGTTGCTAACCACAATTTGGCGCAAAACGGTCATGTTTATGAATACACCAATGAAGCTGCGGCAAAATCAGCGCCTTTAGCACAGCGTCTTTTCACGTTTCCTTTTACAAGAGGAGTTTTTATAGCACAAAATTTTGTCACCATCACAAAGATGGATGGGATAGAATGGGATGAAGTCATGCTAGAATTGAGAGAATACATCAGTAATTTCTTAAATAGTGGTCACGAGGTGTTTTTACCCGAAGCCGAGGCTGAAGCCAACGAAGCCAAAGCTGAATCGGGAATGACCGCTCACGCCAAAGCTGATACACCTATCGAAGAGCAAATAGTAGATATTTTAGACGATTACGTGCGCCCAGCGGTAGAAGGCGATGGTGGAGCTATACATTTCAAATCATATGCTGACGGTAAGCTTACAGTGGTTCTTAAAGGCTCATGTAGCGGTTGCCCTTCATCTACAGTAACGCTTAAAGCCGGAATTCAATCCCTTTTTGAGCGCATGCTTCCAGAAGTGAAGGAAGTAGTAGCCGAAGAAGAATAAGAATTCAACCGTTCCCTAGAGATCGTTATGATTTCTAAGTTTTTATTTGAACATTTAAGGCGCTCATTATGAAGCGCCTTTTTTTATTCATATCAATACTATTCTTTGCTTCTCAAGCAAAATCCACTCACTTAATTGGGGGTGAGATTTATTATGAATGCTTAGGCAACAATACTTGGGTTGTTGGAGTAACTATGTATAGAGATTGTTATGTGTTACCTGGACAAGGAGCTGCAAGTTTTGATGAGAATTTAAGGGTAAGTATATACAACGCATCCACAAATCAATTAATCGAAACAAGGACTCTCTTACCGTCTACTCAAGAACGACAACTCCCACTCATTCTTAACGCTCCCTGCATGGCAGACACCCCAGATATATGTGTTGCTGAATTAGAATATAGAGACACTTTTTACATGGTGATCCCAATTGGAGGAGTTCACTTAGTAAATCAGCGATGTTGCAGAACAGATGACGCACTCAACTTAATCGTACCATCGGACGAATTTGGCTCTACTTACTATAGTTTCATCCCTGACTCGACCGTTGCTATTTGTAACAATTCGCCTCGCTTCAATGTAGTGCCTCCAAAAGTTCTATGTTCAAACATTGATTTAGATCTAGATTATTCCGCTTCAGACATAGATGGAGATAGTTTGGTTTATAAATGGTGTAATCCATTTCATGGAGGAGGTCAAGCAACAGGAAATGGTGCTAACTCACCAATTCCTTTTATACCTACTCCACCACCTTTTACTTCCGTAGTTTGGAATACTGGTTTTAATACTCAATATCAATTGCCATCCGCTCCTGCAATGGCGGTAAATCAATCAACCGGTATAGTAAGTGGAAGACCAAACCAATTAGGAACATATGTGACTGGAATATGTGTGCAAGAATATCGCAACGGAAATTTAATTAATGAAAACCGAAGAGATTTTCAACTAACCACAGCTTTCTGTGATATACAAGCGAATGCCGCTATTGATAGTACCATTGAAGAATGTATTGGACTGGAAGTAGATTTTTTCAATTTAAGTAGTCTTGGAGATCACTTTTTGTGGGATTTCGGAGACACAATTTCAAGCGATACTTCGAGCCAACTTAACCCCAGTTGGACTTTCAGTGATACTGGCACATATGTAATCCAACTTATCGCGTATGGTTCAGTTTGTAATGACACCACAAGCATTACATACAATGTTCTTCCAAGAATTGAGGCCGATTTCACACATTCTGATCCAGATTGTTTTGATCGTCATAAATATACTTTTACACCTGCAGGATACTATAAACCTAGCACAGCAATAAGATGGAGCATTAACGGTGATTCTAATTTTATTGTCAGTGACAATCTTGGGCTATCAGAAGTCAAATTTCCGTATGCAGGTATGCACGAGGTAATGCTAACCTATCTAGACTTTGGTTGCGAAAAAACCAAAATTGACACAGTAGAAGTTTGGCCTAACCCACAAATGAAACTTGTTGACACCAATGATCTTCAATGTTCTCCTTTTAAAGGATATTATCATGTAGAATTATTCGATGCAAATAAGCCTAGTTTAGATTGGTGGCTCGATTCAATTAAAATATCAACGAATGATTCAATCTCTATTTTGATATCCGATACTGGTTATCATCAAATTAATATTCAGCTTAGAACAGATTCACTATGCATTGATACGGTTGATTTCTATGAGAAAAATATAATCCATGTGCTCGATACCCCTATCTCAAAATTTGACCTAACCGAACACACGGTAAGTATGTTTGCTAATAACATAAATCCATTTTTCGAAGTATTTGACGAAAGCTTGAACGCATCCAAGCTTTTATATTACTTGAACGATAGCTTATTTGGTAAAGAAAGAGATTTTGAAATCTCTGTAAAGGATACAGGCGACTACTTTCTCACTCAAATTGCAATCCATCGGAATGGTTGTAGAGACACCAGTTTTCAAAAATTCAGATTAGAACCCGAATACCTCATTTATATACCCAACTCTTTTACTCCTGATGGTGATGGCTTAAATGAAGATTGGAGACCAATGGTATACGTTGAAAATGAATATTTTCTTGAAGTTTATGATCGTTGGGGGCATGTAATCTTCAGCACAGCCGACTCTAAACTTGGGTGGAACGGGAAATATGAAAACATCAAAAATGATTGTCCCATTGGTGTATATGGCTACCGATTAAATTTAACAGACAACACAGGACGGTATTGGAACTATGGCGGGCAGGTTACTTTAGTCCGTTAATCCAAAAAAAATCCCGATTGCTCGGGATTTCGTTTTATCTATTGTATGTTTTCGCGAAAGCACTTTTACAAACCAAGCAAAACTTGCTCCGGAGTTTTACCACCAAACAGCATCCAAGCCGGGTTTTCAAGCATTTCTTTCACTTTTACCAAGAAGCTTACCGATTCCTTACCATCAATAATTCTGTGATCGTAAGAAAGCGCTAAATACATAATTGGTCTAATCTTAATCTCGCCATTAATGGCCACGGGGCGCTCAACTATGTTGTGCATACCCAAAATAGCGCTTTGTGGTGGATTTATAATTGGCGTACTAAGCATTGAACCAAACACCCCACCATTGGTGATAGTGAATGTTCCACCGGTCATTTCATCTACCGAAATTTTACCATCACGTGCTTTTATCGCCAATGTTTTAATGCCGTCTTCAATCTGCGCCAGATTCATTTGCTCAGCGTTGCGAAGCACAGGCACCATCAAGCCTTTTGGTGTACTTACAGCAATTCCTATGTCAGCATAATCGTGAAATACAATCTCTTCACCATCTATGTACGCATTTACTGCTGGATAATGGTTTAAAGCTTCGGTAACTGCTTTTGTAAAAAACGACATGAAACCTAGATTTACGCCATGCTTTTCTTTAAAGGCATCTTTGTATTTCTTTCTTAGTTCCATGATCGGGCTCATGTCTACCTCATTGAATGTGGTAAGCATAGCTGTTTCATTTTTCACGGTAACAAGACGTTCTGCGATTTTGCGTCTTAGCTTAGACATCTTATCACGACTTGCATCGCGAGAACCGCCCCAACCTTGCATTTCAGCAGCAGTTTCAAAACCACCTGTTAGGTAAGTTTCTACATCGCGCTTCAATATTTTACCTGCATTACCAGAACCAGGCACTTTTGATGCTGCCACACCTTTATCATCCATAATGGCTTTTGCCAATGGAGTTGCTTTAGCCCCACTATTATCAACTGAAGCTGATTTTGTAGCTTCCTTAGCAGGAGCTGCCTCTTTTTTAGGAGCTTCTTCTGCTTTCACTGCAGGAGCCTCAGCCTTTGGTTCTGGTTTGAAAGAAGTGTCAATCTTGCAAACAATTTGACCTACTTCTACCGTGTCGCCTTCGCCAACCAAAAACTCGATTTTACCCGCTGCTTCTGCATTAAGTTCTAATGTAGCCTTGTCGCTATCAATTTCTGCAATTGGATCATCGATGTTGACGATATCGCCATTAGAAACTAATAATTGTGCTACTTCTACCTCGGTGATTGATTCGCCTGGTGAAGGCATTTTCATTTCAATAATATCAGCCATGAGTAGTCTTATTCTATGAATTAAATAATGTATCGATTATACGGTTTTGACGCTGCTGGAATCTTTTAATAGATCCACTCGCAGGACTACCGCTTTCGTGTCTTGAAATCAAAGTAAGGTTCATGTTTTTCCATTTTCTTAGAATGAAACCCCATGCTCCCATGTTTTCTGGCTCTTCTTGTACCCAGCAAAATTCTTTGCAATTTGGGTATGAAGCTACCACTGCATTCAATTGTTCTTCTGGGAAAGGATAAAGCTGCTCAACGCGCACTAGTGCAACGTCATCGTTTGTTTTATCTTCTCGTGCTTGAAGCAAATCGTAATAAAGTTTACCATTACAGAAAGCCACTTTTTTAGCTTTTTTCTTGTCAACGAAAGTGTCGTCTATTACCTCTTGGAATCGGCCTGTTGCCAATTCATCCATAGTAGAAACACATTTTGGATGGCGCAACAAACTCTTAGGAGTAAATACCACCAGCGGAATTCTAAATGGATGCGCCATTTGTCTTCTCAACAAGTGGAAATAATTTCCTGGAGTAGTACAATTCACAATCTGCATGTTGTTTTCAGCACATAATGAAAGGAAACGTTCCATTCTTGCGCTTGAGTGCTCAGCACCTTGGCCTTCGTAACCATGTGGCAACAGCATCACCAAACCATTCATGCAATGCCACTTGTCTTCTGCAGCACTTAAAAATTGATCCACAATAATTTGCGCTCCATTAAAGAAATCGCCAAACTGCGCTTCCCAAATAATTAATGAATTTGGTTCGGCCATGGCATATCCATATTCAAACCCAAGCACGCCATATTCTGACAATAACGAGTTGTAAATATCAAATTGAGCTTGTCCTTCGCCTAAGTTTGAAAGCGGTATGTATTCTTCTCCACTATCATCCATAGTGATTACAGCATGCCGGTGAGAAAACGTTCCTCGCTCCACATCCTGACCACTAATTCTGATCGGTGTATTTTCAGATAGCATAGTTGCATAAGCCAACAATTCGCCCAAAGCCCAGTCGAGTCTATCTTCGGTAACCATTGTCTTGCGATCGTCCATCAACTTGACAATCTTTTTGAAAAATGGTTTGCCTTCTGGAAGCGTGTTGATCTTATCTGCTAATTCCAAAAGCTTCTTTTTAGAAACGGCTGTTTCCGGAGATTGCTTGAAATCTTCGTCTTTAGAATGTCTAAAATCTTTCCAATTTTCTTCTAAAAAGTTAGAAATTGAGGCAATCTGAATCTCTTTTGCTTCTTGCAATCTTTCTTGCAAAAAGTCATTAAATTCTTCTTCAATTTTCTTGGCTTCGTTCGCATCAAAATGACCTTCGCTTACCAATTTCTGAACGTAAAGATCTTTTGGATTTTTATGCTTCGCAATCGCTTGGTACAATGTAGGCTGGGTAAAACGTGGTTCATCGCCTTCATTGTGACCATATTTACGGTAACACAGCAAATCAACAAATACATCTTGCTTAAACTCTTGACGGAATTCTATTGCCAATTTCATGGTATGAACCACTGCCTCAACATCATCACCATTTACGTGAAATACTGGAGACAAAGTCACTTTTCCAACATCTGTACAATAGGTACTCGATCTTCCGTCTTTATAATTTGTGGTAAAGCCAAGTTGGTTGTTTACCACTATATGCACTGTACCTCCGGTTCTGTAACCGTCAAGCTGCGCCATCTGAACTACCTCATACACAATACCTTGGCCAGCAATAGAAGCATCGCCATGAATCAAGATTGGAATAATCTTGCCTTCATCTTTCAGGTATTTGTCAATCTTAGATCTCACAATACCTTCTACCACCGGATCTACAGCCTCAAGGTGAGACGGATTTGGGGCCAGTGTAAGTTTGAGTTTCTTACCGTTTTCAGTTTCAACTTCAGACGAAAAACCAAGGTGATATTTTACATCACCATCAAACAGATTGTCTTCATACTCTTTACCTTCAAACTCGCTGAAAATGTTAGAATAAGTTTTGCGCAGCACATTGGCAAGTACGTTGAGTCGGCCACGGTGTGCCATCCCAATTACTACTTCTTCTACTCCAAGGTCAGAACCATATTGAACAATAACATCTAAAGCCGGAATCAAAGATTCGCCACCTTCTAGCGAAAAGCGCTTTTGGCCAACAAACTTTTTATGCAAAAAGCTTTCGAACACAACCGCTTCGTTCAACTTCTGAAGAATTGTCTTCTTCACTTCTTTACTAAAAGTGGATGAGTTTTTGTTTGGCTCAATGCGCGAACGCAACCATTCTACTACCTCAGGTTTTCTGATGTAAGTGAATTCAACACCAATACTCCTGCAGTAAGTTGTTTTAAGATGTTCGATAATGTCCTTAAGCGGAGCAGCACCGATACCTATTTCAATTCCTGCTTGAAATACTGTATTCAAGTCACCTTCATCCAAACCAAAGTTTTGAATGTCAAGCGTTGGTGTGTATTTACGCCTTTCGCGCACCGGGTTGGTTTGTGTAAAAAGATGCCCTCGTGAACGATAAGCATTAATAAGGTTTATGACCTTAAACTCCTTACGTGTTCCTTCCGGAATTTCACCGACTTGATCGTAATTTTTTTGAAAAAACTCAAAGCCTTGAAAGAATTGCTTCCAGCTTGAGTCTACCGATTCAGGGTCGGCTTTGTACTGATTGTAAAGCCCTTCAACAGCGTTAACATCGCCATTGCCGAGGTATGAAAATTTGTCCATCGATTACTCGAAAAATTGGGAGGCAAATCTAAGACTTTAAAAAGCGCAAGCACTATTTATCGACTCTTTTGCCAGAATTATTACTGTAATATTTTCTCAACCAAACTTTTTGAAATGATCTCAAGATCATAACCTCGGCTAACGAATTTACTTCGAGCAAGGTTGCATCAAGTTTCTTAGGTAAATCTATGCGATAAAGTAGTTGTTCAAACTGACGATTATCACTCTTTACCTGTGCCATTTTTAGCACCAAAACCTCATGAACTTGAGCCAAGGTTTCAATTGTAGACAGCGATTCGAGATTCAGGCCACTTAAAGTAAAGTCTTTTTGCAACTGCTGCCACGTTTTCGTGAGCCAATCCAATTCTTTCATACACTTTTGAAACTCGTTTTGAATCGAAACCTGAAAACCTTCAGCATGCATCAGTGTTGAATTAAGCTCAAACATTATGGCGAAAGTATTAATCACAGGAGGAACAGGCCTAATCGGTAACACACTTACTGGTATTCTATTAAAAAAAGGTCATGAAGTAGTTCATCTATCAAGATCGGCAAAGCAAAATGGCGAGGTAAAAACCTATCAATGGGATATTGATGCCATGACCATTGATACTGCTGCTTTCAGAAACATTGATTCCATAATTCATTTAGCTGGAGCTGGAATAGCCGATAAAGCTTGGACAGATGAGCGAAAAAAGGAGATTATTGATAGCCGAGTAAAAGCTGCCGAACTGCTGAAGCAAGGCTGCAATAAAGAAGGCGTGAAACTTCAATCATATATTTCAGCTTCTGCTATTGGCTGGTATCCTTTGATTATTTCTGACCAAACTTTTGATGAAGAAAGCCCTGCTGGTAAAGGTTTTCTTGCTGAAGTGTGTGAACTTTGGGAGCAGAGCGCTAACCAATTCAACAAAATTGCAAACCATGTTGCCAAAATCAGAATAGGGATTGTTCTTGCCAAAGATGGAGGTGCGCTTCCGCAGATGGCGCTTCCCGTAAAACTATTCGCTGGTGCGCCTATTGGCAAAGGATCGCAAGCTATGCCTTGGATTCACATTCAAGATGTTGCAAACATGTTTGTGCATGTTCTTGAAAAACAATTGGATGGAATTTACAATGCTGTTGGTCCTGAAAATGCTACAAATGCAGAGTTCATGCAAACCATTGCAGATGTGCTGGACAAACCGATGCTTCTACCAAATGTGCCAGAGTTTATGGTAAAGTTATTATTTGGAGGCAAAGCAGATTTGATAACCAAAGGCGTGAAAATCTCCAGCGAAAAAATCAAGAATACACATTTTGTTTACGAGTATCCAACGCTGAATACTGCGCTTTCAAACCTGTTTTCTAAGTAGAAAAGACTATTTGGTTCGACCCATTAAGTATTGCACCAAGGCTTTCAATTCTTGTTTGATGTTTTCCTTGCCATCAATTTGCGCAAGACCATTCATAGCCGTTGATGATAAAGCTTCTATTGCAATATGAGCATCTTGCTCAATATTTAACGCTTTGTAAAGCTCAAGAACTGTTTTCACTCTTCTGTCAAAATCGCTGTCGGCATAGGCATCTAGCAGCGCTTTATGTTGTGTTGAGTTTGCTTTTTCTAGCGCACGAACAGTAAGCCAAGTGCGCTTTCCTTCAATGATATCACCGCCAATTTTTTTTCCAAAATCAGCCTGAGAACCAAAAGCATCTAAATAATCATCTCTGATTTGGAACGCCAAACCTATGTTTTCAGCAAACACCTTTATTTGGTCTAAATCGACCTGATTTGCACCAGCAACTTTAGCTCCTATCTGCATGGCTGCAGTAAGAAGAACAGCTGTTTTCAAACGAATCATTTCGATATATTGAGTCATAAACACTTCATCGGCATGCGCCAAATCCATGTCATATTGTTGCCCTTCGCACACCTCTAAAGCCGTAGCCGAGAAAATTTTAAATAATGTAGGCAAGTGTTCGGAGTTGGTTTCAGCCAATAGCTGATATGCCAAAACCATCATTCCATCGCCACTTAAAATGGCAACATTATCATCCCACTTTTTGTGAACAGTTGGCGTATTTCTGCGCACATCTGCTCGGTCCATAATATCATCATGTACCAATGTAAAATTGTGAAACACCTCAACAGCTAAAGCTTGTGGCAAAGCCAATTTAGCTTCAGCACCAAAAAGTTCTGCGCCAAGCAGTGTAAGAATAGGTCTTATACGCTTGCCACCCAAAGCAAGAATATATTGCATGGGTGCATAAAGCTTTGTCGGATTTTTTGGAAGAGGAATATCGATCAGGCCTTTTTCGATCATTTGCCTGAGCACTGCAATGTGATTGTCTGGCATCTATTTTTTAATCAGATTCATCAAATACTCGCCATAGCCGCTTTTCACTAAAGGTCTGGCAAGTTCTTCTAACTGATGAGCAGAAATATAGTTCATTCGGTAAGCAACTTCTTCAATGCTACCAATCTTCAAACCTTGACGTTCTTCTATTACTTGAACGTATTGTCCGGCTTGCATTAGCGAAGGAAAAGTACCCGTATCAAGCCATGCATAGCCACGCCCCATTACTCTTACTTCTAATTCGCCCATCTCTAAATAGCGCTTGTTTACATCTGTGATTTCGTATTCTCCACGTGGGCTCGGCTCTAGCTTCTCAGCAATTTCTACTACTCTATTGTCATAGAAATAAAGACCTGGAACAGCATAATTTGATTTCGGAACTTTTGGTTTTTCTTCTAAAGAAATTGCTCGGTTTTCAGCATCAAACTCAACTACCCCATAACGTTCAGGATCAGTAACGTGATAAGCAAAAACAACTCCTCCTTTTGGGTCAGAAGCCGACTGAGCAAGCTTGTG
>Ga0100380_10004535_pt1 | contig 14499 bp, 13 predicted proteins | sample CryGeymeta201504_FD_80417 | JGI IMG/M metagenome (GOLD analysis project Ga0100380, IMG submission 80417) | Groundwater microbial communities from Crystal Geyser aquifers in Utah, USA - Crystal Geyser metaG 2015-04 | ecosystem: Environmental > Aquatic > Deep subsurface > Groundwater | place... | reverse complement strand
GTTCTTTCTTAAGTTCTGGTAATTGAGTTATCTGTTCGTGTTTGAATACGAACTTTTTCTCGTTTTTATATTTTTTCTTATTTTTATCGAGAAAATAATTCCAAAGCCATCTGGTAGCAGAACCCCAATGAGTGAGTGTTTGCTTTTGTTGATCAGTTGGCTTTAATCTATATTGATAACGTTTGTGTTTCATAATATTATTTATACAACAGGAGGTACAGGTGTGTAAATATATTTCTTTAGTCGCCCTGTATCCACACCCCTAAAGGAATGTGGTTTTAGGACGACGAATAACATAAAAAATTAAAATCTTCTGTCGCCCAAATAAGTATCAGAAACCATCAAAATAGCATTAGAATCAACTTTTTGTAAATATAATTCTTGTTCACCGGTATTAAACGTTACTCCATAACTCCAACGGCCGTGTTCAACCAAAATCCATTGCCCAGGAGAAACATCTGTAACTTTTTCCCCAACCTTGTACACTTTACACCAACGTGGTTTAATGTTTTTATCATCAAAAGTATTATCGTCTAAAAGATATAATCCTTTTTCAGTTAATCTATCGCCCTGCTCCATATCAGAAACAAGAACATCGTTTGGCATTGGGGTTAAATCGCCTTGTATAACATGTAAAGATCTACTCATAACTTTCCTTATTGTGAATTTTTAATAATAATACAATAATTATTCTTCACTATCAATAATTGTTCTTTTGGTCTTAGGTAATTTTTTATCTAAATCACCATCTGCATCAATTAGGCTATCGCCAGTATTGTCAACTATTACAGGCCCCACTTGCGCCATCATTTCGGTTGTATTTAACACCTTTTCCGCAGTTTTTTTGGCTTTTGCTTTTTCTTTTTCTAATTTTGCTATCTGTTGTTGAACTTCTTCAGGAGTTAGGAATTGCCTTTTGAGAGCAAATTTTTTCATTTTATTGGTGTCTGCTATACTAATCTTTTGTCTACCTGCGGGGTTGGCAGTATCATATTCTTCTTGAATTTGTTCTATTTTTTTAACCACCTTGCCGCCAGGGCCCAAAATATCACCACGGGCATTCATACGCAATCCGCCGCCTGTTACTGCGATTGTATCTTGATTTGCGGCCCCCATTACATCAAGATCTATCATTTTTCCTCTCATCGAACGGTGTTGCAATTTTTACTCCTTAAGATAAATAATAAGTTCATAATAGCTATTTATATTAAAAAAATATGATATTTTTGATCAATCTTTTTCTTTGAAAAATTCATCAAGTTCCAACCCGTATTTTAACGAGTTTACTCGATGCACGCCTATTAAATATAAACAATAACTTGCAACTGAACTTCCTCGACCAACTCCCCATACTATTTTGTGTTCACGCATTGTATCAACCAAATATATCAAAAATCTCAATACATCCATACAATTATATTTTTCAAAATAATATAATTCTTCAGCTATTCTTATATTTTCTTCATCAGATAAATTCATATCAGCAAAATATGAATATAAATCTATTTCCAAATAACCAATAGGCATATTCCACTCGCGTTGCCGTTCATCGTGAAATTTACTTGCCGCTGCACTTACGCCAACATATGGTTCAATCCGTTTGGCTGTTAACCCATATGTGTCCATTATTTGGTTATATAAAGCTATATCTTCAGAAGTGGCAACATCAATGTTAATGCCTTTGCCTTGATACAACAATTCATAAACATCATCTCCACGAAACACCACAGAGCCAAGTTCATTAATAAATCTATTTTTAAATTCAAAAGTTAAATTTACATTATTTGTCATTATCAACCACAACCGTTGGTTTAAATTTTGGTCTTATTATGTTGGCAGAAGAAGTATTAATAACCGGTCTTAAACTTTCCCCTAAAAAGTCTAAATCAAAAGCAAAATCTGGTTTTTCATCCAGATTACTATCTGCAAAGGGAATAATATCAAATGTTGAAGCATCATCCCTACACCACCAAGGTTCATCAAAATAACTACGCTCGCCAACCCATTCTTCCATTAATGGTAAACTATTTCTACCATCACCCACAAATGTAAAACGCAATCCTTTTGAATTATTTGAAGTAATCGTTACACTTCCAAACATCAAATGGCCTTTACTTAACGCACTCATTTTACTTTGTAATATCATAGCCAAATGATCATCTGAAGGATCTAAAGGGCATTTGACTAAAATATTATCAGTAGTAGGCTCATTATCTTTAATTAATACACCAATAGCCCATTCATTAATACTACCAAAAATTATTGAATTATCCATAATATTTTTAAAGAAAAAATCAATCTTTACCAACGTTAAGTTAAGATAAAAGTCTTTTTCTTCTTGAGATAAATCGTCCATATCAAGCCATACATCAGCTTCTATTTTAAATGTAGTAGGATAAACTACATTTCCTATAATACGTGTAGCCCCAAACTTAGTTTTATAATGCAAATATAATTCATTTACATCATCAAAGTCATCGTCATTCATGGACCCCTCCTGTGATTTTATATGATAGTACAGGATATTGGGTGAAAAATCATTAAAGGAATAGGAAAAAAGATTGCTAAGGCAATCTTTTTAGTATAGAACAACGGGCCCGTTGTATAATCAGTAACTCTTGTGAGCAGTCTTATCTAAAATAAGTTTAGTTACCGTTATAAGTTTATTTATCTTATTTTCTGTATTAACTATCAAAATGTAGGTATTTTTCTCACGTGATCAACAAATGGTATATCTGCCATTGCAGGATCTGATTCTGTTACCACCCCAGAAAATAACTTGTCATCTGTGGCATATCTACTCTGTTGTTCAAACACTAGTTCTTTATAAGTATTTTGTAAATTTAAATATGCTTCACTGGATTCACTCAAGATTTTTGACTTAGCTACCTTTTGTGCCAAGTCTTGAATAAGTCCGGCCAATTCTTGATCTGTTAAATCAGACGTATTAATCATTTTATTTTCCTAATGCTGGATTAGTTACTATGTGAGCTGTACCACACCCGCCACAATAAAATTGTAATCGTTTGAAAATTAAATTATTAGTTTCAAATTTACTTACCGTTTTACAGTGAGGGCAGGAAAAATCAAATTCTTTTAAAATTAAAAAATCTCTTGTATCACGTATTTCACTAGGATACACAGTTTTTTTCTGATTGAGGCCCGGGAAAGATACTAAGTTCTTCATTTTTATTTCCTTGCGGACTGCTCAATAATATTTATTATATTTAGATATTTAATTAATATTTTAGCTATAAAAACTATAAACAGGCAACCATACTGTAGTATTTCTTCCATATAATGTTACAGCGGTATTTGCTCCTAAAATCAATGGGTTGTTAGCTGCAATCGGAACAATGCTCCCGCCAACAGAAGGGTATATTTTTTTATCGGTAGTTGTATTATTAAATACTATCAATTTACGGCCTGCAACCGGAGCAGGTAATATTATACCAGTATTAACGGCGCCGGCGGTAATTTCCACTACATTTGCGTTTATGGTTGCCGCAGTTCCTTGTGTTGTTCCTGCTGCGGTTTTTGATTGAAAACTTTCAACTATAACACCCGTAAATGTATTATCGCCAGTAAATGTATTATCGCCAGTAAATATATTATTTAATTCTGGTCTGACGTATCTCGCATCGCCTTTTTCTCTGGTAATAACAGTTGTAGTAGAAGGAGTAGAAGTACCAGTATTTGTAATTGTGGCAGTGTTCACTCCTCCTACATAAAAATTATGCGAAGTTACTGAATTGCCAGTTCTGGCTAATTTATATCCATCTGATGCTAATGTGTAAGCATCATCAACGGTTTGTATCCCAAATTCGCCATCAGACACATTCAATCGCCAAGTTTTATTATCAACTACTTGGTCTGTTTCATTAAAATCAAATGTGGGTATTGTGGTCGAAATTCGTTGTCTTTCTGAAAATATGTTAAACGCAGATATTCGAGCGTATCTTGCATCGCCTTTTTCTCTAGTAATAACGGTTGTAGTTGTTCCGGCAACTGTACCAGTTCCGGAATCAATTCTAGCTTCTTCGGTTGTCGTTCCGTCACCTCGAAAGAATATAACTGTTGATTTTCCATTTGATGTGGATCGGTTAAATCTAAAAATAGCACTAGTGGTTGCTCCTACAATATCAAAATCAAAAAGTCCTGCGCCGGAGACAGATAAATTTGCCCGTATGCCCACAAAATTGTTGCCCGTTAAAGTTATTGCGCTGGCAATTACCACACTTTTACTGAAAGTTTTATTTGCTACTATTGTTTGTGCAGTATCTAACGTAACAAATCCCGAAGATGCACTACCTGCAGTCAAATACTCCGGAGCGGAAACCCTAATTGATGCACCAGAAACAGTTATTTGTATAGAGCCGCCCGCTAACACATTAGCAGGAGTTAAATATCTCGCATCGCCTTTTTCTCTAGTAATAATAGTTGTGGCATTAGAAGCAGAAGTTCCGATGCCATCAATTACAGCCGCTGTTGTATTGTTAATTCTCCATTCGTGTTGTGTTGCTCCGGAAACACCAATAGTCATTTCATAATCAGTTGATTGAATATTACCTATACTATTTGCTGTTCTTATTCCGAATTGAGTATTTGATCTAAAAAATTCTGTTCTATTGTGCGTAGTAGGGGCATCTGTATCAACTAACTGAATACGGGGATCGGTCCCCGAATGACGTAATGTATTGTTAGTAATTAATAATCGTTCAACACCAGATGTTGATATAGCAATAGTATTTCCAAATGGTCTGTAAATGCCAGTATCGGAATCTATCTCCCAAGTAAAACTTGGGGTGACCGCTGTATCTCCTGGCGGGGCGTGGAATGATGTTGCTGTAATTACACCTAACGCACTGATATTATTAAATACCTGTGTTCCCGTAAATGTTTTAGTTCCGGTTATTGTTTGATCAGTTGTTGTTGTGACTATTGTATTATCTACCGATATTACATTTGCTGTTATATCAATCCCAAAACCACCAACGTATAAATTATTACCAGAAAATTGAGCCCATACAATATTATCAACACCTAAATTAGCAGTACCAGTTGGTGATACTACTGTCCAGCCTGTCGTTGCATTTATTATACCATCGGTGACAAAAACTGCTATTCCTCCCCCAATTTCATTATTTACAGGAGAATTATCAGCATCATAACTTCTTATCCAAGCACCTGATTTAACAGTATATATGCCATTCTGTGTTTGACTAATTTGATTTTTTACTAATACTCTAGTGCCAGAAACCGCAAGACTACCATCTATAATCTGTTCACCCGTTAGTGTAATATTACTAGTAGTAGCATAAGCAACCGATTGCTTCCAAGTTAAACCAGTTATTGCAGCATCAACATAAGCTTTGGTTGTAGCATCAGAATTATTAACTGGTGCACCAACGTTGGTAATTCTTATATTATTAAATTGGGCGGAAACTAAAGCATTTAATGAATTTACATTAATGCTAGTAAATTGTGCTGTACCGGACACCGTTAGAGAATTTGTTGTATCAATGTCGGAACGAATAAACATTCTTCCCGCACTGTCAATTCTAGAACTAGTAGGACGTGTAACACCGCCCAAAAATAAATTATTATTTTCAAGGGTTAAATATCTAACACCACCCAATGCTAATGATAAACTATTAGCACTCGTTGAAACAAACCCAACAGCACTTGCATTTTGAAAAGTTAATGATGGTTTAACCAAAGTACCTGCTGGTAATTTTAATCTACCTGTCATTTCATCGCCGGTAATATTAACGTATTGTCCCGTAATTTGATCTATGACATTAGCTGAAGCAAGCCCAATCCATACCATTCCGTCATTAAATTCTATTGTTTCAGTAACTGTATTAAATCGTATCCAACCAGGTTCGGTAATATTCGTTGGTCTTTGACCAGAAACGCCCACAGGCAACCTCACTGCGCCGGTTCCATCAAAAACAAATTTTCCAGTAGATGTTCTATTAACTTTGGTCATAATAATCCTTTTATATTATTACATATTTATTTTCATTAACATTATCGTAAAACATCTCCAGGAGGGAATTTAATTATTTTGCTCTTTGGATTATTGGGATCTGTTAAATCAGTATATGTTACTCTATCTATATCTATGGGTTCACCACGTTTTATTAATCCGGTTTGTATAAATTGTATTGTATTTAATAAATTCTGTCCTGCGCCCGGTTTGACATATAACAGTTCAATCGACGGAACAAACCCCAATGCATCATTTGCGTTGGCAGAAACCTGAGAACTCATCATCCATAATGGCAATCTTTCAATAGAATTTTCTAATGTTAAATCAGCCATTAAATCTCTGCGCCAATTATTGATACTTGGTGGGTAAAAAAACTGAACAGGAGAATTTATATCTGTATTTGCAATAGGACTCGTAATTCCTTCATCGGAAATTCCACCATTATTTTGTAATTCGTCAATTATCTCATAATAAATTACTTCATAAATAATATCGCCATTCATATCTCTTGCTACGGCCGATTTAATATCACCAAATACTACCCGCAACCTACCCCAAAAATTACCAAAACTTTCATATCCCGGTGCATTAACATTAGTTTCTAAATTTAAAGCATCAAAAATTTCTTGATCAGTTAAAACAGGAAATCCGCCCATAATATATATTTTAGGTTTCCAATTTTCACCATATATAGGATCATTTGGTCTATACCATGATTCTCTGGGAAGAAGTGTTTGCGTTGTGGCACTATCAATTTGTTCGGAAACCAAACTATACCAAGCTAACTTTTGGTTACCCGATAAGTTAAATGAAAATTCTGATATATTAGTGTTCCATACATTATTTACTGTAATAGAAAATTCACCGGTAATACTAGCGGTACCAAATTCAACCAATGTTGCTTGTATAACAAATGTAAATGTAGTAGTGGCACTTACCGGGCTAAAGTATCCTTTTAGTTCTCCCGTTAATGTATCAAGTGTTATGCCCGGAGGTAATTGAGAATTACTTCCAGAAACAAAAGTATAATTTATTAATTCACCTTCAGGAAAAAATGCTTCAACTTTAAAATATGAGGGATATGTTTCATCAATGTTTCCCAAACTGCCCTCTGGTGTAATCCAAGCCAAACTTGCTAGAGCAGTAACGATTTCTATTTGTAACGGATCAACTTTTAATAAAAAGGTTTCCCTGGTATAATCCCACCCATCATATGCGTCCAATGTAAAATAATAATTACCAACATTGTTTAAAACAGTTAGAACCCCCTGCAATTTACCGCTAACATTAACATTAACAAATACCGGTGTTCTATGGTAAACTTTAGCAGTAGCCGGAATAGAACCCTCTACAATTGCTTCTGCGGTCCAAGGATAATCAGATACAACAAAATCTAAATCACTTAAATCATAAAATTGGGCACTTGCATTTTCTTCAACTATTTGTGTTTCAGGAGGTATATCATTATTAGTAAAAGGTTGTACTCTATAGAATAATATTTTATCGTCATCATTATCCTGCGCAGTAAAAATTATATTAACTATTCCGCCTTCATAAAATTGACCAACTGCTGTTACGTTCCATGTTGGTTGTTCGAATACAGGTAATGAATTATTACTACCATCTCTTGATACTGTTAAACTTAATCCTCGGTCAACAACCACGTCCCCATCTGTTGCTCTTACTGTAAATTTAAATTCTTGGCTTATCGTGCCAGCACTTAATGGATAATTATATACTTCGGGATAGATTGCTTCTACCATTCCGGTTATTGCGCCATTAGCACTAAGTTCCAACCCGGGTGGTAATTCGCCATTTAATAATGTAAATTCTATTAAATCATTATCCAAATCAATAACATACGGTGTATCTTGAATGTTAAAATCTACAGATCGTTTATAAAAAAACGCATCTGCAGAAAATAATAAATTAAGATTTTCAGTTAGTCCCAGCGACCATTCGGGAGCAACATTTAAATCGACCACCCTAATAGAAAATATTCGAACGTCGCTACCAAAAGAGTTGTCAACACGTATTGTAAACACGTAATCAACAAATCCCCGTTGATTACGCGGGAAAGTTGCTTGATCTAAAGGCGGTAATGAATTTACAGGGATGTAACCGGGTGTTGATGATGTAATATTACCCACAGTGCCAAAAATTCTACCTGTTAAACGTTCCAATGTTAGACCCTGTGGTAATTGTCCAGAACTTAAAAAATATTCAACCGGTATTATTCTTCCGCCGCCGTCTCGTCCATATGCAACTACCCTCTCCATTATAGGAGTTCCTTCCGGTGTTGATATTATTTGCCCAGACAGAGTTTCCCATATAAAAACGTGTGGATTAAATACACTTCTCAAAAATTGGTTTGGTGTTCCTCGCGGGACTCCCTGTATTATATTTTTTACAGAACTGTTTACCAAAAAATCCTGTACCATTATTGGAGTAGCCGTTGAATTATTATCAAGGTATAATGCTGCTACCCCCGCAGTAAAAGCTGCCGCTATTGCGTTGGAAGAAAATAAAATGTAATTGTTTGATTGTACATTACTTAAATTATTAATTTCATTTAAACTAGTGCTAGTCCATGCTCCCCTAATCCTAAAAGAAGGAGCAATCAAAGTAATATTGCCAAAATTGCTACTTTGATTACCCGAACTTGAAGGAAAGGAAAAACTGGGGTCTAATAATAGAGCAGGATTTAGAAAAAAATCATTCTGATTACTTCCGGCCACACTTATTACTTCTGATAAATTAGCCGGAAATGAATTAATTATATCTCTATTGAAATTACCAGCACTGGCTATTAATATTACCCCAGCATTATGTAATTGTTTTAATATTATTTCTATTTGCGATATGTGTACAGGCGGATTAGAAAATGGAATATAACATACAGTTGGTCTGCCGTTGGTTTTGTTTAAATGAAAATTTAAAATCGATGTCAATCCATCTTCAATCCAAAAATTAGTTGTTTCTAACGTTGATGAAAAAGATTTAACTGAGTATAGCGTAACACCATGTGCTACACCCACCGTAATGCCTCCTATTATGGATGCCATAAAAGTACCATGGCCATTATCGTCAACCCCATACAAAGGATTATTTGAATTTACATATTGGCTATTTGACGGATCCAGGGTTGATCTATAATCATAAAGTGTTTGTACCCGATTAGTTGAGTTGGCTACACCAAATTCAATATGATTAGACAAAATACCACTGTCAACTACACAAATATCAACGTTGCCTCCATCAAGATTAAATCTAAATTGTCCGTCTAATGGAAGTGTAATTTGATCAATGCGGTCTAAGCCCCATGTTCCTGGTAATATTGTTGATTTGAAGGCCATTATAAATCATCCTTAATAATATAAGGATATTTATCAGTTATGATTGATTTGGGTTTTTGAAGTAAAAACTTTCCCCACAACCGCATGTTCCTTCTATACTTTTATTATTAAATTCAAATTTAGATCCCCATAAATCTGAAATCCAATCAATTTCAGTACCAATCAACCACATACTTGATTTATGATCCAAAACTAAAGTAAAGGAATTTTCTAAAGGAATTTTATCATCTAGGGGATTTATTTGATCTTCGGATACAAATTTCAAGTCAAAGCTGTTTCCGGAACAGCCCTTGCTAGTTAAACTGATTTTTATGAACTTGTTTTCACTATGTTCATAAAGTTCTTCTAAATGTTTTTTAGCATTTTCTGTTAGACTTATAATCATTTTATATCCTTATTAGCGTCGTCTACTACGACGCACTCTTATTGAATGCTTTTATTCCGCTGCGCTTCATAAGCATTCAATACTCGTTATATGTATTATATAATTATTATTTAATCTTTTTCAATTATTAAAGAACTTAATATTTTCCTAGAAGGAGATCCTTATTCTCCCCCGACCAAAAACACAGAAACAAAATCCGTATTTTTGGTCGGGGGAATGAAGAATTACTTTCCTGAGAATCTAGTCCTTATCATTACAAAGTCTATTTGGGCGGCGTCCGAGTTTCCCAACGTTACAACTAAGTCATCCTGAATTTACATCAACCTGGCGAACTAGTCCAGTTTATCTGGAGCCGTCAATGTTTTTCAACGCGGTTTTCTATCTAACAAGGTCAGATTAGATAGAGCACTTAAGAAATCCTAATGATTAAATTTCCTAAGTTCAAGTCATGATTTTACTCATAACTGATCCTTTTGCTCATGGCTACTCACCACGGAACACCTATGTTTATACTGGCGCCCCGTCCCCCGCGTCCGCTCTGTACTCTTCAGGGGAGTGTCTCTTCCAGTCGCCGATGAGCGCGGCATTATTAAATCGTTCCTGCGGCCTAGGCCGCCCTTCCGACATGAAATTAGCTTCACGAACTATATGCTCAAATTATGTTTATGGATTTTTTGTGTTTGCCAATATTAGTATTTGTTAGCCTGTGTTAGCCTGTGTTAGCCTGTGTTAGCCTGTGTTAGCCTTAAATTATTCTTGTGTTAGTATTAATATTAGCCTATGAATGAATATTCTTGTGTTTGCCTAAACGCATTTTAGCGTTATACTCAGTACAACGTACTTCTTACTCTTTTGTCAAATTAAAAATTACATCTAAATGATTATTTTCATCACTTTTTTCATTTAGAGGAATACTCCAATTGGTAATTTTATTTAATAGATTTTCATAACATTGTTCACTAAGATTACGTAAATTATTTTTTTCTTTTTCTAGTTTATTTGAATAAGATACATGTAATGTATTAATTATATTAATATCGTTTTCATTAATATGTTGTGTTTTTGACAGATCGCAAATTTCTTTGAATTTGTTTGTAATACGTGAATGTGGTATATATTCATTTAAAAATGCGAAATATAATTCGTTAAATGTAACTGTTGTATTGAAAAATTTTTCAATATTATCAACTTCGAAAATTCTTTGAATTTTGTATGGGTCATTTTTATTATTGACGCCAACCAATAACTTGTCATCTAATAACAATCTCATTAACTGTTCACTATTTTTAACAATTAATAAATTGTATGATAAACACCTCAGTAAATCTTTAAATTTATCACAAATACTACTTTTATTTTTTACTAAAACAAGTGATTTATAAAATACATTTTGGTGAAGTGGAATTTTTTTAACACCACTGCCTAATGCTTTTTTGATAGGGTATAGGGTTATAAATCCACCCTGTTTTGAAATTACTTTATAATTTATAAGTTGGTTCATACTCGTTGATTTTTGACCACGATGTATATAATTTAAATGATTTTCCATTGTTGAATTACTAAATAAAATTATATACATCGTGGTTACCTTATTAAATCATAATAATGATTACGTCGTCTGTACTTTCAAAAACAACCACACCCTTGTAGCGTTGATTATCTCTTGAGAAAATACGAACAACATTATCTTCAACCCTGACACCTCCAAAATCTTGAACATTTCCGGAAATGTCGTTTCTGATTTTGTGTGATGCGGTTTCAATCAATGGAAAGCGATTGCTGGACGCAACATTTACTCCATTGTAATCGCCAATTTTCAATTGCTTTCCCCATTCCGACTCCAGCGCCATAAGATCCTTTCCAATCACGTTTTTGATTGAAGCGGGCAACTCATCAAACTTAACATTTTTCACACCAGCAAACTGATCGAGGACGGCGCCTTGTTCTCCTGAAATGCCCGCACTAAGTTCTTCAAGTTCGGGATCACTTACCATTCCCACTACTATCCTGCCCCAGCTGTCCGTGATAGATGCTGTTGAAGTTCCGTTGCCTGCTAGAACTTTAGCAAAATCATCCAGTGTGGGAACATACGCGCCCGTTGCTTGAACTAATTTTGGACGCTCGGCTTCAATAATATCAGGATCTTCAATAAATCCACGAGTCCGAAGAATATCAACACCATCCTCGGCGGTTCCGCCAGTAAACTCATATATATTCCCAGAAACCATATCGAAGCCGCCGGCAACGGGGAACAACAGAGGCAGATCACTCATATTAAATGATCCTTTGTTGGGTCCATTTTCATTCTTGGCGAATGTGAAAATAGGAGTTCCTGCACCACGCATTGCTGGCTCATTGGTTAATCTCTGATTGAGCGCAAATTTGTAATCACCGGGCTTTGGCGTTGGTTGATCAAGTTTGGCTTCTACCGCCCCCATCAAGTCATCAATTTCGTCAGAAGAAATTCCATCAATATCAGAAAGCTTACTCTTAACTTCCTCAAGGATTTCTTCCTTACTCTTACTGCCTTCTACGGGAGCAAGAGCGGCCGCAAGCTTCTTGCGGCGATTTTCCTGATTTGCGATTTCAACATATTCGCGCCGCCCATCTATATCATTGAGGTCAAAATTGTCTTTAATTTTGATGATTTCATCCGCAGTATATCCAACTTCGTCCAACTTAGCACCAGCAGCTTCAATCATTTCATCGGTAATTGTTTCATCCTTTTTACCAACAACCAACTCACGCATTTTTTCTGCAATATTCTTTAGAGGATCGCTACTTTTCGTACCAGAACCGGAACCAAATTTACGTCCTTTGATATTCATGCCGCCCTGTGCGTCTCCGAAAATTTCTGTGATTTTCAAACCATCCTGCGAACCAGACCGAGGATTGGGATCAAAGCTCTGACCGGTAACATGGTCACCCAAACGTTTGCGGAGTTCATCAGTGCGTTTTTCATTTGATTTTGCTGCTTCTTTTTCTGCCTCAGTGCGCTTATCCCACGGATCATGAGCAGATTCATCAGCAATACCGGCTAGTTCACCAATAGTTCTGCTATCACGGAGATCAAAACCGGAACGCAGATCGTCATTGACCAAAGCCATCATGTCCAACATTCTGTCTTTTACATGCATTGATGGAATAATTTTAATTTCATGCGTTTCAATAAAGCTATTCTGTTCATCATCCGAAATATGTGTGAAAATATATGCGGGATGCTGGTATCCCGTAAATTCTGAATTTGTGAATAAATCCATTATTTCTGTTTCACGTCGGCTAGAAAATAGCCCAGAAACTTCTTCCATAACACGCTGGTACCACCCCTCTAACTCCATGACAGAAGTGGCTGCCCCAACCACAGTAACGTTTCCGTTGGTATATCCGTAAAGCATTTCATACCTCATTGATTGTTAATTTAATATAAGCATACTATAACGAAAACATTTGTCAACCATTTATTCTAAAACATGATAGGTAGAATTTTGATCTAAAATTAGCTGAATAAGAAAAATATCTAACATTTCTTTGGTTTTGAAATATAACCGATTGTATCCTTCGTCATACCCTGTATTGGTTAAAAAACGTATTGCCCAATCACCCATATGCGAATGAGCATATCCTACGCCATCCGGAAAAGCAAACGCGCCATCCTCAAATATTATTTGAGATTCTAGAAACAAATTATCCATGCAGTGATAATTTTCTATATCACTATATTCACACTCGCCATGCGGCATTCCGAATAGTTTATAAGCAATTCGATATATGGTATTAATGAAATCATAACTACCCTTTGATTCAATAACGAACGGAAAACGGTTTACATATTCTTTATGATATTCCAAGTTGTTAATATATTCTTTTGATAATCTTTCATCAGTATATCTCGACATTGTATTATTATAAGCATCAAGATATTGTTCATATATATTAATTCCTATTTCATAACAGCCTCGGTTTGATAAAGTATTAGTTGACCGCCGCATAGTTCTCTCCTAACGTATATAAAATGGTAGCTGCTTCTCGGTCTTCGATATTTTTAAATACAAATAATTCTAAACCGTGATCATAACCATTCTTTAATATGAACGAACGTTGCCAATTGCCAATATGAGAATGTTCTATACTAGATATAACCTTGTATTTTGTTTTTATTTCTTCATCTATTGCCGCCAATGGACATTTACGGTCTATATTCCAATATGGGCAGTCTCCCAAAGGATAGCCAATTTTATCTATTAATGATACGGCAAACTGGTCAACAATAAAATGAAAATCACTTATTAATAGATGATGGGGCATTCCTTCGTTACTGTACATTTCAATTACATTTGCTAATTGATTAACATGCGACGACTTAACTATTTTTAACAAATCATCAATGTGATTTTTATTCCATATAAAATGCATTTGTTGCCTCTTGAAAAAATTTATTTATACTAATAATATATAATATAATTTTTGTCAAACCCAATTATGTTTAACCCAACCATAATTTATTTCATGTGGATTTGGTTTACCATGAAAAACTATTATTTTACTTTTTTCTGGAATTTCATCAAAACATTTGTTTATCTTAAAACTTTGTATCCATTCAGCAGGCCAAAATACAGGATTTAAAATATTATCAGTAATAAAATCTTGATCACCGGCATATTTTTTATTTTTAGCGAAATTATCTATGTAACTTTTAAATAATTCTGGAGTATTATTGGTATGCCATTTCATTATACTTGAATTATATTTTTTCTGTTTTAATT
>Ga0100380_10004509_pt1 | contig 14557 bp, 17 predicted proteins | sample CryGeymeta201504_FD_80417 | JGI IMG/M metagenome (GOLD analysis project Ga0100380, IMG submission 80417) | Groundwater microbial communities from Crystal Geyser aquifers in Utah, USA - Crystal Geyser metaG 2015-04 | ecosystem: Environmental > Aquatic > Deep subsurface > Groundwater | place... | reverse complement strand
TGAGAAAGAAAAAGATAAATATTTCAGAATGCGCAAAAGACCGAGAAGAGCAGGGAAACCATTGTGAAAACCGATTGGGAAAATATAGGATAAATGGGGACAGCGACTGGTTTTCAGCACGGAAATCATAAATCAATCAAACAACGCCTCAAAGTCCCTCGGAGTGATGATTTTGACGCCTTTGAAGTTTTTCATCACCAGTAGATCGGTATCTCCTGTTACAAGATAGGCTGCCCTCGCAGAAACAGCGCATGAAAGGAATTTATCGTCGTCACGGTCTTTGCAAGCATCCTTTATTACCTCATTTGCCTCTACAACCTCAAAAAAGGGCAGAATATTCTCCTCAATAATTGTCCTTATCTCACTTGCGGTCAGGGAAAATTTTGGATAAGCAATAACTTTCTTGAATTCATCAAAGGTCTCTCTTGAGATTAGCGGGATTATTCTGCCTCTTTCCCACAGGTCAACTATCTTTGAGAGTTTGCCCTTGAACAGCAATGCGGATACAAGGACATTCGTATCCAGGACGACCCTTAACTTCTTTTTCTCGCCCATTTAACCGCATCGGCAATGTCTTTTTCGGTAATGCCGAGGCTTTCCATCTTTTCCCTGATACCACTTAATCCCCTTCCCTCAAAGCACGGAATACAGACCGTCTTTCCATTTTTCACCCTCAGCCTCGGCTCCATTGTTTTCTCACCGCATTTCTCGCATCTTACGCTCGGATATATCCTTGCCTCATCAGGCAGCGGCATCTTCACGTGTTTTATTTTAAACAAATCCTTATCAGACGTCTTTAGGATGGATTCTATTTTCTTTGTTTTTCTCAGGTGGACTGCTTTTAGAACTTCTTTTGAACGGCTGCCTTTCATGTATTTTTGCCATAGCTCTTTTTCTTTTTCTGTTTCAGGCGGAGGCGTCCAGTCAATGGATATTCTGACTGCCTTTCCGGAAGGCCTTTTTATAAAAGTATAAACCTGTTTGCCGTAATCTTTAAAAATGAAATTGCCTTTTCCGAAGGTGCAGCCCGTCATAACCTGAACAGCATCAACGGCGCATGAGTTATTCTCCACTATCGCAACTATCTCCTCGTCTATTGATTTTCTGCCGAGTTCTTTTAGCGCTAACGCGGATACCCTGTATCCGAGAACAAGCCCTGGACATATGTGGCCGTGAAATTTAACAATCTCATCAAGTTTTTTCATAGGACGATTTTATAACAAAAATAGTGTTTTTGTATAGTTGCAAGAAAAGTTGAAAATGTTGAATAATCATGTATGGCAGATAAGAAGCCCTTCAAGAATTTGAAGCCTGAAAGCATAAAGAGTAAGAAGTCTAAGCCTGCCGGTGTTTCTGAAAAATTTGCAAGACTACTCGATATCTATACAAGAATTGCACAAAATAAATATCCATCCGCTAAATCCCTTGCAGAAAAATATGAAGTGGCTGAAAAGACCATATACAGATACCTTGAAGCAATCAGGGATATAGACCCGATTGAGTTTGATAATGAAAAGAGAGGATACAAGTTCGTAAATGGTGACAGGATTAAAAAACTTATCCTTACAGATAATGAATTATTGCTGCTTCTCACAATGAGCGAGGCGGTATCACATCTTGGAGAGCCGCTTAAAAGAAGTTTTCAGGAACTGAGAGAGGATGTAACAAATGTCCGGAAAGTGCCTTGTGCAGATACGGGCTCTCCGATTGTTATTAAGATGCCTTATGCCATAGAAACAGAAAAACTTAGCGGTTATTTCGAAACCATAGTTAAGTGCATAAACGAGAAACGTTCGATAGATATTGTTTATAAGGCATTGCATAGCAAAGAGACAACTGAACGCAGGATTGACCCTTACGGTATTGTCCTCTATGAAGGGGCATGGATTCTTATTGGATACTGCCATCTTAAAGATGCAGTGAGACATTTTGCCCTTGACAGGATTCTTGACTTAAAAGAGAAATGGCTTTATTTTGAACCAAAGGACAGCTTCAGCCTTGAAGGGCATTTTTCACTTAGCTGGGGAATATATGACGATAATGTGGTTGATGTGACTGTAAGGTTTTCATCAAAAGTTGCAGAGTATATAACACGAAAAGAAAAGTGGCACCCGTCTGAAAAAAGAGAGATTCTGCCAAACGGTGATGTTGAGCTTACATTTTCTGTTGCAGGGACAAGTGAGATAAAGCATTGGATATACTCATGGATACCGAATGTGGAGGTTCTCAAACCTGAGTGGTTCAGGGAGCAGGTCAGTAAGGAGCTATCAGCTTCTTTAGAGAATCATAGAAGAATAATAAATTCTGGCTTTTCTACTTAAAAAGCGAAAATATTTCCCTTATCCATTTTTTGCCTTGGGGCGATTTGGAATAGTTTTTAAAAACCATTTCCAAAGGATATACAATAACGCCATCAACCTTATCGTATCTCTCGCAATTGCAGAAAAGTATTGCCTTTGCATTCCCGTTTAAATATTTTTTTAATTTATCGAATTTCTTTTGTGTTTCTGGATCATTGAAATCCAGATATGTAACTTGAACGTATATCTTTTCATTTTTTCCCGATAAGCCAACGATATCTATGTCTTTTAGTGTCCTACCAACTGGCATCAAAAAACTTTCCATTTTGGGAAGTATTTTTGTATCGGGATTGTTGCGCAAATACTCCGAACAGAGCACTTCCTGTTGTGTCGATGATAGGTTTTCTAATATGACTTTTATCGGTTTGTCGTTGACTACATATTCTATCCATTTTCCCCCATTTTTCCATATTTTTATTGTGCCTCGCTGGGGTCGTCCTGCGGAAAGCATCAGATATTTATCGTGTGATACATGTTTAACTTTCCGAAGTTTTAATCTTTTTAGAACAGCAGTTCTTCCCGGGTTACTATCTCCCCATTTGCCTTTAAGACGTCCAATCTTTGTTCCAGCTTCTATTTTACCTACTATTGCTCCATTCTTAATATAATATTCAGCGCATACATAGCCACCTTGCTTAGACAAAGCATTCAAAGTTTTTAGCGCATCTCGAGCGTTTTTAAAACTATAATCATCGGGGTTTGTACTTTTGCTATCATGGGGTTCATCTTTTGAATGTTCGTAGGGAAAATGAATAAAAATATAATTTTCATTCATTAATTTGTTAAAAGTCTTAATGTCGATATTAAGTTCCTTTGTATGACGTATAAAAAAAGTCTTCATAATTGATTCACCTCAATAAAGCTTTCAATTTAAAATTTGTGTTTTGTTATGAAAATATAGCACATTTTGCGATAATAAATCAATCGTTCACGCGAATAAAAAATTTTCCCCCTGACACCCTGCTGTCATATCCGGCAATTATAATCCCATCAAAACGTATCGTATAGGAGGCATAATGAGGAAAAGGAAAAAGGGCAAGGATAAGGTAGTGGAAAAGGTGAAAACTATTGTCAAAAAAGAAGGATATCTGTTCAAATGCCCTTCCTGCAGCAATACAAAGAGATTCTATGAAAAAGGTTTGGCGCGTGTGAAGGTTGAACTCGAACAATATGGAGGGGGATTAGATGAAATCAGCGCTGATGTGGAAAGTTTCATCGGAAACGTCAAAACTTTCTGCTCTGAATGCAACGCAGAGGTGAGTTCTGGAAGTGTGAGGCTTATTCCCGTTGGCAAGGGCGCCTGCATAAGGCTTGAATCCCATGTAGAGCGTATAAATTCTAAAACTCCCTGACACCCTGCTGTCATAGCCTTTATATATCCTTAATACAGGAGGTGTAAATATGATGAGAAATTCCATTCCTGCTGGATTAAAGAGAAGACTTGTAAGGAACAGACTGATAGGCAGTAGTGATAGATACTTGTTCAATTCATCTTTCGATGAAAGGAAAACAATTGGATATCTCCTGAATTTGATAGATTCCAGCCTTTTCCATGACAGGTATATGCAACTATTCAGGTTTTCAGCGGATGTTCTTGGTGAAAGCAAGGTCTTGAAAATCATAAATAAGAAATACCCTGAGATTTTTAAAAGTAATGGCAATAATGGAATAACAAAGGTGAAGATTGATAATATAGATGAAGTAATCCCTCTCAGGACTCTGACTAAAGTTATCAGAGAGGATATAGCTTCAGAACTCTTGTCAAGATTCAATAGGCTCTCTTCCCATAAAGATTTCAGGATTAAAAAGCGCCTCAATCTGATTCAAAAGACATTTGATTTGACAGACGAAGAAATAGAGATTCTGATTTTTTATTATCTGTTGGAAAATTGCAGATTGGTTGAGTCATATTTCGGCGGCGCTGATTTCCTGCAATTAAGGCAGATTGCCGCTTTAAAAAATTATGGCAGATTAATTTTGGGGATAAACAACAGTTCACTTGTTAAGGTTTTTTCAAAAGGGGTGTTGTTTCATTCAAATTTACTGGGGAGAGCACATCGCATGAGTGGTGAGGGGATTGGAATATCACAATGGTGTCGTGATTATCTGTTAGGGATGGGAGAAAAGGATATAACGCAAGAGTTTTTTGAAATTGATGAAGGAAAAACACTTGATATCGCCGACTTTGAAATAAAAGAGGACGAACTGCTCGTAATTAAGACTTTATTGGACTCCAAGTATCCCCAAAATATCCTTTTTTACGGCGCTCCGGGCGCCGGCAAGACGTCTTTTACAAAAAGCATGACAAAGGAAGCAGGCAAAAGGCTTTATAAGGTAAAGATACCTGAAAGCGATAATATTAAAGACAGGCGAAGCGCTATCTATGCTACATTAAACCTTGCCGACAGAAATAATTCCATTATTCTTATTGATGAGGCAGATGAAATCCTCAATTCCCACAAATCACAATTTTTTGAAAGCAAAATTGATAAGAGCTGGATAAACAATCTTCTTGAATCACACAAGCAGAAGATAATCTGGATAACAAACCGTTCAAGTGAAATAGACCTTTCAACAATGAGGCGTTTTTCTTTTTCATTAGCATTTAGGCAGTTCAATTCAAAAAGCCGTTTTAAGGTTTTGAAGCGCGAGCTTGGGGTAAACAGGCTTGGAAGTTATTTCACGGAAGATGAATTGGAAGAGTTGTGCAGAAACTATAATGTGAACGCCGACGGAATCATAAAGGCAATCAATGTGCTTAAAATCAGCAGAAGTACGCCGAAGAATATGGCCTTAAGAAAAATCAGAGTGGTTCTGAACAGCCACGAGAAGACTACAGCGGGAGGTAATCTTTCAAACAAGATGGCAAGGAATACCAAAGACTATTCTCTGGAAGGGCTCAACACATCCTATGACCTGAACAAACTCGTAGCTACGCTGAAGGAGTACATTGAATGTCAGGAGCGAGGGACTTTAAGAAATAATCAGGCAATATCGGCTCTTCTTTATGGAATGCCCGGCGCAGGGAAATCCGAATTCATCTATTACGTTGGGAATCTTCTTTGCAAAGATGTCAGCTTAAAACGTTGTAGTGAAATTCAATCAATGTATGTGGGGCAGACCGAAAAGAATATTTCATCGGCATTTTATGAGGCTCAGACTAATGGCAACATCCTATTTTTTGATGAAGCTGACAGCTTTCTTTTCCCAAGAAAAGATGCGGTGCGCTCATGGGAGAAGAATTTTACTAATGAAATTCTCACACAGCTTGAAAGCTATACAGGCATAGTGTTTTTTGCAACAAATGATATAGACGGGCTTGACCACGCTGCGTTAAGGAGGTTCAAATTCAAGGTAGAGTTTCTTCCGCTTACGCCAGAGGGGAGTGTTAATTTCTATCGGAGATTGCTGAATCCGTTAGTGTCGGATAATCACATATTGTCCAAAGATGAAATTGATGAGATAAAGAATGTTAAGAATCTCACGCCAGGGGATTTTATAGTTGTCAGAGATCAATATAACTTTATGGGTGATTCATCGCTGACACACGGAAAGCTTATAGAATCACTTTCTAATGAAGTGGGACACAAAAAAATGCTGAATAAAACAAGAATAGGTTTTTAAAAAGGAGTAAAAAATGATAAAGAGAAGGGATTTTCTTAGTGGCATAGTTGCAACCGGTTTTGTTTTTGCAGGTGGATATCCGGCAGCGAATGTCTTTGATACGCTGTCAGAAAGAAACAGTTCAAGGAGTATAAATAGATACCCTGTCTATGTTAATGGGAAGGGCGGATATATAGATGAAACTGGGAAAATAGTTATAAAACCCCAGTTTGACAAGGCATATAAGTTTTCTGAGAGTCTCGCGGCAATACGTATGAAGAATAAATATGGTTACATTGATCATACTGGTAAAATCATAATCCTTCCTCAATTTTCATATGCAACTGAATTTTCTGAAGGACTGGCAAATGTATTTATTAAGGCAACGCCATGCTTTATAGATAAAAACGGGGATGTTGTGTTTGAGAATCCCAGACAAATCAGCAAATTCTCGGAGGGATTGGCACGCATTAATGTAGATTGTAGTGTTGGCTTCATAGATAAAACAGGACGGATTGCAATAACGCCTTCTTTTGAAAAGGCCTCTGATTTTAAAGAAGGACTTGCGGCTATAAAATTCATGGATGATTGGGGCTATATAGACAAAAGAGGAATGTCAGTAATATCATCAAAATTCGACTGGGTTTCATCATTTTCTGAGGGATTAGCGGTATTTTACGAGATAGACAAACACACAGGGGTGGGACAATCAGGATATATTGACAGATATGGAAGGGTTGTAATTGAGCCGAAGTTCAGATTTGCGTTAGATTTTTCAGAAGGGCTTGCTGCCGTAAGCGGTGGGTACATTGACTGGAATGGCAAGCTTGTTATCAACCGTGATTTTGAATCATATGGAAGTTTCTCAAATGGTCTCGCCGTGATGGAAATAGGCGGAAAACACGGTTATATTAACAGGGCTGGAGACATTGTTATTGCTCCCATGTTTGATGAGGCGGATAAATTCTATGGTAATCTTGCACAGGTAGTTGTTGGCGATAAGATAGGCTATATCAATAAGATTGGGAAATTTGTCTGGGAGCCAAGGAATTGAATTTTAAATATTTCATATCCTTTCCTCATAAGGCGCAATCAGCGTGTTATATCCCTCATCTGCGAGGGTCTTTGCCTGTGTATACGCATCGTCTTTTGAATTGAACTTGCCGACCCTGACCCTATAGTATTTACTTCCGCTGATTTCCGCTTCTGTTATATAGACCTTGCTGTATTTCAATTCCAGAGACGCCTTCATGCGTGTAGCATTTGACAGGTCTTTGTAGGAGCCTATCTGTATTGTAAAGGGCCCGCTGCCGCCTAAGGGCGAATACTTTATATATTTTATATACCTCATGTCCCTTCCGAGAGGTTCAATTCTTACTTTTCCGGTTCCGGGGCCGATTAATTCAAGCTCCTTTGCGCAGGAGTAGGAGAGGTCCAAGTCCCTTCCCGGAATAAACGGACCTCTGTCATTCACAGTGCACTCTACATTTTTGTTATTTGTTATGTTTGTCACCTTCAACTTTGTCCCGAAAGGATATTCCTTGTGTGCGCAGGTATTTGCATGCATATTGTAAGGCTCGCCTGACGATGTCAGCTTTCCGTGAAAATCAGGCCCATACCACGAGGCGACTATATATTTGGCCTCAGCCTGTATTGCCTCAGGTTGTTTTGTATCTGATGGTTTTGTCTCCTGCGGGCTTTCCTTTGGCTGGCTTTCATATTTGGGGTAATCTTCATAGTATCCGTATCTCGGCGAAGCGCAGGAAGCAAGACAAAACAGAGCAGTAGAGCAGAAGAGCAATAGAGCAAAAGTAGAAGTTTGGTTTTTACTGCTGCACTTCTGCACTGCTGGACTTCTGCGCTGCTTTTTAATCATTACAGTATATACCTGCTCAAATCTTCATCCTTCACAATATCAGCGAGTTTAGTTCTCACATATTCCCTGTCTATCGGAAGTTTGCCGTTCTTTTTTTCAGGCGCCTCAAAGGATATATCCTCAAGGAGTTTTTCAAGCACCGTATGGAGCCTTCTTGCGCCTATGTTTTCTGTCTTCTCATTTACGGTTGCCGCAATGCCTGCTATCTCCTCAACGGCGTCTTTTCTGAAATTTATCTCTACATTTTCGGTTGCGAGCAGGGCTGTGTATTGTTTTGTGAGCGCATTATAGGGTTCTGTGAGAATTCTTACGAATTCATCTTTTCCCAATGCCTCAAGTTCAACCCTTATGGGAAACCTTCCCTGAAGTTCGGGGATGAGGTCTGAGGGTTTTGTCATATGGAATGCGCCTGCCGCGATGAAGAGTATATGTTCTGTTTTTACAGGGCCGTGCTTTGTTGTTACTGTTGTGCCTTCAACAACAGGAAGCAGGTCTCTCTGAACGCCTTCCCTTGACACGTCCGGGCCGTAAGCATGTCCCCTGCTTGCAACCTTGTCAATCTCGTCTATGAATATAATCCCTGTCTGCTGGACCCTCTCAATAGCCTCTTTTGCCACCTTATCCATATCAATCAGTTTATTGGCCTCTTCCTGCACGAGTATTTTTAATGCCTCAGGCACTTTGGCTTTTTTCCTCTTTGCTTTTTCAGGGATTAACCCTCCGAGCATCTCTTTCAGGTTTATCTCAAGCTCTTCAAGCCCTACGTTTGAGATTACGCCGAAGGGCATTACCCTTTCTCTTACCTCTACATCCACATATCTGTTGTCAAGCTTGCCTTCTTTAAACTGCTGCCTGAGCCGTTCTCTCGTCTCTTTGTATTTCTCCTTCTCCTCATCTTCAAGGCTTATGCCCCGTCCGCCTGCGGCGGATCTTGGAGAGGGAAGCAGGAGGTCCAGGAGCCTTTCTTCTGCAAGGGATTTTGCTTTCTCCTGAATCTTCTCTATATGCTCTGACTTAACCATGTTAAGCGAGATTTCCGTAAGGTCTCTTATCATTGATTCAACATCTCTGCCCACATAGCCCACCTCTGTAAACTTGGAGGCTTCTATCTTTAGAAACGGGGCATGCGCAAGTCTTGCGAGACGTCTTGCAATCTCTGTTTTTCCGACTCCGGTCGGTCCAATCATGATTATATTTTTGGGAAGCACCTCGTCTTTCAGTTCAGGGGAAAGCTGCAGCCTCCGCCACCTGTTTCTCAGGGCAATGGCGACTGCCTTTTTTGCCTTGTGCTGGCCTATGATATACTTATCAAGCTCTTCTACTATTTTTCTTGGCGTGAGATTTTCCATTTTAACTCCTATATTAGTGTAGTTCATGAAACACTTCTATATGTTGTCATTGCGAGGGACAAAAGTCTCGAAGCAATCTCACGACGAGATTCCTTCGCTTTGCTCGGAATGACAAATAGCAAAACACTATTGCAGCTCCTCAACTGTTATATTCTCATTGGTGTATATGCATATATTAGATGCAATCTTCATCGATTTTTCAACTATTTCCCTTGCGGAAAGATTTGTATTTTCAAAGAGCGCCTTTGCCGCCGCCTGCGCATAGGGGCCTCCGGAACCGATTGCAGCAATCCCCTCCTCAGGCTCAATAACATCGCCGGTGCCTGAGATTATAAATGTGTGCTCCTTATCCGCAATGAGCAAGAGCGCCTCAAGCCTCCGTAACATCTTGTCTGTTCTCCAGTCTTTTGCAAGTTCTACGGCAGCCCTTGTAATATTGCCTCTATATGATTCAATCTTTGCCTCAAATCTTTCAAATAAAGTGAAGGCATCTGCCGTTGCGCCTGAAAAGCCAGCGATGATTTTATTGTCGTACATGGTCCTTATCTTTTTTGCATTGTGTTTTAAGACAGTATTGCCCATTGTCACCTGGCCGTCTCCGGCAATGGTAACTTTTCCGTCGCGCCTGACGCATAATATTGTTGTTCCCTTAAACATTTTCACCTCTCTTCGGTAAATGGGTGAATCGGTGAATGGGTAAATCGAAAGAAATTTTTATTCAGAGTCCTATTCACCTATTTACCTATCAACCTATTCACCTATTTTTTGTTCTCTTTAGCCAGCGGATGCGCCTTGTCATAAGTATCCATTAAATGCGTTATATCCAGATGCGTATATTTCTGTGTTGTTGACAGCGATGAATGCCCTAAAAGCTCCTGAATCACCCGCAAATCAGCGCCGTCCTGAAGAAGATGGCTTGCAAAGGTATGCCTGAGAGTATGAGGCCCTATGCGGGTGTTAATGCCGATTGCCTTTGCATACTTAACTACTATACGTCTTACGCTTCTGTCTGTCAATCTTGAGCCGCTTTTATTAAGAAAAAGCGCTCCGTCTTTCTCTTTCTTTTTAAGCAAAATCCTTTCAACGAGATATATCTTTATTGCCTCTAATGCCTTTCTGCCCACCGGCGCTATCCGCTCCTTTTTGCCCTTGCCTTTAACCTTAATAAGTCCTTCTTTTACATTTATGTTGTCTGCATTCAGCCCGGAAAGCTCGCTTACGCGGATGCCGCTTGCATACAGGAGTTCAAGTATTGCCCGGTCCCTTACAGGCAGGAAGCCTATTCCTTCCGGTTTTTCCACGAGAGAAAAGACGTCATCTACGGATAGAAATTTCGGCAGAATCTTCGGCAGTTTTGGCGTGGGGACCAGTTTTGCGGGATTTGTCTTTATATAGCCTTCACGATAAAGAAATTTCAGAAAGGACCTTACTGCCGCGAGCCTTCTGCCCGCGGTGGTCTTTTTATGCCCCGCATTTATCTCTTCGGCGACAAATCCCCTGATGTCATTCATCCCTATGTCTTCCACCTTTGCTTTTACATGACCTGAGAATATCCCAAGGTCTTTCCTGTAGGCCCTGAGCGTGTGAGGGGAGGCGCCTTTTTCTATTTCAAGATAGCGCAGAAAATTTTCAATATAAGTATTCATGCCTGTATTATAATAAAAAATGCACTCTTTAGCTTCAATAGATATCGGTTCTAATACAATCAGACTGCTTATCGGCAGAGTGGAGGGCGGGAGGATTATTCGTCACAGGACAGGGATGGTAATCACCCGTCTTGCCGCAGGCATTGGCGAGACAGGACTGCTGAATCCTGACAGCATGGAAAAATCAGTGTCTGTCCTGAAGGCTTTTTCAGATATTATTTCGGCTTACGGTATTTCGCATATAAAAGCCGTCGGGACCAGCGCATTGAGAGAGGCAAAAAACTCAGGAGAATTCAGGCAGAGGGTTTTAGCGGAAACAGGAATAAATATAGAAGTGATTTCAGGCGAAGAGGAGGCAGAGCTTACAGCGCGCGGTGTTCTGTCTGATATGCTTGAGGCGGATTCATCTCTTATTGTGGACCTCGGCGGCGGAAGCGCCGAATGGATTTTCTGCCGGAATTCATCTCCTGCTGAAATGGGGACAATTCCGACAGGCGTTGTAAAGCTATTTGACAAGCACATAAAATCTGACCCTCCTTCAAAAGCGGATATTCTCTCTCTGAAAAAGGAATCAGATACTGTCTTAAGCGGACTTAAAACTCAGATAGGGCGTCTCATAAACAGCAGGACAGTTTTTATCGGAACAGCGGGAACTATTACAACGCTTGCATCCATTGATATTGGGCTTGAGGTTTACGACCATGAAAAAATTAACAGGCATAGCATCTCTTTAGAGAGGCTGCATGATATTGCAGACATGCTCATACGCATTCCTATTGGCGAGAGAAAAGAGCTGAAGGGGCTTGAGCCGGAAAGGGCAGACTTGATTATCCCGGGCATACTCTTTACAATTAATATTATGGAGTTATTCGGATTTGCTAATATTCTTGTGAGCGACGATGGACTGCTTGAAGGCGCGCTAATAAAACTTTCTGAAAGGGTCTCGTAATTTAAACTTTATGGAACAGGTATTTAAAAGACCGGTAAGCCTTAAACCTGCGCCTTTCAGGTTCTGCCCGGGCTGCGGACACAGCCTGATACACAGGATTATTGCAGAGTGCATAGACAAGCTTAATATCAGGGAGAGAGTCGTAGGAATTGCGCCTGTCGGATGCGCTGTTTTTGCTTATGACTATTTCAACTTTGATATTCTTGAGGTGGCGCACGGAAGGCCCCCGGCAGCAGCGACCGGGCTGAAACGGGTTATGCCTGATAAAATAATATTTTCATATCAGGGGGACGGAGACCTGGCCGCAATCGGCACTGCAGAGATAATCCACGCCGCAAACAGGGGCGAGAACTTAACTGTGTTCTTTGTAAACAATGCCACATACGGCATGACAGGTGGACAGATGGCTCCGACAACGCTGCTTTTGCAAAGGACTACCACCACGCCGAGGGGCAGAGACGTTAAGACGTCTGGCTATCCCCTGCATGTTTCTGAAATGCTTGCAACTATTGAAGGCGTTTCGTTTATTGCAAGGACCTCTGTGGACTCTGTAAAAAATCTTATGGCGGCAAAGAAGGCTGTTGAAAAGGCCTTCAGGTATCAGATAGAAGGCAAGGGATTCAGCTTTGTTGAGATATTATCTCCGTGTCCGACTGACTGGGGGATGTCTGCTGAGGGGGCCATAAACTGGATGCGCTCTGAGATGACGCCTGTTTTCCCTCTCGGTACAATTAAGGATAAATATGGCGAGTTATAGGGGTATGCTTTGGAACATAAGATAATGGCGGCGGGTTTCGGAGGGCAGGGTATCCTATTTTTAGGCAAACTGCTTGCTTACAGCGGTATGCTTGAGGGCAGGGAGGTTACCTGGTTTCCTTCTTACGGCGCTGAGGTGCGCGGCGGCACTGCAAACTGCACCGTGATTATCTCTGACGAGATGATAGGCTCTCCGGTTGTCAGGAATCCAGAAATCCTTATAGTAATGAATGAGGCGTCTCTTAATAAATTTCAGCTGAGACTGAAGAACGGCGGAATTTTAATATTTGATTCGTCTCTTATAAAAAAACCTGAACTGCGCTCTGATGTGCGCGTTGTTGACGTCCCTGCAAGTGAAATAGCCGCCTCAATCGGAGGGACAAAATGCGCCAACATGGTAATGCTCAGCGCACTGCTTGCGGAGACAGGAATAATAAAAGAAGAATCAGCAGTCAACGCCCTTGAAGAGCTTACACCTCAGAAAAGGAAAAAGGGTCTTGGCGCAAACAAAGAGGCGCTAATAAAGGGCAGGCAATATATTGAAGATAAGAAAAGCAAAAATATCTGACGTCAGAGAAGTCCAGCGGCTTATCAATGAATTTGCAAAAAAAGAGGAACTGCTGCCGCGTTCCTTAAATGACCTCTATGAGAGCATCCGCGACCTTTTTGTGTGCGAAGACAGAGGCGAGATAAAAGGAGTAAGCGCGCTTCACATATTATGGGACGACCTGGCAGAGATAAGGTCGCTTGCGGTTGCAGAAGGTTCAAGGGGCCAGGGGATAGGAAACAGGCTTTTGAAAATATGTCTCAGGGAGGCAAAAAGGCTCGGGATAAAAAGGGTGTTTGCTCTCACTTATCAGTCCGAGTTTTTCAGGAAGAACGGTTTTAAAAGTATTGATAAATCAAAACTTCCTCAGAAGATATGGGGCGACTGCCTCAGATGTCCGAAGTTCCCTGAATGCGACGAAGACGCTGTGATAATTGAGCTGTAAGGCAGTCTTATATCAGGGGACTGTCCCAGAATTACGGGCGAAGTCGTAGATTCGGGACAGTCCCCGTATCCAAATCATTTGACATACATTGCCCTCATGTTGTAGTCTGTTGTATTACGCTGTAGTTCAATTGTTAAAGCAGGAGGAGAAGTTTATGCCAACGGTTCAAAGAAGCATAAGAATTCAGGAAAAAACATTTAGAGAGATTGAGCAGATAGTCAGAGAGTCCGGGAAGGAGTTTTCTGCCGTAACGAATGAACTGCTTGAGGAAGCGGTGAGGATGCAGCGCTGCTCAGGGATTGTCTTCAGCGAAGGAACTGCCGGGCGCAGGGCGCGGATTGCCGGCACAGGCATAGAGGTATGGGAAGTTATCGGAGCCTATAAGAGCGTAAATAAGGATTTTAACCGTTTGCAAAAGGCTTATCACTGGCTTACCGGGCAGCAGTTAAGGTCTGCTGTCGGCTATTACAGGGCGTATCCTGAAGAAATTGACTGCCTTATAAAACAAAATGAAGAATTGACAAGAGAGGATGTTCATAAAAGATACCCCTTTCTTGTCAGGGGCAGTCGTTGAAATATTATCTTGATGAAGACCTCAGCCCAAAGATTGCGGAAATCCTTAGAAAGTATCATGTAGATACTGTCAGCGTCCATGAAGTCGGCATGGCACAGGCTGCGGATAGAGAACAGCTTGAATGGGCTGCATCTAAAGGCAGATGTCTTATAACCCGCAACAGAAATGATTTTATCCGCCTCACTGTTCAGTTTTTCAATGAGCATCGTCCTCATGCGGGAGTCCTTATCGTTCCGCATACTTTTCCCGGCGATAAATTCTCTCTCATAGCCCGCGCTATTGCTAAACACCATTCAAAGCATCATACAGGCAGAGTAGAGGCATACGCCATAGATTTTCTTGAGCCTTAGTTGTTATCCTCCTGATTTACCGCTACTGAGTAGAGTTTTTTTCTTAAGGTTGTAATCGCTATTTTTCCGAAAATCTGCCCCTTTTTTATTTATTCTCAATTA
>Ga0100380_10004495_pt1 | contig 14582 bp, 8 predicted proteins | sample CryGeymeta201504_FD_80417 | JGI IMG/M metagenome (GOLD analysis project Ga0100380, IMG submission 80417) | Groundwater microbial communities from Crystal Geyser aquifers in Utah, USA - Crystal Geyser metaG 2015-04 | ecosystem: Environmental > Aquatic > Deep subsurface > Groundwater | place: USA... | reverse complement strand
GGGAAGTTTTCCTCTGGAAAGCGGAGATTACCGACTTCGAATAGCGCTTCATAACCACCAGGAAGTGCGACCATATTGGCCGCCACATTACCGAGCAAATAGTCGACACCAGCACTCATGTCCTGCCCACCCGGTGCCGCAAGTGACGTTGGGAATTCGGCATACGCCTTGCTAAGCGTTTCCAGCGCAAACGACTGCACCTCAGGCTCCGCCTTCTGCAGTTGCTTGACCAAGTCTCCCAATGGAGCCAACGCAACCGCGCGCTCGTTGTATTTGACCATGTCCCCAATGATCGGCAGCACCTTCCTGTAGAACCGCTTGTCGCCAGCGACAGGGCTAAGCGCAGTCATGGCGGCCTTGCGCAGCCACCAGTCATCGTGCTCCAGCCAGTACGTGAGACGATCGACATGCGGTGCGATCAATGCCGGACGGGCACGTCCCAATGCATTCAAGGCAGCCTCCACAACCCACCAGGATTCATCAGGATCGTTTATCATGCCTGTTACCAGCGCTAACATTTCATCCGTCAGGGCTTCATCCGTAATCGGATCACCCTTGAACATGCCGGTAATGCACCTGAGCCCCGAAAGACGTGCACGGGGATCCTCGGATTTGAGCAAGGGAACGATCAGATGCGTACGCCCGTGTGACGTAATGGCATTTGCGGCTGAATCGCGAATGCCCTGATCAATGTGGCAGGCGTACATCAACAAGGTGTCGTCATCCACATCCTCAGCCCCGAGTCTCTCCCCGATCGGCATGGACGCATCGGTTTCCAGTCGCTCTGCGGCAATATCCTGCCGCTGTCCCGGCTTGTACTCCCCAGGCGCCAGCGAATAAAAGATTGCATCGGCTTCCGTTCCCCACGGCAGCACGGGTAATTGATAGGATTTAGCATACGCTGACTTGGGTGCACCATACATGCGTAACTGCTTGCGGGGTAACGTGTAAATCATGGGAATCCAGCTTCCCCAGCCTCGCCCCTCTAATGCGGTATCCGCATAACCGACATTCCAGTCACTCACCCAACCGAAATCCCCCTTGTGGGTGCGGGCAAGCTCATACATCCAACGTCGTCCATCCATGAAAGACCGATATTGATCCGGCCGCTTTTCCTTCACAAGCCCCATCGACTGCCCCCGCCAGAGCTCGCCGATACCCCCGCCGGTATGACCATGAAACAACCAGGATGTGGAATAGAATCCTTTGGTGGCATTGATGTCGCGAGCCTTGGCATACACGGAGTCCTCGCCCTCCGGTGTGAGGTTGGCAGCCGCAGCCATGGCCAGCGCCAGCCCTGTATTGCGTCCATTGCTTACCATGCCACCCTCTGGAACCCCATCGCCATAGGCGACATTGCCATGACCGGCAAAGCGGTAGAAGTGCAGCAGCGAACTCTGCAAGGTATGCTCATCCACCTCCGCGCCGCATTCCTTGGCCATCAGCAGAAATGTCACACAATGCACCCCGGCCGCATTCATGTGGCCGCCAGCCATATAGCTGTAAGACGCACCCCCACGCCCCATCCAGGAACCGTTGTAAATCGTCCGTTTGAGATAATCGGCCATCTTCTCGATCAACGGAATCACGGATTCATCCCCTGTGCGAAGGTAGTATTCACAGAGCGCCGGACCATTGTAACCGGCAAACCAGGGATAGGTACTGAACTCCCCTTCGTCCTTATGCTTTGCAACCAGATCCGCCACCCACTTGCGCGCAATGTCCAGATCTTTCTCCTCCCCCGTGGAGAGCATGAAGAGTAAAGCCGCATCCAACCCGACCTCGATCGAGCTCTTCTCTGATGCAAGAAGATCTGCAAATTGGCGCACAATCTTGTCGGCTTTTGCACAATTCGCAGGCCAGATCTCACTGTAGGCACCCAGTACAGGAATCGTGACCATGACTTCATGCGCCTGCGATCTCACGTCATCCTTGACCATGAGCTTCAGTACACCATCCGCGGCCTCTGCATCCGTGATGAAATTTCCCAGCAGGATGCGCGGATCCACATCCTTGAGAACCTGCCCATTGATGCTCTCAATGATCTGCCCCTTCTTGAGCTGCCCGCAAACCTCGGCAGGCGAACCTGGCTCGACATTCACAATATGCATCGTAAAGTTAGGGCGACGCAGATCAAGACCAATCCCTACGGGGCCCCAGCGTTTGACCTTGTAAGAGGAGGCCTCCGGATCCGGTGCCATGTGAAATGGGGGCGTTGCCTTGTAGTAGTCCGCCGCCGTCAAAATACTGGCCCCCATCAACCAAACCGCCAATACGATCAAAACACCTGAACTGATTTTCCTCATCATAACCTCTTTCGCACCTTACAAATAACCGCGACGGTCATAGACCAGCGCGACAGCCCCGTCCAACACAATGGATATTTCGGCAATCGTCACTTGACCGCCTGCAAACTCAGACATGATTCTACTAGCACGCGTCACATCCTACTCCTCATTTAAACCTTAAACCTGATCCCAAACACCCCCAGGAAATCGGATCACGAGATTGCCATAAATCGCATGACGATTACGAGCTTTATTATGGTCAGGTTATCCCCAATAAGCAACGGCCTCGCGGCTATGGCTCATCCTATCTACAGCGTTACTCCCCGCATCATCCGAGTCCTCCCGAGGCCGAGGCTAGCCGACAAATTCAAAATCCGCCCCTGCCCAGCGGATCCTGCTTGCGTAACGCGTAGAGCCCGACCTTGAAGGCGCGCGGGTAGAACGTCTTGGCATCGATGCTGTGTTCGTCGAGGTACGCGTCCAGGGCTCGCCGTTCATGCATCGAACCGGGCGCGTGTCTCATCTTCAGCTCGACGCTATCGCCATCACTGGTGAACCACTCGCGGTCAGCGAAGGTAATTGGCAGTTCTATTGCGTGATCACCATGCAGCAGCCTATCAATTCCATAACTTAGGATCTTGCCCGCCTCAAGTTTATGAAAGCGGTTGGAAACGTCTTCCAGCGCTTTACAGCCGTTCTCAGACAAATGGACGCTGAAGCTGGTGCTATCGGTATACATGAAGGTATAGGATTCGGCCTCATCCCACGCTTTTCGCCATTCCGCAAAGGACCGGGTCTCCAGCCCCATCGTCCGGTAGATGGTTTCAACCATCAGCATGTTACCCGCATGGCTGAAGCGTTCATCCATGAGGGTGAGTCTGGACCCGGGAGATTCACTGAAGTGCGTCTCCATCACCGCCCAGATGTCGGCAAGCGCTATGTCGTTCTCCTTGCAGAGCAAACGGATGACATGATTAAAGGCGGTTATTTTACGGTTCTCTTCGCTTTCGGGGTCACGGGTCGACATGGGAATCGTTGTGACGATCAGCTTGACACCCATCCTACTTGCCGATGCCACAATCGACAGGAACGACTCCTTATACGCATCGACCGGCGTTCCTTCCCGGGCATCCTCAATGGGCGGTACGAGAAGCATCCACCGTTCCCGACCGGTTCTGCTCATAGTCTTCAGGTCTGCGTCAAGGCCGGCAAGATTGCCCTTTAACTTCGCCACATTTCGCGTCGTCACCATCTCGTAACCGTCATTCAGAATGTCGAGCAGCATTTTGAACCAGCCTCCCGGGCGACCGCCTGAAGTCACCTGCCGGGTGCCCACACAAATAACCTGCGGCGAAGCGGTCCACTGCTGCTCAAGGGCTTCGCATTCGTCATCCGTAACCCCCATCGCCTTGAGAATACCCAACGCCATCACCTTGTGACCCACGTCAACAGGATGAATGCCGTCACTGCTGATCACATTGCGCCGGCTGGTGTCGCCCCCTTGCTTGAGTTTAGCTATCCTGGCAAAAGCCGCTTCGTTCAAAAGCGCAATGGACAGACCGTGTTCCTTCGCCAGGCGCCGGAGAAAGTCATTGTAGGCAACGGCTTTCTGGTTGAGCCTGAATTCAGGATCCTCGGTGATCTGAGTAAAGGTCGACATGATCACTTTCGTTCCGGCCGCTTTGCTCTTGTCGAGAATTTGCGGGACGTAGATCTTGAAGTGTTCAAGCTCACACCCCATGTCCGGGCCCGGCTGGTAGACGCCGATCTTGGCCGTCGGATCCGTATGCCAGACATCATTGACCCCGACCGAGAGAAAGAGATGGTCTGGCTTCTGCCGGAGGACACCGTCAAGTCGCAGCAGCATATCAGACGATTTATTGCCCGGCACACCAGCATAGATACCCCTTGTCCGAATGCCCTTGGTCTTGAGGCCGTGGATCACCAGTCGGCAATATCCACCGTATTCCTCCCCTCCGGCCGTGATGGAATCTCCCAGGAACGCGATCGACTCACCATCTTGAACCAAAAGCGTTCTGACTACAGGCTCTTCTTCCTGAACCGCGAATACCGGAAAGACCAACAGCAGGGATACCATTGAGATTGCTCGCTTCATGCCACACATCCTATTTATTGACTACTTGAGGATAGCATCGATAACGCACTGTCCAGGCAGCGCCCTAATCTAGTTTCCTAGGCCTCCCATAAACAGCCAATCAAAACGACACCGATCCTACCTGCCCTCTCCCGCAACATCAACCCTTCTGCTTGCCATCAAAAGCGACGATACAACGATTGAAGATATTTGAGATGCCGCGGATGGTTACGTTCACTTTATAGCCGTGTTCCCTAGGCCCCGCCGTAATCGTCAACCAAAAACGTTGCGTACCGCGCGAAGATAGCCGTAGGGCGCCATCCAGAGATTGTGCGTTACCACATCTCGACTGTTCCTGAACCAGACATGCGGATGCAGGGTGGAATTGATCGCCATGTTGTTGTAGCCGTGGCGGCAATACCCTTCGCGCAGTTTCAAGCCCCCACGCAGGAATAGGTTGCTGTAGATCTCGTAGTTGGACGAGCCGTCATCCAGATCCACGTCCCACCCGTCATCACACCGCCAGCGGCTGTTTCGAATGATGCTTTTCTGTGCGTCCAGACGCATCAAGTCCGCAAATTGATCTTCGGGCGCCCCTTCCAGCTCCCAGAAACGATCGCGCCCCCAGGAATTAAAACTTCCGTGGTCATCCGTCTCGAGCACGGTATTGAACACATCGCAGAATTCAATTAAGTGTCCGCCGAACGTGCCTTCACTGATATTAATGCCCGCGCGCGGGATATCGTAGATCGAGCAATACCGAACCGTAATGGCACTGGACATGGATATCTGCACGCCTGCTACCTGCTTCTCGACTGCCCCGATATCATGAATCAAACAATTCTCAACCAGGCAGTCTGCCGGATAATTTTCCGTTTTGGGGCCTGAGGTCTTATCAATATCTTGATATGCCTGATGGTCGTGCCGCTCGAAAAGTAGACTACGGACACAATCCACCGCCCCAACAAAACAGACGCCACTGCCGCCGGCACCATGAATATGCGTGCCCTGGACGACGAGGCGGCGATTGTAGCCACTGGCAAACACGGCATTGCCGCCAACCTGATCAAAATCGCAATCGGCAATCGTACAGTCCTCCGCTCCTGCGAACAACAGAGTCCCACCCCGGTAGATACTCCAGTCGCTGCGCAGTAACGGTTCATAGGGCTCCATAATCGTACGTGCGGCATGCCGGAAGGTAATACCATTAAGCGCAATATGTCGTACCGGATTTTTAGGCGTACCGTTGAATTCCACGAGGTGCTTCAGCCGTGCAGCCTCGAACGTAGCCGCCTCCACATTGACGTCCTCGGGCGGACAGAAATACAGCGTCTGCGTTCTGCGATCATGAAACCATTCACCGGGTGCGTCGAGTTCCTCGAAGATATTCTCCACAAACCGGTGTTCGTCGTGCATCCCCATCTGCCGATTGTTCTGCCAGCCACCTTCATAGACAACCGTACCATCAGGATTCTTGCCGGTGATGCGGTAGTGGTAGCCACCCCAATGCTTGCTGTGCATGGCATGGATGTAGCCACCGGCCGGATCCTGCCAACGTGCAGCCCGTTCCGGGCTGAAGGCGTCGGCCGCATATCCGTTAAGCGGGCGAATGTTAGGATCATAATTGGGATAGCGCGCCATGTGCTGGCGTTCCCCGTCCACAAACAGCTGGTCAAGTTCCAGACCGGCCGGGGTCTTCGCCTGTAGACTGCCACCCTTGAAAAAGCTTCCACGCCAAAGCCAGTTTGACGCCGCCGCTGATGATGACAGCCGCGTCGTTGTACGCGCAATAGGTTACAGGTGCCTCAGCCCCTCCCGAATCCTCGGGCAGGAACTGAATGGCACAATCCAGATAAAAAGTTCCCCCCATCAGATATACCAGTATCGGTTGCGTGCCTCGTTCCTCGCACCGGCGAACGGCCATCTTCGCGGTGCCAATCGATTGAAAGGGTTCCTCGAATGTACCAGGATGCTGGTCAGAACCGTCTGGCGAAACATAATACGCTTTACTCATGCTATTTCCGGGGAATGCCTCTTTATTGGGTTACGATTGTTCAGCAGCCAATACAGCGTCGATGGCGACCAGCTCCTCGGCGCTGAAGCTGAGATTCGCCAACGCGCTCACGCAGTCGTCGATCTGCTGGGGCTTGCTGGCCCCGATCAGGGCAGAGGTCATCCCCGGATGACGCAACACCCAGGCAATCGCCATCTGGGCCAGGCTCTGTCCCCGCTGTTCGGCAAGCTGATTCAGGGCGCGAATAGTGCGCTGGAGCTCCGGGGTGATCTGCTCTCGGCGCAAGAAGGTCGACAATTTAGCCGCACGGGAATCCTCTGGAATGTCATTAAGATAACGGTTGGTCAACATCCCCTGGGCCAAGGGCGAAAACACAATGCAGCCGATGCCCTCGCCAGCCAACGTTGGGATCAGCCCATTCTCCGGTCCCCGGCGCAGCATACTGTAGGCGGGCTGGTGAATTGTACAGGGCGTGCCCAGTTGGCGCAGAATCGCAGCGGCTTCCCGTGTCTGTTCCGCAGAATAGTTGGAGACACCCACGTAGAGCGCCCGCCCGGAGCGCACCGCGTAGTCGAGGGCTGTCATGGTCTCTTCCAGGGGCGTATTGGGATCGGGTCGGTGGTGATAGAAGATGTCCACATACGCCACACCCATGCGCTGCAAACTCTGATCGAGGCTGGCGATCAGATACTTGCGGGAACCACACTCCCCATACGGCCCGGCCCACATGCGGTAGCCTGCTTTTGTGGAGATGATCAGCTCGTCCCGGTAGGGGGCTAGGTCGCTTGCCAGAATCCCACCGAAGGTCTCTTCCGCAGAACCGGGCGGTGGGCCGTAGTTGTTGGCCAGATCGAAGTGGGTGATCCCCAGATCAAAGGCCCGCAGCACCATCGCCCGGCCATTCTCCCGGATATTCACCCCGCCGAAGTTGTGCCACAGCCCCAGGGAAATCGCGGGCAAGAGCAGACCGGACCGGCCCGCGCGATTGTAGACCATATCTGCGTAGCGGGTTTGCAAAGCGGTATAGGGCATTTGGCTGGCTTTCTGTGTGGTAACAATTGGAATAATCACCTGCCCCCAATATAGCCGAGCAACGGACGAATGACAAGCGTCGGGATGAATTCTCATGGGAGAGCGGCAAGAATGAATCATCGTAGAAACCCGCGATGGCTGGAACATGGGTGGCCATTCGCTTTAATCGTGCAAGATCTTGTTTTCTTCGGTAGTTTGTGCTTTCTGTTTTTTCTTAGGGGGGGGATTTTCACGCAACCGTCGCGTGACGGTACGGCATTTTATCATGATGAAGCTTAATTGCATTAGATTGGTGGCCTGGGCATGTCTGGCCGGGATGGCCATCGGGGTGCAGGCGGCCGAGCGCTGGCATGGGGTTTCGGTCTTTGGTCCTGAAGGGCTGAAGTACAAGCCCGGTGAACGGTTCGAGTATTTGAATCCGGACGCCCCGATTGCCGGTCGCCTGCGCATGTCCGGCCCATCGTTTTCAAAGTTGAATCCATTTGGCTTGACGGGAAGCGCGCCGCAATGGCTGGAGGAATATTGCTTTGAGGCATTGGGAATCAAATCCTGGGATGATGACGAGGCGTATTCCGTCTATGGCTTGATTGCCGAATCCTTTGAACTGGCTGACGACAAAAGCTCGCTGACGATCCGCCTGCGTCCGGAGGCCCGGTTTGCCGATGGAGAGCCCGTTACCGCCGATGATGTCGTGTTTTCCTATGAGCTGTTGTTTGACCCGGACATGAACCCGGCCCTGCGTTTGCATATGAAGCCGGTCGAGCGCTTTGTAAAGCTCGATGCGTATACCGTCCGCGTGGATTTCAAGTATTTTACGCGCGACCTGCCGGTCTATGTTTCGCGCCTTGTGATTTATCCCCGGCATATCTACGGGCGTTCGGGCGTGAAGCTGGGGGAGGATTTCCGCGAAGTGCTACCGGTCGGCAGCGGCCCCTACCAGGTTGCAGCATACAAAATGGGCGAGCAAATCCGCTTTGAACGTCGTGGGGATTACTGGGGTCGGGAGTTGCCCTACACGAAGGGATACCTGAATTGGAAGGAAATCGAGTATCAAGTTTATTTCGATGGATTTTCCGAGTATGAAGCACTCAAGAGCGGATTGGTCGATTTCAAATGCTGGTTCCAACCGGACGTGCTGCATAAACTTGACAGTGACGGTATCCGCAAGGGCTATATCGAACGAACGTATTTCCCGATTACGCGTCCGGCAGCCATGAAGTGCATGGTATTCAATCTGCGCAAGCCCCTCTTCCAGGACATCGAACTGCGCAAGGTGCTCATCTCGCTTTATGACTTCGATACCATCAATCGCAACTTCCACTATGGTGACAACGTCCTGCTCAAAAGCTATTTTGATAATCAACCGCAGTTGCGCGCCGCAGATGGTCCTGCCAAAGGGCGGGTTCGGGAAATCCTTTCCGAGTTGGCGGCACGGCATAATACCAATGGTGTCGACTACGTTCCGCAGGCCGCCTTCGATTATGGACCGCGCGAAATCGGGACGGATACCGACGGAAAGCGCATGCCGCTGGAAATGCGCGTTTTTGCGGCAAGCAAACGCCTGGATGAACTCGGATGGATCTGGGATACTGACCGCAAGGTGCGCGTGAAGGATGGCCAGGCGCTTTCCTTCGAAATCATGATCGAGGGCGATGACCTTTTTTACTACAGCGAGATCTGCCAAATGGCCGGCGTGAATGCCCGGACCGTGAACCTTACGAGTGTGGAGGTGCAGAATCGCCGGCGCAACTTCCGGTTTGACTGTGACATCGGATGGTTTGATGGGCGCAAGGCCCCCGGACGCGAGCTGGCGAGACACTTCTTGTCGAGTGAGGCGGATGTGAAGGGTTCTGCCAACCGGATGGGACTCAAGAATCCGGCGATCGATGAACTACTCGATCGCATGAGTGTGGCCGAGGACCGCGAGACCGTTGAAACCTATGCGAAAGTGTTCGACAGGATCATGTGCAATCAATGGTACCTGCTGCCGCGAACCTGGCCTACGAATGATCATGCCGTCTACTGGCGCTATCTACGGCATCCGGAAAAATACGCCTCCGGATTATGGACCTACTACAATATACGCTGGTTCTGGTGGTTCGATCAGGAGCGCTACGACAAGATCCAGGAGGCGATTGCCCAGGATATAGCGGTTCAACTTGATGAATCCCCGAATAACCGCACATCCGCAGCATTCACAGGAAGCGAGTAACGTCACGATGTGGGCTTATATCATCAAACGGATCTTGTTCATGATACCAACCGGGATTGGCGTCATCACCGTATTTTTCCTGATTTCCGAGTTTGTCCCCGGCGGACCGCTGGATCAGGTTGAAACCATGATTATCGACCAGGCGAACCAGGCCGGAGTCGGCGATCTTGTCGGGGGTGGAAGCGGTGGTGGTAGCGCGACGATCGCGATCAATCCGCAAATGCGCATGCAGATCAAACGGCAACTCGGTTTGAATCATGACCCCTTGAAACGCTATCTGCGCATGCTGCTGTGGTTTGGTCCGGACTCCATCGTGTCGTCTCGTGAAGTCGAAAGCGGTGAAGCGCGCAAACTTTCCTTCAGATCGCTTTCCCTGTGGGTCTATCGACTGGAGGATCAGTACTACGTCTATGACAATGTCTGTCCATTGGAAGGTGAAGCCAGCCCCTTGCGCTTTGACGACGAAAAACAATTGTTTGTGAGTGCAACGAACCCCAATCTGGCATTCGCTCCGGTTACCGGGCAGCAAGTAGGCGGCGATCTCAAATTGGTTTCCGTGCCTGTGCGGGTGCGGGAGATGCGTTTCCGGGAAACGGAATACCTGACCAGCGGGGAGCGGCGTAAAATCCGGGAGACACGCGATGAAGTCTACCTCAAGGAGGGTTGGTGGACGGCGCTGACTACCTGGGAAAATTGGCATGGGATGTTTCTGTTCAAGTTTCCTGTCTCCATTACGAAGAACAGGCCAAGTCTGGCCTTGATAAAGGAGCGTCTACCCATTTCCATGCGATTGGGCGTCAGCTCGTTCGTGATTACCTATGCCTTATGCCTTTGGCTGGGGATCAGCAAGGCCGTCCGGAATGGCTCGGTGTTCGACTCCGTCTCCAGTGTCCTGGTTCTGATCGGGTATGGGATACCAGGCTTTGTCCTGGCGGTATTCCTGCTGAAGATGTTTGGCCCGAGCGGTGACTCGCTTGTCAGCCTGATCCCGTTGCGCGGGATCCATTCCCCACCCGAAATCTACAACACGCTCAGTGTCTGGGGAAAGTTCTGGGATAATGTCCATCATATGATTGCGCCCGTGGCTTGCCTGACCATCCAGAGCTTTGCCGGGTTGACGATGTTGACCAAGAACAGTGTACTCGAGCAATTCCACCAGTTGTACGCAGTGGCCGCCCGCGCCCGTGGACTCTCCACACGCAAGGTCCTGATAAAGCATGTCCTGCGAAACTCCCTGATTCCCCTTGTGACCGGGTTCCCGGCTCGGTTTGTGATGATGTTTTTTGCGGGATCCGTCCTGATTGAAAAGATTTTCTCGCTGGACGGGCTTGGCCTGCTGAGCTTTACCGCACTGGTTGAGCGCGATTACCCACTGATGATCAGTAATCTTTTCGTTTTCACGTTTATCGGGCTGGTTTGTCGATTGTTGTCCGATATCGGGTATGTGATCGTGGATCCCAGAATCACTTTCGAGGGCAAGAAGTCATGACGCTATTCAGCCCTGAATTCCGGGACAAGGTGCGCAAGTTCAAGAAGAACCGTCGCGCCTATTGGAGTCTGCGTATTCTGACGTTGCTCTTTGTGCTGACCTTGCCGGCGGAACTATTCTTCAACGATCGGCCGATCGTGATGATTTTGGATGGCAACTGGTATTTTCCCGTCTCCCGTGATTATACCTATCGGGACTTGGGGGGAACAGCTGACACGCCCGTAACCAGTTACCGGTCCAGCATCTTCAGGGATTTTGTGGACGGGCGAATTGTGACGGTTGATTCAGGCATTTTGTATGGGGATGCGGCGGGTGGCGATGGGAAATGGTTGCAGGTGTCAGAGGGCGAACCCAGAAAAACCTGGGTGCTCTGGCCACTGGTGCCGCACTCCTACAAATCGTTCTACACCAGCGGGAAACTCGAAAGTTTGCGGTTGGTCTCGCCGCTGGCAACGATGCGCGATGGCAAACACATACCGGGCGCCATTGTCGAGAAACATTACCTGGGCACGGACCGATTCGGGAAAGATGTGCTGGCACGCTTGGTCTATGGCTTCCGGCTGTCGCTCCTGTTTGGCTTGGCGCTTGCGATCTCGTCGACCGTGTTCGGTTGCCTCCTGGGCGCCCTGCAGGGATTTTTCGGGGGGATGGTTGATTTGCTCGGCCAGCGCCTCACGGAGATCTGGGGAGCGATTCCGCGCTTGCTGCTCCTGATGGTGTTAAGTGACTTTCTTTCCCGCACGGGGGATGCGTCGGCATGGCATCACCTGGTGATGCTGTTTATCATTATGAACCTGACCTCATGGATGGGGATGGCCGCACACATGCGGGCCCAGTTCCTGGCGGCCCGCAATCTCGACTATGTCAAGGCTGCACGAGCTTTAGGGGTCTCGCATGCCCGCATCATGCTGCGTCATATCCTGCCGAATTCGCTGACACCGATTGTCACGTTCCTGCCGTTCTCGGTCTCATCCTCGATCCTGGCTCTGGTCGGGCTCGACTTTCTCGGGTTTGGCCTCAAGTACCCCGCACCCAGCCTGGGAGAGTTGCTTTCGCAGGGGCAACAGTATCTGGACGCATGGTGGATTATGCTCCCCACATTCTTGACGCTGACCGTATTGATGATTTTGTTGACGTTTGTGGGCGATGGCGTTCGCAATGCCTTTGATCCACGCTTCAAATGATGGGAATGATATGCTTCTGACGGTAGAAAACCTTGTGACGCATTTCGATCTGGGGGATGGCCGGATTGCTCGTGCCGTTGATGGGGTCAGCTTCGATATTGCCGCCGGCGAGACACTGGCGATCGTTGGTGAATCCGGTTGTGGAAAATCCCAGACCGCCTTTTCGATTATGCGCCTGATTGAGCAGAATGGATTTCATGATCCCGCCTCCCGGATATGGCTCAATGGTGATGATCTGCTGAAATTGCCGGAAGAGAAAATGCAGCATATTCGCGGAAATAGAATTGCCATGATCTTTCAGGAGCCGATGGCCTCGCTTAACCCGCTGTACCGGGTAAGCAGTCAGCTCTCGGAACCCTTGCGACAACATCAGCATCTGGGGCGCAAGGAGGCCTATAACCGATGCATCGAACTGCTGCGGCATGTCGGGATTCCCTCGCCAGAATCGCGCGTTGACAACTATCCACACGAAATGTCCGGCGGCATGAAGCAGCGGGTCATGATCGCGATGGCACTAGCCTGTCGTCCGAAATTATTGATTGCCGATGAGCCTACGACGGCCCTGGATGTCACGATCCAGGCTCAGATTCTAGGTTTGATGAAAGAGCTTCAGCAGGAGACGGGCATGGCGATCATGCTGATCACGCACGATATGGGCGTTGTTAACCAGATGGCTGATTCCGTATGTGTCATGTACGCGGGAAAAATTGTTGAAAAAGGCAGTCGACAGGCGATATTCCAGAATAGCCAGCATCCCTATACGCGGAGGCTTCTGGCATCCATTCCAAGTCGTGCCGACAAGCTCTACAAACTGCAGACCATTCCGGGGCGAGTGCCGAGCGCCAGTGCATTCCCTCTCGCCGGATGCCGTTTTGCGCCTCGCTGCCGCGAACGGATCGACGGCTGCGATACCGAAACACCCGCCATGCTTGCCTGTGGAAAGCATGAGGGACATATTGCCGCGTGCCACCTGCTGAGAGGCAAGGCGAGGGATGAGGCGCGGCGGGAAACGATTATGCAAGAGCTGCGTCCCCCCCGTGAGAAGGCCGGTGAAATGCTTTTGACTGTCGACGATTTGTGCGTACATTTCCCTGTAAAACGGGGGTTGTTGCAGCGAGTTGTGGATCATGTCCGTGCTGTGGATGGTGTCGAATTCGGCTTGCGACGAGGCGAGACGCTCGCCTTGGTTGGGGAATCGGGCTGCGGCAAGACGACGGTCGGTCATAGCATTCTGCGGTTAATCGATGAAGCGCGGGGTCACGTTCAGTTTGATGGGATGCCTGTATTGGAATTGCCACGTTCCGGGGCTAAGAAATTACGCATGCGCATGCAGCTTGTTTTTCAGGATCCTTTCGGTTCCCTATCGCCTCGCATGAAAGTGAGCGAGATAGTCGGTGAGGGGTTGCTGGTGCATGCGCCGCATTTAAGTCCGGATGCCAGATCTGCCAACGTAGACGAGACCTTGCAGTTGGTTGGGCTTTCCCCGGATGTGGGCAGTCGTTTCCCGCACGAGTTCTCGGGGGGGCAGCGGCAGCGGATTGCCCTCGCACGTGCCCTGATTCTGGAGCCTGATCTGCTCGTGCTGGATGAACCGACATCTGCCCTGGATGTCTCGGTGCAGGCCCAGATCCTGAATTTGCTCGAGGAGATACAACGCCGCCGCCATCTGGCATACCTGTTTATTACGCACGATCTGGGCGTGGTTGAATACATTGCCGACTATGTTGCCGTGATGTATCTCGGGCGGGTGGTTGAATATGCGCCTGTTGACGCCTTGTTCGCGACACCCCGCCATCCCTATACCCGGACCTTGCTTGATGCGGTCCCGCGGATCGACGACCATGCGCAGGCATTCGGGCGCATCGCCGGTGATGTCCCCTCCCCGTTGCATCCGCCAGCGGGATGCCACTTCCATCCGCGTTGCCCGAAGGCACAGGCTGTTTGCCGAGTAACCTATCCGCCGATAACCGAAACGGGGGCGCACCGCTTCGCGTGCCACTTCCCGCTGGATGAAAAACGTCATGCATCGTAGCTGCGTTCGCCAGAACGCGGATGGCCGACCAAACACAATCGACTATTCCTTCAAAGCATCCTTGAGACAATACCCGTTCTGTCAAATGCTGATAGAATGTTTTCTGTATACAGTTGAGGCACTTGCAGAACCCCTCGTGGTTTCCGCTTGAAGCCGGAAACCACGAGGGGTTCTGCAAGGGAAAATGGCGGATGCTGCGCACGTGAGGGGTTTTGGACAGCCTGATGGGCTGGAAT
>Ga0100380_10004487_pt1 | contig 14600 bp, 11 predicted proteins | sample CryGeymeta201504_FD_80417 | JGI IMG/M metagenome (GOLD analysis project Ga0100380, IMG submission 80417) | Groundwater microbial communities from Crystal Geyser aquifers in Utah, USA - Crystal Geyser metaG 2015-04 | ecosystem: Environmental > Aquatic > Deep subsurface > Groundwater | place... | reverse complement strand
TCGGGTCATTTTTATATAATTGAATTAATTCTTCTAAATTTTCCTTCATATCACTATGATCATAAAATAACTCGAAAATGGTTTTTTCTAGAAACTTCCAATCATAGTGTTTTTTTATAGTAGCATAAACTAAGAAATAATTATGTATCTTTTTAAAGAAGATATGACTCTTTAGTCGATAAATGTTTTGCTTATTTATGTGATTAGCGAACTTAATCATGTATTGATTAGCGAAGAATTTAAAAAATCTAGACTTTATTTTCTTCATAATACAATCTTTATTTAACATTCTAATTTTCTTTTTCTTATTTATAGTCTTACTTTTTGTTTTCTTTTGTGGTTTTATGTTATTATTCTCTATTTTGAAGAAATTTTTGCTGTTTTTACTTTTCGTTACTTTATTATCATCATATTCTTTTGATTTTTGTCCTTTACCTAAAAAATATTATATATTATTATTCATAATTTATTTAATTAAGATAATTTGATAAAAATACAAAAAAAGTAAAATAGGAACACACAAATAATTAATTACATCATAATTTACCTTGGTTTTTTTGAATAGGCTTTCTCTTTTTACCTACAATTACAAAATTCTTGTCATTATTCTGACTCAAATTGAATTTTTGGGTTTCTTTATAGAGTAAATCAGTCAAATATAACGGCTTAATTATTTCATAAATGTCATTTTTACGAATACTTATTTGTAGATCATCTATGAAACTAAAGGATGTTTCTTTTATTTTTGTGTTGAGGTTCTGATTAGTTTGATCACGATTTAAAAGGAATTGCTTTAACTCTTGGTCAATATATCTTTTAAATTTATTATCGCGTTTTTGAAAATTATTTCCTACTAATAATTCATTTCCAACATCTTCTAACTTCGAAAAAACTTTCGGTTCAACTTTCTGTAAGTGATTATTTCTATCATCAGAATTATTTGGAACTAATCCATTAATTTCTCGCCAGTTAATTCCATCTCTGTTTGGAAGAAGATTTGGAATTGGAATGCGAACTTCCGTTTGCGCGAAGGTATCTACAATATTTTTTGTCATGAAATTTTCGTTAAAATTACTGAATTGTTTTATGTCTAAACTACCTAAAGGGTCTTTATTATTAGGATAACAATCGCTGCAACTACTATTCTCAGTCACATAATTATCACTTTTACTCTGCTGGTTTTTCATTTTCCCTTATTTTATAGAAATATTAATTTTAATTAATTAATGAGAATTTTAAATAATCTTTAACTTTTTAAGTTTTAGGTGATGTTATTATATAAATCAATAGGAATATAAATATTATATTATTAGTTAGGATGCTTTATACAATTTATTAAATAAGAAGGCTTTTGTTTACCTTAGATATCTAAATTATAGATATTGATCAACTATTATATACTAACATTTATAAATAATATTATAACAAAGTAATAAATTATAAATTATTATTATTACAAATATTAATACTTAACATTCAAAACTTTTAAATAATTAACATAATAGAAATATTTCATTATTCATTCTAATTTTTATTGTATTTATTTTATTTTTTAGTGGCTTTTGTAGTATCTTTTTTTCCTCCAACTTCAACAAATTTTTTAAGTCTGTATGCTTTGGCTAATGCTTTTCTAATTGCTTGTTTTGGGTTTCTTACTTTTTCAACTACTTCTGATTTTTGAACTTTTTTTTCTTTTTTAACATTTTCTCTCTTTTGTTCAGCAAAAATTTCAACATGGCAATTACTTGCAAGATAAGCTTATTTTTATATATTTGATTTACCATTAATTCTTCCGTGAGCTCTGAAAGTTCGTCTTCTTCCTTTTGGGGCTTGATTAACAACAACTCTTTTAATAACAAGTTTATCACTGCTGCATTTTTTAACATCAGCGTTAGAACTAAGGTTTTGTAATAATGCAAGAATAATTCTACATGATTTTTCGGGCCATCTACCTTTAGTTAGTCCCCATTCTTTAGCTTGACCAGTTCTACCGGTTGCTCCCTCGTATTTTGTGAAGGGAACACATCTGGTGTGTGCGATAACTTCTCTTAAATATTGTTGAGCTTTTGGAAGGAGCATTCCTCTAATAGCTCTTCCAGTTTCATATGTATTTTTAAAATGTACTCTTAAATCGTATCCACTAGCGGAGCAGGCTAAAATTATATTAATATTTACTATGTGTTGGGTCTGTTCTATTAATTTTCTTTACCATATTGAATTAATATAATTAGATATATAAAATAATTAAAATATATAAAATTATATTAACAATTAACATTATTTACATTTACATTTGTATTATTAATTTAAGTTATATAAACTTATTATAAACATTATAAACATTTATAAGAATATAATTGATTCTATAACCTATTAACAAATATTCTTATTTATGTATTTCTTATTTCTTATTAAATTTATAGTTTATTAGTTTATTAGGTTATTCAATTATTTAATTGGATATGTTGCCGAACATTTTGCCAAACAATCATTAGTACTTTTCAATGAAATATTCAAATGCAAAATTGTATCATAAGTAGTACAGCATAAATTACAACTATCAAGTTTACACAGATTTTGCGCTTTTGAATCAGCATGTTCTATTCTACAAAAGTCTGCAAAGTTATGAGTCTTGTAGTTTATTCTGTAAACACATAAGTCCTTCCAATTTTTATTATTATCATCGCTGGCAACAGATTCAGTATCTTTTCTGCATTGTTTATTACAAGCATAATTTTGAACGGTTTTATTGCTTGGAATTTCATTTTTGCAGCAAGTATCGCAGAAGTTTTTCTAAAATATTAATTTAAATAATAAGCATTAAAATAAATAAAATAAGTCATTTAAATAAATTAATTAATGTAAATATTATAGCTTACGTGACATTTGTACATGCCTGTTCCGGAAAAACCGAATGTTTCTTTGCAGTATTTTTCTCGTTTGATAATATTTGATTTAATACATTTGTTCCAGTTTATCTTATCTTTTTTTGAATTAGATTTTGCATCAAAGAGGGATTCAGCTATTTTAGTTCCTTTTTCGTTTACATTGTGTTTGTTGCGTAGTGATTCTTTTGATGGAATTTTTTCGAATTTGAGTAATGATATCTCTGAAGTTTTACTTGGCTTAAATTTAGGTTGATCTTTAAAGTAAGTAATATTTGGTTGCATTGTAAGTTCAGAAAAGGCTACATTTTTACTAGCAGCTGATAAACCTATATAACTATTCTTTAAGTTAAAATCTTCTCCTTCGTAAATAACAAAATATTTAGTCTTTGGGCTTTCTTCTTTAACTGCTATTTTGTATTTGTAATCTTTAAATTCTATCTTAACAGACATCCATTTATTTAATGTTGGAATTGTTATTGGGACTTTCAATAATAGTGAGTATTTGATATTAACACGTCCTATTTGATAGTATTGTTTATCTTTTTCAACAACTTTTTCGAAGATATAATAATGCTTAATATCATAAAATTTAAATAAAAATCCAACTCGTCCAACAGAGCCCATGTAAAACACCGTCGAAACATAACCATTTGTCATTATCTTTTTATTTTTCAAAATTAAATAAGAATTATAATCAAAATCATATTTTGGTAGCTCCTTTCCTTTGTGATATATAACACTTTCCTTGTTGTTATAATTTTTCATATTTTGCCATGTCGAGACACCAGCAAGAGAATTCTCGGCACGTATAACATGGTACTTATAGTAAATTAACCCATCAAATAATTCTTTGTATATATTTCCAGTACCGTGATCAATCTCTAGCTCTTGATTTGCTTTAGGTAACCAAGGTTGAACTCCAGCATAAGTTTTTACATTGAATTTATCAAAGAAGATCATTGGATTACCATTAGTAAAAATTCCAGTTCTAATAAAGTATTAATAAAGTTATTAAGAAAATCATATAAAAAATAAATATAATAAGTTTAGTAGAATTACCTTCCTGAATTCAAGTTATCAATCAAAAGATTTTTAACAAATGTACGGCCTGTATTTCCAACTTCTCCGAATTTTACTGTTAATTCATTATCTTTTATAGTAAGATCCATATGTAGCCAGTAGTTAAGAGAATAACCTCCGTCCTTTACTTCTTTAATAATTGTAAACTTTCCTTCGATACAACTAATAACTCGTTTATAACCTTTTTCGTGATTTAATTCAATTGCATAAAAGTTATAGATATCCTTGTATCTGAATAAAAAGCCGAATGTATTTCCTTTTCCAGCTAAAAAGTCAAGGCTAAGAGTAAAGTCATAAAGGAGTCTTTTTTTAAGAACAAGGAATGAGCCGTATTTGTGATATTTCCCTCGTATCGTTGATTTTTGTGAGATAGTTTGGTTTCTTCCGTTGACTTCAAAGGCTTCATCAGACCACTAAATATATTTAATACAATAAAATTAACATAAATATTAGTATAAAAATAAACAAATAATTAAGTGAGTTGTGGGGCATGAATGATTTAAATAATTGACTTTGAATAAAACATAAATATACTGTAAATTAAATTTATATAGTAAAATTACTTTGCTAGGTGAATCATAAGATGCTTTATTATTGTAAATATCAAATTCTTCATGGAGAGATTTCGAAAAATCAAATATATAATTTTCATGTAAGTAATAATTATTAACTTTGTCTTGTAGTCTATCTTTATACTTTCTTGATAATATAACTCTTGCTTCTGATTTAAGAAGTAATTTTTCTAATAATAAGCTTAGTCCTGACTGTATTGTTGTAAGTTTGTAATAGTTTTCTAAATTATTTATTATTGTTAATAAATATAAATACCTAAAAGTACTCTGTTTGAAACAACACTTGGATAAACAGAAAATGACATTTCTTCATTAAATCTCTTGGTTACTTTCTTTAGATCCTTTTCTAACTTTGAATATGACTTAATTTCGTTATAGTCTCCCGAGTTTGCTTTTTTAATAACTTCTAAAGCATTTGCTGTATGAGCTTCACATTTTCCTAAAGTTTTCTTAATAAGACTTGCAGCAGATTCAGCTGTTGATGTGGTTGTAGATGAAGTAGTAGATTTACCTGCAGCTTTAGAAGTAGATTTTGCAGTAGAAGCGGATTTAGTTGTCGCTTTTAAATTAGCTTTTGTAGTTGTTAAAAAGACTCTTTGGTTTGATTTGGGCTTAGTAGTTATAGAAACTTTGTCTTTTTCTTTCAAGTTTTCTTTTTCTTTATCCTTTTCATTAGCCTTTTCAATTTCTTTTTTGACTATTTCAATGATTTTTAAAAGCTTTTCTTTTTCAGCTTTATCCGCTTTATCAATTTTTGCTTTTTCTATTTCATTGGTTTCATTGTGTTCTTTTGTCTTTTCAGTCTCACTTGATTTTGTTTTTTGACCATTAGTTTTACTAGTATTGCTAGTATTATTATTGTTTGTTTTTGCAACCTTATTATCAATAAGATGGATATTTGTTTTAGTCATATGTGCTTTGTTATCCTTTATCATTTTTTCTAGATTAGGATTGACAACAATAACTTTATCAGTCATAATATCTAAAGGTTTACTAGTCATTGTATTTATAAGTTTCTCCTTTTCGAAACTGTTATCAGTTGTTAATTTTGTAACTTCGTTTGGATCTTCGAATGAACTTTCACTTTCTAGCTCACTTCTACTTTCATTCTTTAGATTTTCTGATTTTTCAAGAAAAACTGCGTAATTCTTTAATTCTAAATTGTCAGTGTCTTCAGCATTTTTGAAAATATCAATAGGACAAGTAGGATGGTATTTCTCAATAGTAAAACAATTTTCATCTTTTATATGCCATAAGAAACTTTTAACTCGGTTTGACCATGAGCTTGTATATTTGTTTTTAGAAGGTTGAATTTTTAGTACAAAGTTTCCTCCAGAGTTTTTAATTGCTCCTGCATGTACTGCAGCTCTACAAACAGAAGAGTTTTCGGAATAAACCTTATTACCATATACTTTATATTTTGATTTCTCTACACAAAATCGTGGACAGTTTAAGTTAATCTTAATTCCATACGCAAAGCGTAACTTTTTATTCTTTTTTAATATATCTGCACAACCTAGTTTAATAATTTCAGAAGTTTCTGAGCCATCTTTATTAGAAGAGCAAACAACATCCTTTTTTATTTTATGATCTCCAATATTAAAGTAATCAGTAACAACATAATTTGAATTGATAAGTTTTATTCCAAAAGTATCATAATGAATATTAGGAGCCTTATCTTCCAACTTATCTTTCACATAAGGATTTAATATTCTTGAACTGATATTATTAAAGCTTTTATAGTTAGAATCACAGCTTTTCTTTAAACAGCCATAGTCATATCCTATTGGGAAGTGCGTATTATTTTCAGTATAACCTGATATTTCTAAATAACTTTTAACTCTTAATAGCATCTTTGGATCAGTGATATTAATTGGTTCTAAGCCAAGTTTTGCACATTGAATATTAACATCTTGGTGTGAAAGAAGATTATCCTTGACTTTAGGTATAATTCTTAACTGTGCTGAGTTCCATACGTAGATGCTTATTCCCTTTCCTTTAATTGTAAAGTCACATAAAACTCTTAGAGGGGACTTTGAGCACTCTGGTTGTATCCAGTAGAAGCCTGTTTTTATTTCAGGAAATATATTTTTAAGATGCCAGCAGTCTTTTGCAGGTTTAGAATGAGTTGATCCTAATTGGAAAGAATTAAATAATTTTGATTGTATGTAGTTATCAATTTTATGTTTCTTTAGTACTTCTTTTATTTCTTCACTTGCGTGGTATAAAACTTTATTACTGTTTATTTCTTTAACTTTTAGAAAGAAATCTGTTAATTGCTTTTGGAATTTTATATTGAAAGATTTGATAATAAATCCTTTGTCTTTTACTTTTGCTGGGAAATTCCAATTATTTATTAATTTTGAGATAGATGTTTTTATTTTTAGTCCAACTTTGCTTAATTCATTCATAGTCTTTTTGTAAGCAGCACCTTCTTTAACTTTTATGTTTGCTTGATTATCGAATATAAATTCAAATGATGAACCTGGTAACTTCCTATCTTTACAATTTGATCTTCTTAGATTTAATGTGGAGTCAGATAAAAGTACTTTAGTAATTCCGTAAACTGGCTCTCCTTTAAGCATTACCGAAGCATTTACCATTTTAATTTGGATTGCCTTAATTGTTGTATTTCCTAAGTGAATTGTATTAATTTTGCTAGCATTTTTGCTAAATGTTTTTACATGTTTCCAACCTTGTTCTGCACATAAGATATGAACTTGAAATGTTTTTGCTTTATATTTCCAATTTATTACGAATGTGTTTGCACTAGTCCATTGCTTTAAATAGTAAGAAATAATAACTTTCTTAGTTCCAGGAAAAGATGACCAAAAGTTTGTTTCCTTTTTAATAATAGAGTTATTAGCATCGTGAAGTCCATCAGGGGAAGTTGAAGTAGCTACTGCAGATACATTATCATTAGTTAGTAAATTTACATGCTCTGTATCAGGGCCCTTATGAATGCATGTTCCTTTTGCAAATAAGGATTCAAGACGAAAATCTGGATTCATGTAAAATCTTGTACTGCCATTATGAGCAACATGATTAGCAAGACAATGATCTAGTTTAACTTTTTTATCGTTGGTTGAGTAGACACATAATCCAGAGTTATAATGAATAAGTTTAAGATCACTAGTGTAAATGAATATTTCTCTATTGTCACTATATTCAATTGCAGCAAGGCAAGGAGTAACTATAGTTAATATATTATTAAGAAATATTAAGTATATATCAACAAAATAAAGAAAAGAATATTAATTTAATTACGTTTAACTTCATCTCCTGGTTTAGGAACTATTGAGTTTACTACCCAGCAATATTCTGCACATTTTTCTTTTTCATCAAGTTTTTTCTTAATAATTATTGGAGTATTCTTTGTAAAGAATGACACTTTATATATTCCGAAAAGTTTATTGACTGGACCTCTCATTTTTATTCGAATACTCGTTGCAAATACTGGAACTTGAAATATAATTTTTGCTGGAAATGTTTGATTTCTTTTTCTATTTGCGAGGAATAGTCCATCCCACCATATTTTATTTCCATGCGCTTTCGAGTTTCTCCATTGTCGTAATAATTTAAATTTCCCTCCGTTACTATACTCTAAACTAAATTCTAATGGTGCGTATGCCCAGACTATATTCATTCCTATAACTCTTGAAGAATATTTTAAATCAGCTTCCCATGTTACGACTTCTTTCTCTTTATGTTTGCCAGCAGAGCTCCAGTAACCGTGACCTCCTAATGCCTATAATAATGTTATTATTAATATATAAATATATTTATATATGCTTATTAAAATATAATTACTTGATCTGCTCCGAAATGTCCTACAGTGAAAGTGGAACTCGCTCTAGCTGCTTTTATTCCAATATTTACTTCTTGTGATCTATTATAAATTTATTATTAGTTATATCATATTATAAATATAGATTCATTAATAAAGTAATGTTATTTTATTACAATTGAGCTAAGTGACTCTTGTCATTTATTTCTGGTTTTATTTTGTAAAATTTATTATAAGCACTTTCATATGATTTTTTCATTACTGTTTGTGCGAAACGAAAATCAAATGGAATTTTAAGTATATTCGGTGGTGATATACTTTGTTCTGGTTTATTCTTACTTAGTACTCTTAAGTAAAATTTTTTATAGTGATTTATCTAATGAGAAATTAAAATTGTAAGTTAAAATGTAAGTAAATACTTTTGTCATGAACTTTGATCCTTTCGCATTAAAAAATGCAAAAGATTTAACCGTTTGCAGATTTATTACTATAAAAAGTAATTGAAATAATAATAAAAGTTTATGATTCACATCATTAAATTTCATTTTCAAATATTATAAATTATTTACAGAACAATTTTAATTATAAGCAAATAAATAATAAAGCATTAATACTAATTTAATAATAAATAAAATAATTATTATTAATCATATTATATTAACATGAATTTATCCGACTCAGACGATGATCCCTTCACTTTTAACGCTAATGATAATTTTATTCAGGATGAAATTAATTCAAATATAAAGAACAATATATCAACAGAACAACATTACAAAGCATTTACTAATATAATAAATAATACCTCTAACAAGTTGTCTGAATTTAATAATTTTGAACTTAATTATAATTGGAATACATACTCTCCGCAAGAACCAATTTCTTTACATTATGAACCGATGGAAACTCAAACAGGAGTTTTTGATATAATCAAATCTGATAATATATTTATAAACAAAGTTATTCAAGTATTTTCAATATTAAGTTGTGAAACACATAACATACTTTCTGGTGGTTCAAACTCACATGATAATGATGTACTCTATCCACTTGTCATATATGGCGAAACTCAAGATGACGATGACGAAGACAATGACAAACTAGAAGACGGCGAAGCCGAAAATCAAATATCCAAAATGCTTCCTTCATTATCAGACCTTCTAGAAAAAATACAAAAATTACTTTCAATAGCAATTAATATTCTTAATCAAATTATTGCTCTATATAACAGTACATCAAAAAGTTATGTTGATTCGTTTAAAAACATTTCTTTATTTAAACCATTTGATAACTTAGGAAGAATTCTTGCGTTTTTCTCTAGCATCGATACAGTAGTACAAGAAAATCAAAATTTGGTTAATCACTGGAGGCTTTATAGATTAATGTTTCAGAAATGTAAATCAGATCCTTTAAAGTTTGGTTTTACTGAAGATCAAGCTATAAAATTAGAAAAGAATATAAAAAGAATAGACGGTTCCTTTATGAACGGAAAATTACTTAATATATCCTTAAAACATATTATCGAAAATACTGGAGAGTTAAAATCAAACGGAATATTAATATCAGCTGTTAATAATAAAGAATTTAGTAATCATCTCAAGAATTACTTAACATATAAATTAGAAAAGTTAAACTCGGATATAGGTAGTGTAACAGAAACTAATGAGAAAAAACAACTACTCGAGTTCTTAGGTGTATTTGCTTATTATTGTAGGATATTTGATACACTTGTTGATAAGAGTTTATATAAGAATGTATGGTCAATCCAGAAGAAAATTACAAATATTAACGTAATCTCTCATGTAAACTTTAACATTGAAGAATTTTTAACAAGTGTAAAAACCTTTCCAGATAAAGGAGTATACTTAGACCCTAAAGATGTCGGAACTCAAAACATTACTAACTTTAATAACTTTCTTTCTACATTTGTTACTTCTGTTATTAATTTAAAAATGCAAGTAATGACTTGGATAACAAGAATGGAATCAGAAGTACTAGAAGAGAAGACAGAAAATATATTAAACATGATTAATACAAGGATAAAGCTTATTATTAACGGTGTTATACTTGCTCATCAAATTAAAATAGCTATTACTTATTGTCTTAATTCTCATCTTGACGAAGGGCTCGATCTTAAAACACAGTATATAGGATCTATCTGCACTTGTATTGAACTTCTTAAAGTAATTGAAATGCAGTTTAAAAAGTCAGAAGGGACGATCTCAATCAGTATGAGTATGATGCTAAGAAATATATGCGAGTCTATAAAAAGTCTTATTGACCCAATTGAAAAGAAATTATCTTCTGGTAAGATAGACAACTTCAAAAGTGATATATTACAAACGATAAAAATACTTAATTTTAACCTATCAGCATCACCATCTAAATTAAGAATGATTGTTATGGACTTATGTATAGACATAATTAAGACAAAAAAGTTACTTAATGATTCAGAACTAGAAAACTTTACTTTTAGTTATTGGAGATTAGAAATAATGCAAAAACTAAGCTCAGAAATTAAAACAGTGTGTAATACTTCATTTTTCTATTGGTTTAAAGATGTTATTCCAGAATGTTTTAATTATATATATTCTAATGAAAAGGAATTTAAGCGATTATTCTTTTTTTGTTGTGGACTTAATGACACTATTCAGCCTTTATTACATGTGAGATATCTTGAAGATAACACCGTTGTCGTCAAAAAGTTCAAAGAGTTTGTTTATAATAACTTAAATGACTATATAATCTTACGCTTAGCAAAAGAAATAGAAAACGAATTAAGAATTCAAGTCCACTCAATAATAATAACAAATTTGCAGATTTCAAACCCATGTAAAGATGATGTTAAGGAGTTTAACAACTTTTTAAAAATTAGAAATTTATTATTATTCGAGAAAGTAATTGACTTAAAAGCACATGTTGAGGACTATTTAAATAAGACTTATTATGAAATGACAACTCTTAACCTGAATGACTGGAAAACTTATCAACAAATGAGAGTATTTGCTCATTCTAAGTTTGGTTTAGAACTTCATAATGTTTATTTACCTTCTCAAACTTTAGATCAAGGAATTGATATACTTTTTATATTGAGAAATATGGTCAGCTTTGTTTCTCAATTTAATTATAATCTTGACTCTCAAATATTTATTGAGGTAACAAAGGAAAGCTATAACATTACCATTATTGGTGTACAGCAAATATTAAACAGTCTTTGTACTCATGGTATTGGAATAGTCAATACTATTGTTAATAAAACGTATCAGTTTCTTGTTCAGAGAATTAAAACAATAACACAATTTATTATGGATGAATATATAAAATCTTCATTGATGCTAGAAAAAAGATATTGGACTGATTATAAAGAGAAAAATAATAATATGTATCCATTTTCAAATGCAGAGAATGTATGCAATGACATTAAGAATTTAATAAAAACAAAAGATGAGATGACTTTAATAGACAAACTAAGGATTTTTATTACGCAAATTGGAAATGCTTGTGCTTTTATAAGGACTATAAGAACAGCATTGAAAGAGTTTAATTCACAAAATTTAAAGTTTTTTAATCATGATCCATCTCATTTTGTCAAATTAACTAAAAATAGTGTATTCGAAGATGACTATTTCAAAAAAACTAATAGTCGATTTAATGAAAGCCTAAGTTTATTAGACTTAAACAGAGACTCAGGAATAAACTATTTAGCTATGTTAGTCAATTCATTAGAAAATGTATTTAATAATACCGCTGTTCCAGACTTAGACCTTTTTTATTTTTTAATCCCAGCAGTAACAATAAACTTTGTAGAAACATTGATAATATCCAAAGACAAAATTAATAAAAAGAATATAAAAGATGCATACTTTTGTGATGATGGCTTTGTATTAGGACTTGCATTTTTATTAAAGGTATTTAATCAAGATTCTAAATTTGATTCTTTACATTGGTTTCAATCTGTAATGGATAAATTTGAAAAAGATGCCAGGTTTACTAAATCGTCTAAAGGAAAACAACACTATGGAAAAGATGATGAATTAATGCAGCAAAATATGTCTTTAAGAAAGATAGATACTTATAGAACAGAATTTGAAATCCTATATTTTACGTTTAATTCTGCAGTTATTTTGTTTAATGCATATTGATTATTAGGATTAGGTGTTATAAAATAAATACAATAAAGTAACAATATGAATATTTTTAATTAGTTAATAAGTTAATTCGTTTATTATTAATGCTTATTTAAATATTATAATTTAATTATAATTATAAATAATCTAATATTTATTATTTATAAAGGAACATATTTATGAAAAAATGGTTTATTTTATTTGTAATTTTCCTTTTTTTATTTGACTCAGTACTTCTTTTAAAGGAGAATCATGTAATTCTTATCTATTAAATTAAGTTATGTAGTAATTCAACAGAATGCCTAAGTAACTACGATTGCGTGGACAATCTATGTAAACATAAGAATTTATTTCCAATTGATCTTTACGATCTATTAATGATGACTCTAATTGGAATTTCTTCTGTATTCACCTCAGCCAGTGGAATTGGCGGGGGCGCAATCAATTCAGTATTATTGATGTATTTCAATTACTTTTCCCCTAAAAAGGCTTTTCCTATTTCAAACTTTATAATATTAACAAGTTCAATAGCCGTCTTTTATTTAGGGGTAAAATTAAAAGGGGAGGATCCTCTTTATTCATTTGTAGATTATGATGTTATATTAGTAACTATTCCTTTGCTTGCACTTGGTGCAAAGATAGGAGAATGTTTACAAAGGATAGTACCATCAATTTTTTTGGATGTTTTACTATTTATGTATATTATATTCTCTTTGGTTAAATTCTATAAAAAGTAATATTGATATAATAAATATTAGAATGGAATTATTAAAGCAGCAAGAAGAGGCTCTTATGACAAACAGTCAAGAAGATTATTTTCTTTCAACAATAAATGATTTTAAAGAACAATTAAAAGTTACTAAAAAAGTAAGAAAAATTTATAAATATTTTAATAGTCGAAAAATCTGAAACATAAAAAAGAGAAATCAAAAGATTCAAAAGAAATAGAACTTCTTAATATATTTGGCAAAAATAACAATAAAAAGAAAGAAATAACTAAAAGTTCATCAACTTCAAGTATGATAAAAATAAATAGATCAAGAGCTGTTGAGATAAACGAAGAAATCGATCATAATTTGAAAAAATTTCAAGCTGAATATAAACAAGAGAATTCAAATCCAATTGATATGGACAGAATCAAAAAAATGATACTTATAGTCTTAATCTTATTTTTTTCGCGAATATTAAGAGGAAGTATCTTAATTCCTTCTATTATTGGTATAACTAGGTAAACATTTTCAATATAAATTAAGATGTGATGTATTTTACTGGCTCATTATGCTATTACCTATTATTATATGTATTTATCTAGCATCAGTGTTTTTTAATCAATTAGAAGCTGAAATGATATACGAACAGACACTTAATATAAAATCAATGAAGCAAACATTATTAGATAATAAAACAAAACTAATATATAATTGCCTATTTGCTGGATTAATATCAGGAATGCTAGGAATTGGCGGTGGCATGGTTATTTTACCCTTACTGATTGAGCTTGGGTTTGAACTTAATTCATCGCAAAATACATCAAATTTATTACTGATATTTTCCTGTACATTAAATTTCCTTCATTACTTCTTTTCAGTATGTTATATATAATTACGTCTAGAATCAATTGATTTTAGATTATACAATATTTCTAGGCCTTATCTGCACATTATGTTCAATAGGTGGTAATTTACTTGCAAAAACACTGCATAGAAAGCTGAGACCTGAAATATATAGTTATTTAATTATACTATCTTTAATTGCAAGTATGATTATATTGCCAATCTCTGCCTATGAAGATTTTATTTATGAATATAAAGACGACCAGTTCTTGTTCTATTTTAACAACTATTGTGCAATAGATTCTTAGTACATCAATGAGAAGCTTAGAAGAAAAATAGATCTAGAAATCTATGTAAGAGAAGCTTAAGGGATAATAAAAATTATATATTATTGTATTATATTTTATTTTTAATATATATTTAATAATTATAAATAATAAATTGTGTTATAATATATAGGAATTAATTTAAGTAATTAATTATAATAACTCTTTAATTAATTTATCACTATATAAATAACTACTATTTGGGGATTGGGGATTGGGGATTGGGCCCAATCCCCAATCCCCAATCCCCAATCCCCACAACTAATA
>Ga0100380_10004483_pt1 | contig 14606 bp, 14 predicted proteins | sample CryGeymeta201504_FD_80417 | JGI IMG/M metagenome (GOLD analysis project Ga0100380, IMG submission 80417) | Groundwater microbial communities from Crystal Geyser aquifers in Utah, USA - Crystal Geyser metaG 2015-04 | ecosystem: Environmental > Aquatic > Deep subsurface > Groundwater | place... | reverse complement strand
TATGGACATAGGTCAAGCCATGGGTTTACCTGTTTCCTAAAAAAGCAAAAACAGACTGTATTTATGTTGGAGAAACACTCAAGACCAATAGTGTAAGATGATTGGTCCTTAAACAAAATGCTTCTGTAATCATAAATTCAAAGACCACCACTACCTTAACAACAATACCAAAAAGGCCCCTTGCAAGGCACCAAAGTGCAAATGCAAATGTTTCGATTACATACCATCTCACGGGGCTTATGATTTTAAGTGCCTCTGCAAACATTCGTTCAAGTAGCATGACTCTATTACTCGGAAGTGTACCAAAGAGAAATGTAAGCAGTGCAATGGTTTCGGTAGTGCCTGGACTTGTGCCTGTGGGAAAAAATTTAGCGAGCATCAAACAATCGTTGAAAGCTACTAATAACGGAAAGCTAAAGGAAAAACGACAAACGATATGAGTAGGCTCAATAATGAATTTACTCACCTGACTGAAGAAGGAAGTCTCTATCGACCTATTAAAGTAGATCCAGAGTAAAGAGCTCGGAAACGATTGTCAGGTCGTAACAATCCATACTTGGCTCAGAAGTCGGCAAAGGATATTCCGGAAGAAGATGAGATTGAGGAATACAATTTTGATATGAATCCAAAGCGTTGAATTTTTGATGATTTGATAGTTCTTATGTTTACTGCTGAAAAATGCAAGCTATTCTTCAATGATCCAAAGTTTTCCCATATCAAAGACTGGAATGAAGACTCTCAGGAGGCAGCTGTCACCAAGATATTTGCAGGTCAAAGAAAGCACCGACGATCTCAAGTCTCAAAAAATACTCAATAGATCAAGTCCCATGAAAATACAAGCTAGCATATACTGTTGGATTTTTTACAAAGCAGAATGAATGCTTTTGAAGAAAAGCTCTCCCTAGATGTCTAATAGTAATTGTTTAAGCATGAAGGCTTTTTACAGAAAAGGAAAGAATCAAGGATAAGTACAGTGAGGCTGAAGATTTATACGATAAGTCAAGTAGAAGGCTCAAAAAGCTGATGAATTCAGTCAAAAATGAGAGTGTAAACTGTGACAGTATAGATGAGGTATAGTTATCTTTTACATAGCTTGAAAAGGAAGTGATGGATATCCAGAAGTTATATGAAGACAATCAATTTTTGAAAAACATGAATAAATAAATCCAAGGAAGAATCGAGAAGAAAAAAATACAGCTAGGGTCTCATAGAATATGATTGAGTTAATCCTTATTTAATTAATAATATGGGAGGTTGTGTGTCAAAACCAGAAACTGATGACCTGGCAAAAGGAATCAATTCTGTTGAAAAAGGAGAGCCTATCTCTAAACTTCCTCTGACCAAAAGTAAAGATTTTAGCACGTAGTTAAGCCTATTGAAGAGTACTTGCTGGGATTGATGTATGATGATTTGGCGAAAAGATGCAAAGATTCTATCGTCACTCAGGATACATTTCAAGTGTTTTTCAACAATAGCGGGTTGATGGCTGAGCTAATGTTTTCCAAATTTGATGATCAGAAAACGGGAGCCATCCTAAAGGAAGAATTCATGAAAGCATTTGAGGTCAATGTGAAGGGAACATTTGAGCAAAGGGCAAACGCATTGTTCGAGTTTTACAGCATGTAGAAGGCAGGTGGGATTCGCTACTCCGATTTGCTCAGAATAGTAATATCATAAACATTCAGCTCTTAAGCTATCCTCTTTAGGATCTAAACAATATGTTGCTTGAAGATCAGTTCCTTAAATAACTTGGAGACCTCATGATTACTTATTACTTTGGGCCTTAGAACAAGATCCAAGATAAAACTATCATCGAAGAACAGTCTGAAGTTTCGGCACATTAAGTACCCTACAAGCCTGCTTCTTTTTACCATCCCGAATCTTCTGACTACATCAATATGCAGGACAACATCAAAAAGATGATTGAAGAGTAAAAGAACAAAAAAATAGCTAAGACTGCTCATCGACCCAGTCTTCCCCCACTTTTTGAAAAAAGATAAACACTTAATATTCCTGAGAAACAGATGCCCGAGAGATAGTTAAGGTGTAAAAAAATCGGGAGCATGTCGCTAGTGGAGCTGAAAAAGATCAGGAAAAACTACAAGTTAAAGTCAAACATTACCAGTGTCGTCAAAAGATTTGCTACTTATCTCTTCACAAGCGCAAATCTTGACAAAGAGAAAGATGTCTTCTCAAAGCATCAGTTCTGTGATCTACTCAAGCTTCACCCTTCGATCTTTGATGTCTATTTGCAAGGATTCCATACCTATATCTGGGAGGTGGACAATCTGAATCGGCCTAAGTATACTACCGTTACTTGCCAAGTCTCAGGGGGTTGCAAAATATTGGCCAATAATTTGACTGCTCAAGTTTATTTGAAATTAATCAGAAACACATTGCTTGTTTTTTCTGATAAAAACAGTGAGAAACCATGTGAAATTATCAACTTGGAAGGGCTGATTGTCGAATTCGATTAAAAAGAAACCCCAAAAAAAGTGAAGTTGAGGCATAGAGATATCTTATATCCTGAAAGAATACTAATTTTTTAAGAAAAAGAGTCTCTTTGGTTGAAGGAACTGAATTTCTTCAAGGATCTTTGCGACGTATCCTAATACGTCAAACTTGAAAGGATAGGGAAAGGAAATTTTTCAACAGTCTATAAATGCAAGTCAAAAATTAAAGGATAACTGGCTGCTTTGAAGGTTATTGATCCTGCAAAGTTGACTCCCAACTAAATTGCAGTCCTCAAGCGATAGATCGGTATCCTCAAACAATGTCATCATCCTCATATCATCAAATTCATTCAGGAGTACAAAACTCATGCTCGAATTTATATCATTACTGAGCTATGCAGTGAAGGAGACCTTTTCGATTATGTGAAGAAAAAAACATTTCTTGAGGAATATGAAGCCGCGGTAATATTCCGGCAACTGACAGAAGCTATCGTCTATCTTAATAATGAACTCGGGATTATTCACAGAGATCTAAAGCCATAGAACATAATGGTATTTATAATATTATTCAGATGAGTCTTACTGAGGACAAAAAGATGGTAAAAAGGGTCAAGATCATCGACTTTGGCTTTGGAGTATACAAAGACAAGCTGAAAGACTTGACTTAAGATGAAAAATATGCAGGAACACCAGGATTTATGGCTCCTGAGATGTTATAGATGAAGTAATACGATGAAAAAATTGATGCATTCAGCTTGGGAATTATCCTTTACTTCATGCTTTATGGATATCTCCCTTTCCAATCCAACTACTTTGAATAAATTAGAGAAATGACTCTAAACTGCAACATCTAGCTGACAAATTCTCATTGGGGCAATGTTTCATCAGAAGCAAAAGATCTAATTGGGAAAATTTTGACTTCTGCAGACAAAAGAATAAGCTCAAAGAAGATATTAGATCACCCTTGGCTGAAGAATATCGAACAATTGAAAGAATGGGAAGGAAAGAATAAGAAGAGAATTAAAATACTTGATTGATAATAGCTCTAATACTAAAAAGCTGATCATTAATTGCTTGCGATGAACGATTCGGCTAGGTTGTCTCTGTGGAGTTTTTAGAGTTAGGATCGATAAGTGTGTAACATTTAGCTTGAATGCTGATGCTTTTCGTTCAAGTAAATAACCTTTGCCTCTTGTTATCTCCAACTCGAATGAACTGCTTGCTTAACTTCAAGTTCCTTTTACTTCCTAAGTAAATATATTGTTACCTTTTATTTTCCATAGTATTTGTTATAGTTGCTAGTTTGGCAGTTTTGAATTCAATAGCTTTATCTATTTTCTCTTCGGATTTTCTAGCCTACTACTATCTCTTTCTTTCTCGATTCTCTTGCAGCATACATCTTTTCTTCAGATATTTTTCTTGTAGCTTATCTTCATCTTTCCGCTTTTGCTTTAGTTATCGAACCATTTTGGTGTTTCTTTCATTTTAACTCTTTTCAGCTTTATATAATTTTGACACCAGCTGTTGGATATAGCCTTCCTAAACTGCTCGATTCTTCTTGCTCCAGTCCTATTGAACCCGAGTAACTAACTCGTTCTTTTCTCTGAAAAATACTTTGAGTTAGCTTAAATAATGATTTTTCCTATCATTTGCAGCATTGATCTTCGTCTTATGCTCAGAAAATAGAACAGCACTTCGAACATATTATTTCTTCGATAATTCTTTGATGTGGCTGAGTCTATCTTAGCTCTTGTGAAAAGAGTTATTGAGAGATTTCAAAAAATCTTGTCTAATGAGTTCTGACCTTTCCATTAACTTTTTCTATTTCAGAGCAACTTCATTCTTTTTTTGGGCCATGATTTTTTCAAATTTACTGAAATTTTCTTCTCTTCTTTTTTCTTTGGATTTTCTTTTCTCTTCCAATAGTTTCTTCCTTTCCTTCGATAACCCAATTGCATTTTCCACATGCATCTAGTTATACTGGATATTATCTTTTCTGTATTGATCTTTTAATGCTTCGTATGCATTTCCAGAATGAAGTGAGTTATTTTTGCAAGCTGATATTGTTTTGATATTCCGCTCATGCAATTTCTCCACTGAGCTAAGGAGAGGGAATCGTCTTAATAGAAAGGTTGTTACCTCTTGTAGAAGTCGCTTTGAGAGAAGTTGCTCTAGTAGAGGGAAGATTCTTTGATTCTTCTATTTTTTTCCATCCAAAGCAGTATTAAAAATATATTAAGGCATAAATATAATCACATATCACCACCCAGTCTATCCAGCAAGCCATGTACTCGATGTAATTCGGCAGCTGTCTGTTCACGATTTGCTCGAATATTTTTAAACTCTCTGTATTTTTCTGTGAATTTTTATGCTAGAAGTGCTCTGAAATCAGCTGCTTTTTCTGTTTCTCTTTAGTAGTCACCTTTCACCATAGAATTTAACTCCTCGATTAAACAAGATATCTTCTGATCACATTTTTGCTATAACTATTGCCATCTGTTGAGCTCAGTCAACAAGTAATTCCTTTACTCTTCTGATTCGGACAATTGAGTCTTCAACTCATCAAGATTGGTGACAACAAGCTCCATTTTATTTATGAGAACCTAATCAGGTGGCAAAGTTGATTCACCTTCACAGCGAGAATATTGGCCTTCTATCTCGATGAGTCTTTTGGTAAAATCATTCAAAAGCTATCCATCATAGAGATCCATTTGATTGCGGTGCTTCTTTAGAAGCATCACAAATTTCTTGGAAAGGCGAGACCTGAACAACTAATCATAAATTCCTCTAATGTTTCCTTTGCCTTTATAGTCAGGAATCGTCACCTTCATGTTGAAGACCAGGGTCTCTTCAAAAGCTCTTATAGTAAGTTTCCTCAAAAACTAGTTATGGCTGTACATTGCTTCATCAAGGACCTTGGTTCGGGCTCCATTGCTTTTGTTCTCCCAATTACGTCTGCAATCAACAAGTTATCTAGATGTATCAAGAAGAATCTAGTTTGAAGAATCTATTTCTGATTTTATAGTATCCCTCCTAATTTAAATTTAAGCCAGTTTTTTCGTTAGAGATGAATTTTATTGCTCGATTCGGATCATTTGCTCCCATTCACTTATCATTTATGAATACTATCTTACTATTCCTTCTTATATTGAATGCAGCTCATCCAATTTAGCAGCTAGTTCAGACCTTTCCTTCTCCAAAGATAAAAGCTGCCCCTTTGATATACTTTTATTCAAGCTACCTTTCTTTGAGGACTGTTCTCTACTAGCCTGAGGTTGCTCCTGAAATATCACTTTACTTTGGATCATTTAAATCGACCGATTTTCATTAAAAAACTCTGAATTTGCCATGGATGGAGTGATGGAGTTGGAAGGGGTTCTTTGGTCAATGACCAATTTATGACTATCTCGTCTAACATCTCCCATCGATGCTTTTTTGTTGATTTTGCTGAGATGAGAAAGAACGTCATGATGTCTGTCATAGGTGGATGCACCCTTGTTGTTTCGGACTTGGGATTGACTGATATTGCTGTAATTGATAATATCCTTCAAAATGTTCTGAGAAATTGGATTGACTGACCGATCAATCCGATCACTGAGCTGACTGTTTTGAAGAGTTTGTTTGCTTCCACGATGAGTGCTACCTTGTCGAGCCCATCCATCCAATTATATTGATATTTCTTTTCCTTGAGAGCGTCGATTTCTTCCGAGTGAGTAGTCTTTGACTGATTTATTCTTGCGCATAACGATAATATTTAAGCTGATTACAAATAACACATCAGTATTTTATCATACATTATTGCTGATCGCCACAGCACCTCCAGGAGTGAAGGCCCCAGACAGTGGAGAAGCAAGTTATGACTGCAAATTAGATGATTCTGTGCAAGTAAAGCCATCACCTTCGTAATTTCTTGAGCAAACGCAAGTTTATCCATTGAAGAAGGCGTAGCGCCCGCACATCTTGCATGTCCCATTTATTCTATAGTATTTATCGTAACATTAACAAACTCCACTGACTATTGTTGAGTTTGGGCCACAATTTTGGCAAATTTCATAGAGCAAGCCTGTGCCCGAACGACATTCGCATTGATTTGTTGTAGTGTTTAAATTTTGGCCAAAAGAACATATTTTTTTCTTCTGACAGACACCATTGATCATCAGATACCCTCTTGGACAAGGTGAAGCATTGCTGCTAAAAACCACCTGAATACATTGGCCCTGATAATAAATCTGATGGGGACCACACAAACTCATGATGGAGATGCATATACCAGAAATATTGACATATAGCTTAGCACAAACACATTGACTAACTTTTGAACTATAGACTTGATTAGCTGAACAACTGTCTGCCAATTTGATGCAGGTTGAGTTGATCATCGTATATCCTCCCACACATTAGCACAGCCCTGTTGTATGGTTGACCGCACTGTTCTGGACGCATATCTGGCATTTTGATTCAATGTCGTAAATGCCAATCTGCTAATACACCATCTATCCGTGATACTATTCGCAAGTTGTTTTTGAAATGCAGCTAAGAGTAGTAGTTTGGTTGGTTACTGGCAAAAATAGCAAGTCTAATGTTTGCTGAGTCTGAACCATGATCCCATTGACCCCGAACATCTAGCTAAAAGCCTCAACAGTCACAGGAGAGGATTGCAAAAGTGGTCGGGTTGAATTTGAAATATTAGTATTGTTTTCAAAAAGAGAAGGGGATGTTGCGACATTAGAAACGCCCAAGAAGGTATCAATAGTATTCGGAATGTTGAGCAAATCGAACACTCTACTGATCTAAAGCTCCGCAGCCATGTGGAAGATCAGATAACTGACCGACAGAAACTCAAGAGGAAAGACCTGGTATTGTATTTTTATTGTAAAATTGAGTTGTTTGCTGGTGCTATTGAAGGTAGAAGTGGTGAAGGCTAACGTGAGAGATTCGTCATAGGTCCGCAGTCCGTTGATGAATGGCATGGTAAAGTAGTGATTTTGGCTGAGGTTATCTGGAACAGATATTGTGCGAACGACACTTACTGAGGTGTTGTTGAAGGAGGGATCTATCAATAGGTTATTTTCTTTATATTTTCACTGGTACCCACTGTGAAACTGCCGACGATAAAATCTTTCCTTCCACTAGCAGCATAACTCAAAGCTACAGATCCCCAGATAGCCTGCACATCCATAACTACATATCCGACGAAGCGAGTGGCATAGGGCACAGCACTAATCTTAAAGTCTAGCCCGTTTTTAGGGCTAAAAGAGAATATATTTTTGATAGCTGACTAAATGACACGCTTACATACTGCAAGTCGATAATTGCTAATAGCTCTGCTAAGAGTCACGTCAAATTGGTTATAACGATTGTTTGTATTAGAGAAGTATACTTTGAGCTGTCCTAAATAGAGGAGTATCTACCTGTTTCAAGATTAGGAACTGAGTTGTTAAAAGAAGTGAGGACATTGTTTGGGACTTCTTTTTGCTGGCATTATAGCGACCCTTCTACAGCTATCAAGGTGATAACTCCCCAGACGACGAAGAAGTAATAGAACATAGTCAAAACTCGATAATATATATTAAAGGTTCAATGGGATTAATTACTGGATGTCCAAAGGAAATGACTATCATAGTTTGGCATGCTGTTTCCTCAACTCCCTGAGCCTATCCTTATTTTTCTCAAATCTTTCATTTGCCTTTCTTACACCATCCAACTACCTCATTTCACCAATCCACTTGATAACCTTAGGATAATTGGCATAGTCGAAATCGAGCACTTCGAGCATTGTTATGTCAAAGAATGCCACCAAGTCGGCAATGCAAGGTTTATCTCCTCCAATAAACTTCTTGTCCTGAAGGTAGATGCCTTCGAAGTTTCTGAGAGCAGATCTGACTGTTCTATATGTGTGCTTTTCGTCGAAGGTGGGATCTCCAGTTTTGAGGATGGGAGCAAAAAGTAAGTGGAAGGCCAGATAGGAGCATCTTCTGGTGTTGAGATGGTGGAAGTCCAGGTATTGATTGATCTTTGCCTGTTTAGCCAAGTCTTCTCTTGGATACCATTGCTCATCGATTTTGAATTTCTGAGAAATATACCTCAATATGGCATTACACTCTGCCAAAGCTAGATCGTTTTCGGTGTCATAGAGCGCAGGAACCAATTTCATAGGGTTGATTTTCTTGAACTCAGGAGTTCGATTCTAGCTAGGATCACGCTTACTGAACCCTTCATGAGGGAAGTTTCCACCACTTAGTGAGGAATGTTGTTGAGCAGGCAGAGGGCAAGCACAGCTCGAGAGGGTTGTGAGGCATAATCGATGTAAAGTTTGATCACCATTGTAGTAAGATATGATGTCAATCTAAATGAAGTCAATATAATAGAGTGTGTATATCAGAAGGCGAGTTCAAATTGTCCTTGCACAGCAGGTTCAGCCTCCTCAACCTTGGGCCATCTGATGACACGCTCGGTGCTCTTCATTCCGTTGAAGTTGCTTCTGCAACCGTAGGTATAGGCTCCCATTCCTCCGATGCACAACCAGTCAGAAACTTTGAGAGAGGTGGGTACTCCGATGCTGCTGGCAATGATGTCCAGGCCATCGCAAGTCATTCCGAAGAGGGTAGAATTCTGCACGTTGTTGATTGGGAAGTTACCTTCCTTATCAAGACCCATGTAGAACTGGCTGCTGTGGTTCTAAAAGCTCACCCCATCCATCAGGTTGCAGTTGAAAGAATGGTAAAGAGATTCGTTGAGGTGGTAGCAAGGCTTGTTGTTCTTGGTTCTCTTTCCCAAAACTCGAGTCAACAAATAGAAACTGTTTCCGCTCAAATGTCTGCCAGGTTCAGCAATGACTTTGTAGCCCAGAGGATCGTTTCTTGTTGGCTTAAGAGCTTAAATGGTTTTCTGGCTGAGTTAACCAGAGGGGAAGCCTCCTCCGATGTCCATAAGAGTCATTTCATGTCCATAAGCTCTTCCAATCTCCAGGCACCTGCGGGCAAGAGCAACAGCTTTACCAAAAGCAGAAGATCCATGCTGTCCTGATCCGCAATGGAAGTGGATGCCTTTCAGTTTGAATCCCATCTCTTGGATCTCGTGCATTCGAGAGTGAATTTTTTCATCTGTGTCAATGTCATCTCCAAATTTGCCAGAGAAGGGGGTCGCAAGGTTGTCAGTTGCTTCTTCTTTGATGGCGATTCTCCACAAAACCTACATATTGGGGGCCAACTCCTTGATTTTTATCAGTTCATCAATGGAATCGGCAGTGGTATATTTCACACCGTTTTGCTCTGCCCACATGAGGTCACTCTCATCCTTGATGGGATTCGAGTACACAATTTAATTTTTGTTGGCACCTACACTCATCACAGCTTCCAGTTCGTTTCTGGAAGCGCAATCGAATCCTGCTCCATTTCCGTGAAGGTCGTTCAGGATGGGGAGGGCGGGATTTGATTTGATAGCATAGTGAGGCTTGATCCAGGGAAGAGCACTTTTCCAGGCAGCTAGTTTTCGTACCGCTTAGTTTTCATTGTAGACGAGGCAGCTGGTCTGGAGATTGTTTTCCAAGATAATCTGGTTGATTTCTTCTGCCTGATTGCGGCTGAGGAGACGTTGGTCATTGCCTTTGAGGAAATAAAGTGAGTAAGGCTGAGTCGAATTATGAGCGAGAACGTTACCTCTGAAGAGATAGCGACCAGATGCAACCTTGAACAGTGTGAAAAAATAAGATGATATATAAACAACAATCGAACAATTGAAGTTAAAACCGACCAATCTGTTCATTTCCGATCAGCCCGCTCTCAGGCAAAAAATGGATGTCCTTTCACATTAATAAAGAAATTATCATATTTTTGCTGTTCGCCCACTATAGGAACTCTTCTGCCCCACTTTCCCTCATCATAGGCCACATACCCAGTTTAACCCCGTTTCAAACTTCCTCGACTTATTGTTGAAGCCAATATTCAAAAACATATGCCGCCAAAACGACAACAATCCTCCTCACAAACCTCACAAAATGAATGCTAAACTATTTATATCACTGTGATGTGATTAGTATTAGATTATCAGATAGTATCATAGCACCAGGGGAAACCTGAGATCAACTGATATTTTTTCTAATTTTTCCTTGATTAAGGCCTCCTAAAGGTCCACAGTCTTACTTTTAGCTCCAATAGTAATTGTTTCGACTATCTAGTACTCTTTCTCAAAGTCGATCCTATCTTCAAATATTCGTATTATTAAGAAACCTTCCTTAACTCTAGTCAACCAACAACTCTTAAACTCCATCAAACGAAAAGTCACCTCAGCGATTAGTTTGTCTTCCTGCATGAACCCAATGTCTCCTCGTGTCAGTATCTTCAAAACTACAACTTTTGTGAACTGGTCTGTGAGTTTATCATCCTTTCTTATTTTGTCTTATTCTGGCATTTTTTACTGCGCTCCCTGAGTTCCACTAAAATATTTTTACCATGCCCTATCCTTGAAAACCTTTAAGTAGTCATGGTAGTAAAGAGAAAGGATGACGGATATGACAGGCCGAAAAATTGTCTCATTTCTGGTGTTGATATCCAAAGCATTGTTATCCTCCCACCCATTGTAGCAAGCCTTGCAAATTCCTGAAAAGAAGTTGATGATATCTTTATAGATGTATCTTAGGGGAAAATGCTTGAGGAGAATCTACACATACTACCTGAAGACATCTGGAAAAGAAAGAACTTAAAGAGGTTTAGGCTCCATAGTTGTCTTTTTCGTCTTGTAGTTCCAGTCTCTTTTCCATTTGTTTAGCTTGACAAACCTCCATTCTCCACATTTAAGTCTGATATCACCCGATCGATGACCATGATGCTGCTGTTGTTGTTGATGACTGCAAGTCAAGTGAGGTAATATTTTGTGTTCCATCTGGATCTATATCCAGTGAAAATGAATGATGTGAGCATTTTTATCGTTGAAGTAAGTAGTTTATGGGGTCTCAAAGGAGACTTGCTTAATTTCATCAGAACTTCTATCTTTTTTCTAGTCATTCATGGTAAAAAAATGACGGTCGATGATTGTTGACACTACCACCAAAAAACCTACCAAGAATCGATCGAATCTATCTTTGTTTCCGAATAAAGTTTATAGTTCGTTGGCTTCTTTGTCAGGATATTCAGGTCGACCCTATTCTCTAAATTTTCTGATCTGCTGATTGTACCTTTCAGGATCAACATGTCTCATCTCTTTAGCACTCATCATTTATCTGAAGGCAGTATACCAATCGTTGACCCTGTAATATATTTACTCTTTGCATGCCTGACTCATCTCCCTAGTTTGTTCTTGAAATTGAATTCGGATCCGATAGAAAGGATCGTCCTTCGCCATCTCTTTGCTCTGCCTGATCTCAAAGTAAAATGGAATACTATAGATAACTTATTTGCTTGGCAACTAGTTTTCTTTTATAGGGAGCTATGAGTAGTTTCGGTTTTTCTTGAATGGTTTGAAGGACCAGGTAAAGATGAATTTTTTGAGCCTTGTCGTTGAAAAATATAGGTACCACAAACATTTTTTGCAGTATTAGTCAGAATCAAGCCCACTTGAGTAAAATGTTGTGTGCCCTCGGGAGATTGAGTACGCCATGTAGAAATAATTAGTTCTTTGCATGATTTTTTCAGCCATGTTCGACTCTGTCAAATCCTCAAACATAAAGCATCGAGGCGCATAGTAGAACTACTGATCATTGATAGAATATTTTAAGCTTTGAATGTCAGGGATAATGCTTATCTGCTGATTATAGCCTGTTAATCGACTGTTGAAAGTTTATCTCAAGAGAAGGTTGGTTCTGAACTCGAAAGGACTGTATCTAAAGCGATAGATCCTTTTGTCTCCATATACCACATCAAAAGATATAGAAATTATGTCAATACTCTTTATGAACAGATTGTAAAAAGTAGGGCGGTCGTAATCCAGAGACAGTTGGGAAATCCTCTTTATAGCAGGGTAGAGATCACTCGTGAAAGTGGTAGCAAAAGTACCAGGTAAAGCCAGCAAACTGCTACGGGTTATTCTGAGCTATTCTAACGCATATCGTTTATTTAATATTATTTCCACTCTTCTTTATCTGTCTGGGCCTTTGCGATAGCTAAATTTAATATAAGGTGATTTTCCTCTGTTTTTGAACTCTTCAAACATGGGGAATAATATTTTCTATTTTTCCATGTTGTGTCTTTCGACCTCATTATAGGCTCTAAACATATCGCTATTTCTTCTTTTTTCTTATTACTTCAAACGATCGTCCAGTTTACGATATGCCTCCCATCTCTCTCGGTTGGAAGCCCATTCAGGGTTTTCTTTCTCCTTCTTTTCAAGAACCATCTTTCTACCGAGTTGATATTTATTGAGCCTGTTAGTTTATTAAAGTATATCTCTTGGCAACCATATGACGATGAAGAAGACAGTTTCCTTTGGGTTCTCAGGATTTGCTCCTTATGTGATAGAAGATTGCTTTCTAAAATTTTGTTCAGTGTTGGGCTGTTGGGATTGCTCTGATGTCATTTGTCGATTGGTATCATTAGATTAGCGCTATTTTTCCATTGTTATATCATTATCCACTCAGATATAAGATATATTTCAATTGCTTAGTATTAATCAAAAGATCAATCATTTTTCAGTCAACTCCCAAAAATGCATAGCTCTGTCTTATCGACTCACTGTCACTAGTAGCTTCGAATCTGGACTGACCACACATATATACACTTCATTCAAATGCTCACTGCAAATCTGACTGGGTACAATTTTGTTCGAAAAGGGTTCTCGAAAGACTCGAATGTTTCCATTTTATTCAGTGGCCACCAAACATTTATTCATGACGTGAACCAACCTCAACAATCTACTTTCATCTGAGAAAGTTGAAGTTATCTCGGTAAATGCCGGGCTTGTCTTTTTAGCTTATTAATTCCACTCAAGCTGACTTTCAATTTGAGAAGCTTTGAGTCTCTCCATGTTCATCAGATCAATAATGGTCTGCTCTTACTCAGGCCCCTGATAGAAGAGATAATCGTGATCTATACAAAAATCGATGAGGTCGATGCTCGTAGAAATATTTTTTTCGACAGCATAAGAGGCATAGAATTGTTAATGAGGAACATCTAGGTTGTAAATTTATATCCTTGAGCCATGTTCTTTCGATTGCATAATTAGAACAGCTAGGTAATTTTCTCTTGAACTGAGCGCAGCAGTTTTTATGCCTTCGGGGCATTTTAATTGCCACTTAGCTTTAAGTATTTTACTTCTTTCATCTTTGGACTCAGACTGAAGAATATTTCCAATTATGGAGTTTTTCATGATAAAGAAAATTTTATTGCTGAGGCGACAAACTAGCATTCGAATAAGTGATGATCCCTTGAAGTCGATTCTTTCTTATCTAACTTTCTCGAAAGTATGAGTGTCAAATATCGCAAAGGTGCCCCATTACTGAGCATCAGTCAAGACATACAGACGTTTTGATGAGGTGCTAAAAGCACAAGAGTTGATTATTTAGTGGTCGAATGGAGCCAGCAAATTTTAAAATCCACTTCCGTCTTAATTGCCAAATCCAAACTATATTATAGCACCTGAGGTATCACCGACTACCAACGACTCCCTTGTCATGCTGATACCCTGAATAGGAAATTTCAAATTCCCTTCTTTGCTTGGGTATTATCCTTGATGTTGAATGATCAAACTTGACCATACTTTCCAGATGACTACTCTTCCATTAGTTCCTCCTGAAGCAAAAATCTTTGAGTTAGTAGCTGCATAAAGACTCAAAACCTAATGTCCTGGATGGGCATTTTGTCTCTTGGCTAGCTGACCCTATTTCCAGATATAAAGATAACCATCAGAGCCTGAGCTGATAGCCATATTCTATAAAAATATTAGGCTGTAAAATATGATACCCGAGTTTTTGAGGTCGTGAAGGTCCTGATGGTCGCCAAGGCTGTATTGTTTAGCATTAAGAATGCCATTGTTGAATGTCCACTCTCCCATATAATTCGGACCACAACCTAGCACTCGACATTATTATCCCTGCGAAAAGCAAATGTCATTTAGACTAATCTCAATGAGCCTGAACACTCCAATTATTTTTCTGTTTTGTAAATCAATAAATAGAAGACTTTTTTTGGTACTTTTACTCATAGCTACAACCGCTGCATGTTT
>Ga0100380_10004482_pt1 | contig 14619 bp, 9 predicted proteins | sample CryGeymeta201504_FD_80417 | JGI IMG/M metagenome (GOLD analysis project Ga0100380, IMG submission 80417) | Groundwater microbial communities from Crystal Geyser aquifers in Utah, USA - Crystal Geyser metaG 2015-04 | ecosystem: Environmental > Aquatic > Deep subsurface > Groundwater | place: USA... | reverse complement strand
TTCCGTGTTTGTCGTAATAAGTTCTCGATTGTTCCGAACTCAAGACTTGGTAGGCGTGTCCGAGCTTTTGAAACTTGGCGGCCGCATCCTGATCGTCAGGATTTTTATCTGGATGGCACTTGCGCGCTGCCTTGTAGTAGGCCTTTTTAATTTGATTGGCATTGGCGTTGGTAGAACATTCGAGCAAGTCATAGTAAGTTCGGTCCTTGACGGGTCGTTCGTTGTTTTCGATGGCACCATTATTACTATCGGTAGCAGAAGATACTGATGAGACAGTACTGTCGGATTTCCCACCAGCAAATACCTTGGCTTTGGTTTCCAATTCCTTGATTTCTTCGTCGACGTAATAAAACTTCCATTCCTTGGTCTCGGCATTGTACTGTTTCCCAGCTTTTTTGGCTTCTTCCCGAAGTTTGGCTTCCGATTGATGAGTTTCAATGTTCTTTTGTACCGAAGTAACAAAACTGTTCCAACCTTTGGCCCATGGATTACTTTTGGATGGTTGTTGTTGTTGTTCAGATGTCATTGTATGTTTCTATCGTGGATGATCGTGGAAATATTATTTGCAAAGGGTAGGTAGTTGTTTGTCTTCAGGGTATTTGTAGTTGTTGTGTATGCTTGTTTATCCAGTTTTGCTGCTTCTGCGAGAGGTATTGTACTTGGTTGTTGTATGATGTGGTCGCCAGGATAAGAAGATGTCGACAGGTTACTACTAGCAAGTTTTAATAATATCTACAGTCAAGTCCGGCATGGATGAATGCAATAGAGTTTGTGGGTGAAAAAGACTGTTTTGTTCGTGTTGTTGCGATCTACTACAGGAAAAGTCTGCTTATTGGCTGGGAATCCAAATAATAGTACGCACATTTACTCTTAAAAGGTATGAAAATTCATTAGATTCATTTGAGTATCTAGTAGTACCTGGCATCCTCACACATAGTACTTTACTGTTTACTGTACAGTAGTCTACTAAGAGGCTACTGTTTTCATTATTTTTTTCCCCCACTCGGAATTTTTTCTTCTTCTTCCCAATCGGCGGGCAAAATGCACCGACTAGTCTAGTCTGCTTCATTTTATTCAGTGAATATATCCAAAAGAAGAATACATCATAGCTACTCGCTCTGTAGTACACTCGTAAAATAAATTGCTTGTACACCATCACCTGGCTGTACTTTTATTCAATCGCATGACCTTGCGATCAATTGTACTCCGATCTTCGTGTCGCCTCTCTCGTCCGTTTGATGTTTCTGTTAAACATGGACGAGCATTAGCATTATTTTCTGACAGCGCCGCCGATGTCATGTGTAATGGTACACTTTCTCCCATGACCACCACCACCACCACCACAGCGACAACGGCTTCAACGACTAATAATGACATCGACAACAGCTTACTAATTCATCGTCCAGTTCCAGCTCCTACCTACCACCACCAACTGCCAGTACCGCGTACCAAACATGAAATTGCACAACTGGTTCAACAGCGCGTTCAAGAACGAGATGCTTGGTTGGTCGATGGACAACCACAAGAAAATCATTCGAATCTGAAAGAGGGCATTCATTTCATGGGTCACGTTTTACCCAAATTTTTACAATTTACTCCACCGTCTCAATCTTGGTTGGATGAGCACTTTCCTGTACTGCCCGTGAACTGGCAACAGGTTCGAAATCCACCACAAAACAAGATTCAAATGACGTGGTTAGGACACTCGTCGCTACTGATTCAAGTGAACGGATGTACCGTGGTTACCGATCCCGTCTTTTCTCAGCGGTGTGCTCCGACTCAGTGGAACGGTCCCAAACGTGCTCGTCAACCACCTTGTACGGTGGCCGAATTGATACAGCAGTTACACCACGACAACGACGGCAGCAGCAGCACCACCAGCACCACCATGATGATTGATGCGGTCCTCATCAGTCACAATCATTACGATCACCTGGATAAAACCACAGTCCGCGAGATTCATCGTCGTTCACCTGCTACAACGTTTGTCGTGCCATTGGGTTTGCGATCGTGGTGTCATCGTGTCATTTCCAAACAAGTTGTGGTTCACGAACTCGATTGGAATGAATACGTAGATTATCGTTACAACAGTCCTGTTACTACTACTGCTGCTAATTCTGCTGCTGCTGCTGCTGCTGCTGTTGATGATGATGATGCGGCCAACAACAACAATAGACGACAAGCGATTCGGATCACCAGTGTTCCCATGAGACACTGGAGCAGTCGCGTAGGAGCTGATAAAGATAAAACACTTTGGTGTGGATATAGTCTAGCAACTCATCCTGTGGAGAATAATGACAATGATTGTTCTCCAAAAAAATCAGTACAACAGCAACAACAAAAGAAGATTCTCTTTCCGGGAGATACGGCATGGTTTGATGGACTCGATGAACTGGTTGGTCAACGATACGGTCCCTTTGATGTAGCAGCCATACCAATTGGTGCCTACGAACCGCGAGAATTTATGAAACGCAATCATGTCGATGTGGACGAAGCGGTACGAATGAAGGATGCCGTCCAAGCTCGAGCAGCGGTTCCTATTCATTGGGGAACCTTTCCGTTAACGGTCGAACCGTGGTTGGAACCGAAAGAAAATTTAGAAAAGTTAATGTCAACGCGACACGATGCCGGATCCTTTGATCCTTGGTTGATTGGCGAGACCAAAGTTTTTTGACACTTTATAAAGCAAATACTCGAGTACTACTAAATGACAAGCTCGCGAATTTTTGCGAATTGGAAGACCCACATAAAATACTCCAATAAATAATAATAATGAATTGTATATGCCTACTATCCAAAGTGCAAGTTTGGCATACGAACCTGGTCTTTTACCAAAAATCCGCGTTCATTCATGACAATTGTTTTTGTGTTGGTCGCTCCACGACGACTTTTCTGCAATTCATACAGACAAGAAATTGTACTTTTTTTATTCACCACACAGCTGCATTAGCGAATAAACCTCAGGAAATTCTTTGCCGACATCTGTCAGCGGTACATTGCCGGGTCGAATGGTCATGACTTGATATCCAATACCTGCTTCCTTGGCAGCAACTAATTCTGCTTCCGCATCACTACAAAATACAATATGAGACGGTGACACACCCAACGCATTGGCAATATTTTCGTAAGAAGCAGCATGTTGCTTGCTGCCCGCTGTAGTGATATCAAAATGCGCTTCAATGCTTTCCAACAGATTGCCATCGACGGAATGTCCAAAGAGAAGTTTTTGAGCCTGAATAGAGCCCGAGGAAAAGATGCAGATGCGAACTCCCTTGGCCTTCATCCATTGAAGAGCATACCATACATCAGTGTACACGTGTCCTTTCATAGTACCTATAGCAGTGAAAAGGAAAGGAGTTTAGACGACAAAAATCGTTTGACAAACTTGTCAAAACCGAACCATCCATAGTCCTTACCCCGTTCGTATCCAATCTTCCACATTTTCCCCTGCAGGGCTTTCAAACCTGGAACTTTGATATCTTCTTCCATTAACTTTCGAACCATCCATTTGACATCATCGGCATGTTCTTCTGGAATGGGTTGACCGACTGTCACTAAATCCGCCATCAAAGCTCCACAGGTTGTCGCATATTCATCCACATCTGTCGTCAACACCGAGTCCACATAGTCATCCAAATGATCGAGGATATAAGGAAAGAGCTGATCCTTGACAAAACTAATCGACGTCGTACATCCTTCAATATCCAAAAGTAATACTTTGGCATCCCGGGGCAGAATAGGAACAAAATTGGACTGCAAATCTTCCATATTGTTGGCTTGTCCTGTGCCATTGAATCCCGGTTCTAATCCTTTGGAATTTGGAGAGGCGTTACGCTTGGCTCGTTTTTTAGCTCTGGCAGGTAATACATCCATAGGGTTGTCTGGCTTCGGGTCAATGCGGTAGGTCCCGGCTTTGGGAATGGCTCCCGGATCCATGTGCAGCATGGTTTTCATTTGAACAGCCGATTGGAACAAGTAATCAAAAGATTCACACTGTGTTTTGGCAGATTCCCAAGAGTCTCCCCAGACATAGAGACCTGTGATAATATTTTTATTTTTTGGAATAAGAAACATGAAACATTACAAAGAAAACACGAACAATACTAGTTTGATATTTGATCAATGCGTGCACACAAAATATTACTTACCATGACGACGAACCAATACAGCATTGCAATTAGGATATTTTTGCACGGCCGCTTCCAGTTGATCTGCCAACAAATCTTCACTGGGACGATTGTCAATAATGGGTACTACTAGCTTATCATCGTACCCATGATTGCCCACACCCTTCAACATTTCCAAATGTGTAATGGTCAAGGTATCACTGGTTTCGGTGGGATCCAACAGCGTGGCCATTTGAGCGTGCATGCTGTGTGTATGGATGACACACTTGGCGGAGGGTCGGTTTCTGTAAACGACGTACCAGAGCGGTGTACAGGCAGACTGTCGCAAATTCGGTGTTTTGGGTGGTACTACCACATTACGGTCCATGTCCAGCTCAAAAATGTCGTCGCCAATCATGTCTTCCTTTTGAATGCCACTGGGAGCTACGAAAACCCTCCAGGCACGATTCTCCGTAGGTCCACCGATTCGGATGCTGCAACCGCCGCCCGTGCCGGTGGCCCAGCCCTGCCGGTAAAAGGTTTCGCACAGCTGCGCAATCAAGGAGCGGACGGTCCGGGCTTCCTGATCGGGCGATTCCGAAATAAGAGCACCACTTTGAGATTCGGACGTTACGGCACTGTGTTCTGTGGCGTCACCTCCGATGCGAGTCCAACCATCGTTAATGCCAATCCAGCGACGCTCTCGCGAGTACAAGGAAATCCGACCATCGCGCGTGACGGGAAACATTTGAGGCTCTACAGCACCGTTGGACCAACCTTTTCCGGGTTGATGCAAGTTATGTTCAGCAGCGGACATTGTGATGTTTCCTGAGTTATTCGAGTGGTAGTGCGGCGTGTGGTGAAAGTTACGTGAAGTGATGCGGAGAAGGTTGTTGTGGTGGTAAATATTACAGTGGTGAATTATTTATGTTTTGTGCGCATGCAAAGTTTGGATTTTCTCCTCTGCGAGGGCCATCCTGTTGTAAAAAATCTATCCGGTAGGTCTAGTTTAGTGTACTGCTAGGAAGTGGGTTAACGGTGGTGACTAAGGTTACAATAAGGTTTCTACAAAAAATGACACCAGATAGAATTTAAAAATAATGCCGTCGAAGAAAGTATTCCCAGAATGAGGGAATACAAATCACAAACAAAACCGAGCCTTCTCTCCATTGCCGCCACCACCACTGCTGTTACTGTCGTTACCGCCCATAGCAACCACAGATTTCTTCATTTTACCCGCCACATACGCGACAACTTCCAACAAGCGCAAGGACTCATGCCTGGCAGAGTAGGCCAGCTTGGCATAGTCCACGGGAGTCTTGCCATCCTTGTCTTTCGCCAAGACAGCTTCATAATCCATTTCAATCAAATACGTCATGGTCACATAGTCTGTCTTGCCCGTGGCGGCATAGTGCAAAGGTAAACGTCCATGCTGGTCGACGGCGCGAATGGTACCAGGCTCTAGTTCCAACAATTCCTTGATGACGCGATACGCCGCTCCGTGGGCACACGCCAAATGAAGCGGCAGTGACCCACAATTGGGATCGGCACTCGTGACAGCAGCTGGATTTGCTTGGATCAAATCGTGAACCAACCTTGGGGGTGCCTTAAATTGACACGCCAAGTGCAAGGGCAGGCGCTTCCAAACAAAGCACTCGTCGTCCGGGTACAACTCGTCAATCGAAGGATCCAGGTGGTCGCCACAGCCATGAAACCATTCCGAGGCTTCATGCTTTCGGTCTTCATCCTTGAGCAAGTCTTGAGAAACTTCCCAATTGCGAGCCATGAGCAAACTAGACAAGTGCACAGACGAAGTCTCTTCGGGCAAAATCACACGAGTCGATGCGACACGAATTTCGCGGGGAATGTCAGGAGCATGTTCGTAGCTGTCCGCAAAAACAAGAGATCTACATGATGAAACAAACGTGGAATGTAGAGACATTGAGTGAGATTAAAAATATTTTTGCAAACGACACAACACGAAAAAACGCAGTGCGTGCAGCTTACGGTGCGTTCGAGGCAAGATCTGTCAAACGCCCCAGAGGGCCAATGGATTTTGGTTCATCGTGCGTTTCGTCGTCATCTCTCTGATCTCCCACTGGCGCCAAGAGTTCAAGGCAGTCTTGTTTTATTGGACACTCTTCCATGGCCTCCTCAATGTATTCTTTCGGTGTCATGCCATGGTTGCCGCTCTTGATGCGGACAGACTGGGGAAGGACTTGACACAGGACCAATAGAATCTCCTTGATCCTTGAAGGATGGCGCTCATGATGACAGTGATAAGGCTGCAAAGTAGGCTGATCAGTCTTGTTAGCAATTGTCTTGGGAGGAGGTGGAGGAGACGCCACCCAGGGTTCCAATACCCATCCAGCACTGGCCATATGAATCGGAAGCATGCCCAAGACTGTATTGACGGCTCCCATTGGGTGAGTTTCGAGCAATAGCTTCAACACCGCGGGAGAGGCTTGATAGAGCACTGCCACATGACACGGCAACAGGCTATTGTCGGACGACCCCGTGGAATTAGCCAAGGATTCCCACAACGGTGTCAGATCCCACTGCACACCAAATAGTGGCTTTGCTGCACTGGGCAGAGTTCCTCGTGACAGTGTCTCGGACATGCTGTCCGTCTCTTGGGATCCAATAGGAAATGGAGAAATTCCTCCGGATGGCGATAGCTGGAGGATCACTCCCTTCTGATTCAGCAAGGAATTTGAATCGTTCCACTTGAGGGAGGGAGGCAACGATGAAGACGCAAAAGAAGAACTCGACATGGCTTCTAAACCATCAAATCTGTTGGAGTCACCACCTTCGGACAAGGATGTCATTTCTTGCTGTTGATGATAATAGGGGAGAAAACTTCTCCTGTCATCCGAAGCCGCATTTCCCAAGAGACTAAGATCCTGTTCCTTGACATCGTCACTAGTGCTCTCAGAGTCGCGAGGCAAAGCTTGCTCGGGCATCGAAAGGTGAGATTCCGATTTGCTACGGCCCCACGAAGCTTCGCGAATCAGACCGGGAAGTGGATTCGAGCATCCCTTGAGGCGCTTGTATGTTTTAAGAGCGCGTAAAGAGTGTCGAAGAGTGCGACTGGATTTGCTCTTGGCAATGACAGTAATCGCCATTGCTGCTGCTTCCGGGAACAATTTCACAAAGAGACTCACCACAGCGACTGGAGGATCGAGAGCACACGCCAAGTGCAGTGGATAAAGACGGAGTGGAAGATCGTAGAGCTGCAGTGAAATAGGCATGGATATCTCATCCGGATAAAGCTTGGCACGAACGAGTACCTTTTGCCAATCCTGAAGCAAAATCAACGAAGTTAACTTGCGCGGCTCTGGTTTGTTCGAAGACAACAAGAAAAGTTTCCATCGGCGGCGCATTGTGTTGGTAGTGCCTTTGTAAGGTCGAGAGGGAGCCTCCGGTTGTTGCGTAGACGGTACTTGTCCCATGATATTGGATTTGGTTGCTTGTTATCTTAATGAGGTAGAGAAACAAATTTTGTAGTGGAAATGATTTTGTGCGTGCTTCTTCTCGAAAGGTGACTACTACTTCATTGACCGCGGTCCTACGATTGCTAGTGTCACTGGCACCTGTCGTAACAGTTCTGCTTGGAGAGGTGAACAATGTGCGAAGGGCTTCCAAGCACAGTCAATGCAGCGAAAGAAGGCTTGAAAGAGTTGTAACTCTCAGAAGCAAATTCCGCTGACAGGAAGTTGGGTTTCAAGAGTCGATTTTACGAACTTTCTTACTCCCTTCAACACGCTACTTGTAAGCATATTCGACATGTCACATACTTTTGAATGCCGCTTATTAATGAAGAATATTCATCATGTAGTTCATTCTTGGTTTTGGAGCTTGACACTGCACCAACGCTCGCCGTGCGGAAGATTACTTTTTGGCGGCACAAAGACTACACAAACTCACTATACGTAGACGATAAAAACCTCTGCGATGTAAAGACTGAACGTTGCATGTTGCTTCAAGCGTGGGCTGCTTCGAGGAAGAGGCGTTACACCAGACTGCAATTACAACGTTAGATAAACTAAAATCGCTGCCTTTATCTTGTTGTAACCCTTCATTTTTCTTTGGAGAACAATGCGTCATCTAAAGCCGTGGCTGCTTTGAAAGCAACTTCTAATTCTGCATATTTGTCCATTAAGACTGCAAAGACATCTTTTTCGGTCTCATTGTCGTGACTGGTCTTGCTCAAGGCGTCTATCGCATCAGCATTGATTCCAACCATGTCTCTCAAATACATACGAGGATCCAAGACGGTTCGTCCTTGAATGGCAATTCCTTGGCACACGGCTTGTGCTCGAATCCGACCGGGATCTTTGCCTCCGGGAGGATATCGAAAGACATGGTAGATCCACATGTATCGCTCATCCAATCGTGCCACAAAACTGTGCACTTCAAACTTTCGAAAGATGGGTGCTATTTCTTTTCGAAATCGAACGGCGGTTCCTCCAACCATGAAATTCACATTATTTTTGTACATGTTGCTCAACAATCCATTGTAGGCACACATCTCCCAGCGAGCATATTCGGCATGGCTTAAATAGGCAGCATTGTTCATGTGCATCAAATAATCGGTATCAAACAAGCCAGCTCGTCCCACTGAAATATAGGGATTTTCACTTCCAATTCCACCCAAACCAGCTGCTGTGCCACTGGCGCTCTTAGCTTTGGCCAGTCCTTTTCCTACGGCCACGAAAACTCGTGGAGTGTGTACGAGGCCAACCATGTTCAACTGAATTAAGAAATGAGGTTGTTTTGGGATCACTTGTCGAGTGTTGTTGATGAATGTCTATCAGATCAGTAATTTGCTCGTGGAAGTTGTAGGATGTCAGTGGAGTTGTTTGCTCTTAATGATTGACATTCTTTTACTAGTAGTACTGAGTAGTAGTCTAGTAGCTAGTCTAGTAGCTAGTCTAGTAGCTACTGTAGTTGCTTTTCATCGACGCACCATTAACCGAGCGTATGCGAGTGTCACGCTCATGACTAAAATGAACATTCATTTTTGGATTCGGGAGATGTAACTGTACTACCTGGTACCACCAATTACCAATTACCAATACTACGTACTACTAGCTAGTAGGGTAACCCGAAGTAGCTAAAGTAGCTGCTCTAGTGAATTCACAGAAGAAACGTATCGTATGCAGTCTTAGAAGTCTCTAATATATTCATTTCTTTGTGCAGTACAGTAGTCGTTGTGTTCCTCCAGTGAACACCTACCCATTTCCGCTTTTCGCGTTGTTAGGGCTGGCATCTTTGGCTCCTTTAGATTTACCCACGTTTGGGTTGTCAACACAGTTTGCAGCACCTTTCCATTGACGAAAGGCTGTGAAGGGATCAACAGTTTCAGGTAGCTGCTGCTGCTGCTGCTGCTGCTGGAAGCTATTATTTATTGTAGTCAGTGGAGGTGCTACCAGAGATGCAGCATCAGTAATGTCCATTGAAGGACAGTGCTGGAGTTGCTGCGGGTGGTGGTAGTGATGTGTTGCAAAGCCAGGCATTTGAGTATGAGCTGGTACATGAGACTGTTCTTGCTGATGACACGGGGGTTGCTGAACAGCAGCACCCATTAAAATAGCCAGAGCATGTGCCAAATCGCTAGAAGCGGGGTTGGCTGCTACTCCTGAGGATGACTGATACTGATTCAACAGGTTGGGGAGAGCTTGTTCTTGGTGATGGTGATGCTGCTGCTGTTGCGGCGGTGGACTTTCGGAAGGTGCCACTTGCCAATGGGAAGTCAATTGAGGTACCGACGGTTGTTGCTGTTGCTGCTGGTGTTGGTGTTGCTGCATATCGCTGACTGCAGAGAGTAGCTGGAGAGCTAACAAAGGATTCGTCGGAGCTGTATTTGGTTGATGCACAGGCAAATTAGTACCGGAAAGATTACTTGTACCTGCTTGTTGATGTTGTTGTTGGAAAGCTGATAATAGCATTGCGCTCCATTGTTGCTGTTCTTGTTCCTGTTGTCGCTGCCATTGCTGCTGCTGCTGCCATTGTTGCTGCTGCGTAAGATTCTTGATCGCAGCAATAGTATTCCGAATCTCCTGGTTTTCATGTATTAATCGCTCGTTTTTGTTTTTCAAGCTATGGTATTGTTCATTCAAGTAGTCAATGACAATGATCTTCTTGGCGCGTTTCTGTCTCCCGTTAAGGCGTTCCCGTAAGCGCCGGTCTTCTAGTTGCTCGTCAGTCTCACTCTGCTTCTTGGGACCCCGTTTGGCCTTCGATGACGTTGATTTTTGTCCTTCTCCTGTGCGAAACTTGGATTCCTCCGCGCCATCTTGGGGCCAGTCTCGTACAGTATCCGATGTGGCTCGTCGCTTGCGTTGGCCCGACCGAAAGTTGGAGACCACCCCCAAAACGGGCGCTCTCTTAGTAAGGCTTTCTTCCAACTCTCTTTGACCACGAAGAATTTCTTCACGAAGCACACTTCGAGGTGCTCGAGCAGCCGGTTTCTTGACCTGCAAATCTTCTTTCTTATCTTTGGGTTGCCCTTGGTCCGCTGACGAGGTGATGGTGTCAGCACTATGCTGGCTTGGATTGCCGCCAATAGCAGGATTACTGCTACGCGCACAGGTATGTCCTTGCTGCGTTTCATTAATGGTATTATTCTTGGTACTCAAAACCGAGTTGCGTTCGCCTCTCGCATTGGAGTCTGCCCCAGTCTGTCCACCAGTACCCGAGGCAGCTGCGGACTTTTCCATAATTGCCATGCGTTGCTCAGCGGATATGGAGGAGTACTCATCGACCACTTTCTTCAACAAATTTCGCAGTTTTGTATCATCGTCTTCGGGAAAGGAAACTCCGTGGTTGGCAGTCGTTGCAGATGCCTTGTTGCTGCTGCTGTATGCAGGGAGAGAAGAAGCCGACGAAGCAGTGTTATTGTCTACCTTCCCACCCTTCTGTGTAGATTCCTGAAGTCGTCTCCGTGCTGCTGGCTTGACATCCAAAGAAGCATCATCATTGCATTTGTCCCGGAAAGTGCTCGGACTGCCAGCCATGATGGGACAATTCGATTTTTCGACAAGAGTTGGAGGCCAGGAACAGTCGTCTGGTCTCGAAATGTCGACGGATTGAGTATTGAGTCACCTGCTTAGAGTTTGGAATTTGACGTACCCTAGTTACAATAAGTTTGGTAGAGAAGATGTCTAGTAACTAGTAACTGCCATTGTCTCTGTCTAATGTTGTTTCAGTTGCCGGGTTTTGTTGTTTCAATTTGCAATAGTATGGTGGATGTTTTCTATTTTCTGTAGTGCTATTATTGTCGTGGTGGTCTAGAAGTTCCCTACTGTGAAGTGTAAAGAATGGGCTACATTACACAACAATACTCTGTCGGACTAGTAGTCTAGCTAGTAGTAGACCTAGTCTAGTAGTCTAGCTTCTGCATGGTAGCGATTCGTGATGGATGCAAGAAAGAAAGCCGCATCTGTTTTCGATCTGACAAAATAATGTACAGTAGAAGTATGAATAATTTATTAACAAAAGAACAATAGAAACAGCAGGTTCACAAATTACTATGATGAACGTCTACTGAGGTTTCCAAAGAGTTTACGTATACCCGTACGTATTGTAGACATATTGCCGCTGACAACAGCTGGCTCCATTTCCAGGTAGACTACTACCTGGTACTAATACTTATTTTGTCACACTAGGTCTAGCTAGTACCGGTACGTAGTAGACTCTAGTAGTACTGGTAGACTTCTCCTAATACTACCAGTACCTACTTATTACGACGTACTAGTAGTTGAAGTCGTATTTTTTGGGAAGGTACAGTACCTGGTAGGCGCCAGGTAATATAAGCACTCCTGAACAAACACGAACCAGTGGTACCACTGCAACAAACTCTCTGGCCTCGTGATTGCTTCGTGACTGCATGCTGTAATATTATTATGGTAAACTTTTTTGACGTTTTAGCTTGCGTAGTGGTACCAGAGTAGACTACTAGCTAGTATTGGTAGTCTAGCTCTAGCTAGTAGTGGATGGCCTTTGGTGATTGGGATTCTACTACTCTAGCTACTCTAGCTAGACTACTATTACTAGTAGCTAGCTAGTAGTGCCACTAGCTATGGTAGTAGCTACTACCGTACTGAAAGGTCCGCCAAATCGTGTTGAATTTGAGTCGTGTGTTGAATTCATGTTGAATTTGTGTTGAATTTGTGTTGAATGATGTTGAATGGTGTTGAATTGTGTTGAATTCGTGTTGAATTCGTGTTGAATCTGTGTTGAATCCATGCTGAATTACTCACCATTATCGCCAGCCAGCCCCCCTTCTACTGAAATCTCTATACTAAAATTGAGTCATGTTGAATTTCAGTCCTGTGTTGAATCCGTGTTGAATCCGTGTTGAATACGTGTTGAATGATGTTGAATGATGTTGAATGATGTTGAATGGTGTTGAATTGTGTTGAATGCATGTTGAATTCCTGTTGAATCAAAAAGGTTTAAATAAGGGTTAAAATAGAGATTTGGCGGACCTTTCTGTACTACTAGCTAGCTACGGAATACTGTAGCTAGTAGTAGCTACTCCTAGCTAGTAGCGACTACTAGACTACTACTAGCTAGAAGCTACTCGTACGGTACTAGTAGCTAGTATGGTAGCTACGGTACTCGAGTACAGGAAGCTACTAGCTAGAGAGGAGTAGTTGTACGAGTACTAGTAGTAGCTACTAGCGATTCTTTTACCAATTCCCAACCTTGAGTCGAAAGAATTATGACTAACTGGCTCTTTTTCGCTTAAACTCCCAAGACAAGGATGACTAGTACAGGTACTATAAGGTATCTTGTTCAATCTTGGGCAGATAGATAGATAGGACAGAGGACAAAAACCACACATCAAGCTTTGCACAGATTTGTTATTAAAATTACAATTCTTTTATTAACAACAAAAATAATCCTCCAAGTAATATTATTTTGAGAACTTCTTTTCCAACACCATGTCTGAAGGAGCAATCGCCGGCAGCGAGAAAGAACTCGTTTTGGAGACCAAGACGACCGAGCTGGTAACGAAAACCATTACTACCACCACGACCAAGATTATCAATGGCAAAAAAGTCACGACGACGACAACAACTGTTGTCCAAGAAGACGAGGCCTCACCGGATGATGTTGCTGTCGCCAGGCAACAAAAACTGAGTGACCAACACAGTGGAGAAAACACTTCCGAAGAAGACAACGATGCCAAACAAGAACGAGGCCGGGGCCGGAATATTGGAGGTGTCTTTCGCAAATTGAGTCGATCATTGAGTTTTCGTGGTCCCCGTTCTCGATCTCGATCCAAGGCTCGAAAGTCATCCAAGTCCCCAACACGAGATGGTGCTGCTAGCAAAGAGAAAAAAGAAAAAAAGAAGGATAAGAAGAAAGACAAGAAGAAACCCAAAGAGAACGAAATTTATATTCGAGCCGATGGCAAAAAAGTTCGACGTGTGAAAAAGTCCAAAAATAAAGAAGAGGAAGGTTCCGAGGAAGAAGGCTCGAAGAGATTCGAAGATCCCTTTGTGGCAGCAGCTTTAGCTGAGAATAGTGCGGATGGGGTTGTTGTGGATTTGGCTGGCGATAGCTGCGATACCCAAAACGCACACGCTGCAGGACAAGAAATGACGACGCAAGAACGTCACAAAGAGGCAGATACGAAGGAATTTTTGGAAGCGAAAAATGAAGTACAGGAAATGACAGCTTCAGCAAAAGAAAAAGACTCTGCTTTTCCTTACGATTCAGTCACACCTGTCGAGCCAGTTTCACGAGAGGATCAATCGGTAGAATCTACTGTTGCAGAGTCTCTGGTATCAGTGGATGAACCTGTTGAAGTGACCCAAAACGAAGATAATACTCTCGAGAAAGATATCAAACCTGCAATGGAAGAGCCAGCATCAGAGACTGCGCAAGAACCAGAGGAAGAACCTTGGTATGTTGAGCAGGAAAGCGCAGAAAATGGAACCTCGGAAGAAAATGTTCCCATGTCGGATGATATTTGGAGCGCCATGGAAGCAAGCCATCAATCTGTTGAATCAGAGTCTACCAGGCCAAAAGAAGCAACCCAAGCCCTCGCAACTAGTAATGCTGAAGAGACTTCCGAACCCGTTGTCGAGCAAGAAGAACCGACGGAAGCAATTGATACAACTAACAAACCCGTGTGTAACACCGTGGAGCAAGAACAACCACCAGAAGCTACTGATTCGAATGTCGTGGATTCAACCAAATCTATCGAATACGAACAACCAAAGCAAGCAATAAAATCTAACTTTGAGAACCCTGGCGAGCCTGCCAACAAAGTCATAGAAGCTGCAGTCGAAGCAGAACGAATAGAAAACCCGCCCACTGATGTCAAAGACGAATCGGCTACCGATCTTCCGCCTCCCAAGCCAGACCATTTGGAGGAGTCATCGACCTCACACGCCACCCCAGCACCGACACCAGCACCAATCATCAGTTCAACCTCGCATGCTGCCCCAGCACCAACACCAGCACCAATCATCAGTCCACCAAAAGAACCGATGGG
>Ga0100380_10004477_pt1 | contig 14627 bp, 11 predicted proteins | sample CryGeymeta201504_FD_80417 | JGI IMG/M metagenome (GOLD analysis project Ga0100380, IMG submission 80417) | Groundwater microbial communities from Crystal Geyser aquifers in Utah, USA - Crystal Geyser metaG 2015-04 | ecosystem: Environmental > Aquatic > Deep subsurface > Groundwater | place... | reverse complement strand
GAAGGCCTGCTGCGTCCGATCCGTCGCCTCGTAGAGTTCACCCAAGGCGAGCACGGCGTCCGCGTCGTTGGCGACCAGCAGGATCGCCGCCTGGTATTCGCGCTCGGCGCCCGCGGTGTCGTGGGCCGCGGCCAGGATTCGTCCGAGTCCGACGTGGGCGGGCGAGAGGTGGGAGTCCACATGCAGGGCCGCTTCGAACGCCGCGCGCGCGCCCTCGCTGTCACCGGCGGCGAACTTCGCGTGACCCAACGCGAGCTGCGCCTCGGCCCAGCCGGGTCGTGTGCTCGTCGCCTGTTCCAAGAGCCGGATCGCGTCCGCGCCCGAGCGCAGCTGTCCGAGCTCGTAGGCCACCTCGGGGTTCGTCGGGTCGAGGCGCGCGGCCTCGCTCAGCTCGCGCACGGCGTCGCTGTTCCTGCGCGCTTGGGCGTAGAGCCGTCCCAGGCCCAGGTGCGGCTCGTAGCGCGCTCCATTGGAGGCGATGGCTCGGTGATAAGCGTCTTCGGCGTGGGGGATGTCGGCGCGTAGGCGATGCGCTTCGCCCAGAGCCAAGAGCGCGTCGAAGTCGTTCGGGGCTTCGGCGAGGGCGGCGTCGAGCTCCTCGAAGGCGCGTCCGGCGCGGTTCCAGACCAGATACGCGCGCGCTCGACAGACGCGGGCGAGCAGCGAGTCGCGACCGAGACGCTCGATCGGAGCGCACGCCGCACGTGAGGCGCGGTAGTCGCGACGGGCGAAGGCGACCTCGGCCACGAGATAGAGCGCGGCGGGATCGGCGTGGCGCAGGCGAGCGGCCACCTTCAACACGCGCTCGGCGTCGCGGTAGCTGCCTGCCCGCAGCAGCGCGCGGCCGTAGGCGGTCTGCGCGTCAGCGTCGCGTGGTGCGTGGCGCGCGGCCTGGGCCAGGCCGTCGAGCTCGGGCGTCTGGGCCGCCGCGGTCGATGCGCCGAATGGCACTGCGCCGAATGGCACTGCGCCGAATGGCACTGCGCCGAACGGCACTGCGCCGAATGGCACTGCGCCGAATGGCACTGCGCCGAATGGCACTGCGCCGAGGCAGAGGGCGAAGAGGAGCGTGGAGAGAACGTAGCGCATGGGGTCTCGATTCGTGGCTTCGACGCACGCGAACGCCGCATGTTCACGCGCAAGCCCGAGGCTATGCCACCGGGACTTATGCGCAAGGCCCGAGGAGAACGCCGTGGAGAAGCCAGCTCGAGCGGTGGCGGACGTACGATGAATCCACAGCTAGCCGTACATTCGCGTGGGCGGCCTGCACCACTACGCGCTCGGCTGGTTCGCAGGCGTTCCCTTATGGATCGCGCTCTGGTGGCTGCTCGGTCTCTTGGTCTGGAAGGACCTCGGCTGGCGTCTGCTCGCGACGCTGCACGTTCGTCTTCGCGCATCGTCGACCGAGGGCTACATGCGGATGCGCGCCACTTCGGCGATGTCCCCGCGATCATTCAGGCGCACGACGTAGCGCCGCACTTGCTCCTGCGGTGTGCCGACGTAGGTCGCGACCACGAGCGTGACGTAGGTCTCGGCCAGGAGCCGGTTGCCGTTGTTGCTGTAGTAGTGGGCCTGCACCAGGTACTCGCCGTGCGCGGCCTGGACGCTCTGGAAGCGCTCCGGTCCGAAGCCCTGCGTGACGTCGGCGAGCAACACACCGCCGGAGGCGATGTCGCGGTGCGCATAGTAGCACTTCTCGCCGGCCGGATCGGTGACCCACAGGTCGATGTCCGTGTTGTCCGTGTTCCAGGTCATGGTCACGCGCAGGGCGGACTCGGGCACGGTGAGCCCGAGCGCTTGCTGACGGGTGCGCAGCCACGCGGCCAGGGGCGACTGGGGGCGCTCGCGGATCACGGCGTGACTGAAGAGCGCGTACTCCTCGCGCACGATCTCGACCACACCACGGAAGCGTTGGTCCCACTCTCCCGCCAGCACGGCCTCGTACAGCATCGCCGTCATGCTGGGGCGGCTCAGCCACAGGGCGCTCGCGAGATCGCGATAGGATTGGGGCTCGTAGGGCCGCTTCTCGAGCACCGACAAAAAGAGATCGGCGGCCTCGGCGTCGGCGTCCCAGGCCATCAGGCTGTAGCCCACGGAACGTGCGACCTCGGCGGACGCGGGCGCGTTCTCCAGGCCGCTCGAGAGCGCGCGGATGGCCGCACCGAGGTGTCCGCCCTGGCGACGGCGCTCCGCCTCGACTCGATAGACCTCGAGGTTCTCGGGCTCGTGCGGGCGCGCATTTCGATAGCCTCGCGGCGCGTCACTCGCGAGCACGGCGGGGATGGCGTGGGCGCCGCGCACGAATTCGATCGGCCTGCGCGCCACGAAGCGCGAGAGCGTGCGCCAGACCTCGCCCTGCTCGCTCGCCTCGAGGTGGTTGTGACTCGCGCCGAGGCGCAGCGCGCGCTCGAGGCGTTGCCAGCTCGTGGTGACTCCGCTCGGCGTCTGCTGCGTCTGCGCCACCAGCTCGGCGATGCCTCCGCTGCCCGCCTCGTGCCGCGCGCGCTCGAGATCGTATTGCTCGTACTCGGCGTCTGTCGCGAGCACGAGGAACGACGTCACGCGGCTCGCGACGCGGTAGCGTTGACCCAGAGCGACGGCCAGATCCTCGAGCTCGGCGTCGTGGGTGGCGAGCAAGTGCTGGATCGCGATCTCGGCCCAGGCGCGTGAGGCCAGCTCGCCCGTGCCCGCGAGGTTCACGGGCTTGGTCCAGGTGAAGGCTGCGCCGTTCAGCGTGCCCGCGATGCGGAGCTCGGCGTTGCCGGGTGCGTCCAGGCGACCCGCGATCAACAGCTCGGCGCCGCGCGTCAGTGTCGCCGCGCCGCCCGCCACCAGCACGTCGCTGGTCCGTGCACCGCCCGCGCCCTGGGCGACGACGCGTACGCTCTGAATCGCCAACCCCGCGCGCTGATGACCCACCGCGCAGCCGTCGATAGCGGAGGTGCTCAGGCAGTTGAACACCGCGCCCCCGGTCGTCAGGCGCTCCAGCATGCGCGCGTCCTCGGCGCCTAGGCCCGTGCGATAGGCGAAGAAGCGTGCGTCCCAGGGCGACTCGGCGCGGAAGCTCTCGAGCAAGCTGCCAGCGTCGCGCTCGCCCCAGCTCACCGCGCCATCCGTGAGCAAGAAGGCGTCGAGCTTGCCCGCGCCGATCTCCATGGGCGGATGGGCCAGGGTGTGCAGCGCCGCGCCCAGATCGGTCGCGCCTTCGAGCAAGATCTCTCCCACGCGCGCCACGGCCGCGTCTCGACCGCCGGCGTCGTTCGTGAGCCAGGTCGGCGAGAGCCAGCGCGCGCCCGCGTCGAAGGTGACCACGTTGAAGCGACGGATCTCGGGGCTGCGCTCCAGGATGCGTTTCATCAAGTTCAGGTCGAGGTTGAAGCGATCCGGATCCTCGGAGAGCGAGGTGTCGAGCAGGAAGACGGCCTGGTTCGCGCCCGCCGCGGCGCCGTCCTGGGGCAGCCTGTCGTCACCGCGCACGCGCAGCACGAAGTGGCGTTCGCCCTGGCGCGACGAGGGATCGCCGCCCACCAGCACCTCGAGCGCGCCGGTCTCGCTCGGTGTCATGCGGAAGGAGACGGCGCCGCCCTGCTGCGGTCCGTCACTGCGCAGCGCGTAGCCCTGCACGCCAGTCCGCGCGAAGGCCTGTCCGGCGCGCAGGTCGCCCGTGTAGCGCAAGCTCTGGGTCTTGGCGCCGTCGGCCTCGAGGCTGAGCTCGAAGCTCTCGAGCTGCTCACCGCCCTGCGCGGACGCCGGCACGGGGAAGATGTATTCGAGCTCGTTGCCCACGCGCGGCAGCGTCTGTTCGTAGCTGATGATCACGCGATGGAAGCCGTGCGCGGCGATGGGGAAGACGCGCGCCTCGAAGGTGTTGGGCGCGACCTCCTCGACCAGCGCCGGATCCCGGCGGCGGCGCGTCACCGTCTCGTACACTTCGCGGCCGTGCTCGGCCTGGACGATGCGGCCCACGCGCAGCTCACCCCAGGCCTGGGGATCGACGCGCGACAGCGTCTCTTGGATGTCGCCCATGCCCTGCATCGCCTCTTCGTGTCGGCGATTGGCCTGCTCCGGACCGAAGAAGGCCGGCTCGGCCTGGCCCATGCCGAGGTACATGGCGTAGCTCGAGACGCTGGCCTCGGGCGGCAGCGGATAGCGGAAGGTGCCCTCGATGGCGCGGTCGTAGGGGTTGTAGAAGATGTGATCGACGACGGTGCGCGCGCGGAAGCCCTCGACCTTCACCGCCACGCGTACGCGCCGTAGCTCGAGGCTGTGTCCGCCGCCCAGAGCGACCGTCGCGAACCGCGATGCGCCGGTGACGCGTCGCCAGCTTTGCGCTTCCGGCTGCGCGGCGTCGGGCTGTCCGTCCTCGTCCGCGACCGCGCTCGCGCCTTGGCCGGCGGAGCTGCCCGTGGCCATGCCCGCGCTCTCCGCGCGCATCATCGGACGGCCCGGGGGCGGAGGCGCCATCGACGGACGGCGCGCCGGGGACGCGGGCGAGCTCCTGCGCTCCTCGTCCATGTCCTGGCGCGGCTCGGCCATGGCGTCCGGCTCCATGGCCACCGGCGCAGCCTCGCCCGGGCTCGCGGGTTGTTCCGCATAGGCCGCGTCGTCCGAGGGTCCCGCAATGTTCGCAGTCTCGACATCGCCGCCCGAGCTGGTGGCCACCGTCTGGGACCTGTGATCCTGCGGGAAAGGACCCTCGGCGCCACCGCCGCAGCTCGTGATCAGGAGCGCTCCGAGCAGGAGCAAAGGCGCGTGGCGCGGGCCTCGGGCGTGCAGCTTGGACATCTTCACCTCGGGAGCGGAACGCGCTCCTGGGGACGGACTTACACCCCCCGGCGGGCCACGTCTCAGCTCGCGATCCGGGCGATGTGCGCGATCGCGTCCCCGCGCTGGACCAGGGGTGCGCGCAACAGGCCCACCACCACGCCGTCGATCTTGCTGCGCACCACCGTGCCCTTGGGCGTGAGCGCGTTGAAGACCTCGGCGACGGGTTGCCCCTCCTCGACCTTGGCGCCCAGCCCGACTAGGATCTCGCAGAAGCCCGCGCGCGTCGCCCGGGACCAGACGCTGAAGCGTGACACCATCGCCTCGGACTCGAGGGTCGGTGACTCCGAGTCGAGCATTCCGAGCGACTCCATCACGCGCATGATGCCGCGCACGCCGATCTCCACGGCGTGGGTGTCGAAGCGGCTGGCCTCACCCGCTTCGTACAGCAGCACGCGCTTGCCCAGCTTGGTGGCCGCGGCGCGCAGCGAGCCATCGCGCAGCTTGGCGTGCATCAGCATGGGCGCGCCGAACCTCGTGGCCAGGCGCTTGGTCTCGGGATCGTCGAGGTCGCAGCGGATCTGCGGCAGGTTCTCACGCCCTCCGGAGCCGGTGTGCAGATCGATCCCAAACTCGCTGTGGGCCACGATCTTCTCCATGAAGAGGTGCGCGAGCTGCGACGCCGCCGAGCCACGCTCGGCGCCTGGGAAGCAGCGGTTGAGGTCGCGCCGATCCGGCAGGTAGCGCGACTCCTGCAGCAGGCCGAAGATGTTCACGATCGGGACCGCGAGCAGCGTGCCTGTGAAGGTCTTGGGGTCGATGCGCTGGAGCAGGTGGCGGATGATGGGCACGCCGTTCAGCTCGTCGCCGTGCATGGTCGCGCTCAGCCAGACCACGGGACCGGGCCGCTTGCCGTGCAGGATGCCGACCGGCAACGAGAGCCACATGCCCGTCGGCAGCCTGGACACGGGGAGCTCCACGCGCGTGAGCGCGCCGGCCGGCGCGGGAGTCGCGTCGAGCAGGAAGGGGGCGCGGGATTCAGCCCGGGATGCGGTCTTTCGTCTTGCCGGGTTTTGCATTCTTCTCCAGGTGCTTGATGATCTCGCCGGCGACGTCCTTGCCCGAGGCAGCCTCGATGCCTTCGAGTCCGGGAGACGAGTTCACCTCCATCACCAGCGGGCCGTGGTTCGAACGCAGCATGTCGACGCCGGCGACGCCCAGGCCGAGGGCCTTCGCCGAGCGGACGGCCGTGGTTCGCTCCTCGGGCGTGAGCTTGATGGCCGAGGCGGAGCCGCCGCGGTGGATGTTCGAACGGAACTCTCCCTCGGGGCCCTGTCGCATCATGGAGGCGGCGACCTTGTCGCCGATGACGAAGGCTCGGATGTCCGCGCCGTGTGCCTCCTTGATGAACTCCTGCACCAGGATGTTGGCGTTCAGCTGCACGAAGGCCGCGATCACGGACTCCGCGGCCTTATCTGTCTCGGCGAGCACCACACCCACGCCCTGGGTGCCTTCGAGCAGCTTGACGATCAGCGGTGCGCCGCCCACCTGTGCGATCAGCCCGTCGATGTCCTTGGTCGAGCTGGCGAAGCCCGTCACGGGCAGGCCCACGCCGATGCGCGCCAACAGCTGCAATGCCCGGAGCTTGTCCCTCGATCGTGAGATCGCCTGGGATGTGTTCAGCGAGTACACGCTCATCATCTCGAATTGTCGCACGACCGCCGTTCCGTAGAACGTGCGTGAGGCGCCGATCCTCGGGATGATGGCGTCGAAGCTCAAGGAGCGACCCGAGAGCAGTACTTGCGGCCGGTGGGACGTGATGTTCATGTAGCAGCGGACGTAGTCGACGACGTCGACTTCATGCCCGCGCTCGATCGCCGCTTCGCGTAGCCGCTTGGTCGAGTACAGTTGGGATTTTCTCGACAGGATGCCGATCTTCATACTTCAATCACTTTCTTCTTCCGCCGTCGCGGCGGCGGTGCGAGATCACGGCATCGATAGGATCGACCGGGGTCGACCACGAAGGCTCTGCGGATGGCTTGGCGACCCAGGAGCATGCGGAAGCCCATCTGGTCTCGCGAGGTGAGGGTGAGATCGATGGGCCAGCTGGCGCCAGAGCAGCACGGCCGTGCGGATGATGGGCCGGCGCTCGCGATGACCGTTCGAGCTGCGCACCACGCGATACTCGTGCAGCGGCGCGGAGCAACGGACGACCGTCTTCGAGTCGCGCTGCATCGTGTGCACCGAGAAATGGATCACCGGCTCGGGGCCGTCTTCGTCGACCTCGAGGTCGAACGCATGCAAGGACGAGCTGCGCGCGCCCGTGTCGACCTTGGCCTTGATGCGATCGATGCCCAGCTCGGGCAGACCTAGCCATTCGCGCCAACCAATTGTGCGTTTCTCTTGCATGTAGCGGGCTCGATGGCCGCCTCGGCCCGATCTCGGGGCGACGGCGCAGGGGGCGGATCGTTGGGCGGAACTTGCGTCGGGTCAAGGGTCAAGTCGCCGCACATCGGGCCGCCTCGGTGCGACGACCGGGGTCAGGTCGCAGGCACGCGGGCGCCGCTGCGCGGGATGCGATGGCCCCCCGACCCCGACCCGGACCCGCAGCGCTGCCACGGTCCGTGGTGCTGCGTCGCCATCCCCCTCATGCGCCCAGAAGATCCCCTGCCCACTCTGGCTCCGAGATCTTCTTCAGCGTGTGTTTCCCTCCCCATGCGAGCCGGGTCACCGGGCTGCTCAGCAGCTCGAGCGGGTCGCCCGCGAAGACCTGGCCGTGGGCGAAGAGCGCTCGCGAGATGCGGGTCTCGTACACGTACTGATCCTCCACCTCGGCGGATCCGCGTCGCTTGCGCTGGGTACAGGCCGCGATGGCGACCGAGCCCAACGTCGGCGCCGCCTCGAAGGAGACCGCGGCCATCAGGATGGCGAGGCCCGCGACCAGGCGGGCGTAGGCCAGGTTCCGCTCGTCTGCCTTGCGCTTGCTGCTCTTCAAGGAACCGTTCTTCAGGATGCGAAAGCGCATCTCGGGGATCACGTCTTCGATCTCCGGCAGGTCGAGCGCGAGGAAGGCCGATGCTCCATCGTGAAGCCCCACGGCAGCGCGCGTGTCGAAGGGGAAATCGATGTCCTGAAGCGAGCTCGTGACGGCCTCGTGGATCGCCTCGACGTCTCCCGCGAGCAAGCGTCTCAGCCAGACGATTCGCTGCTCCTCGTGTCGGGCCCACTGCTCCTCGCTCGCTGCCTGTGTCGGGACGAAGGGCCGCGGCTGAAGGGCGCCCTGGTAGTCCTGCGCGCTCGGCACGTGTGGCATGTGTCGCCAGCTGTCGAGCATCACGCTCAGGTCCGACTCCATCCGATCGATCGTGGTCCGCGCGCTCTGGTTGGCCTCCACCTCGGCAAGCGCGCGGTAGTCGGCCGAGAGCTGCTGCGCCGAGCGTGGGCCGCTGGAGTTCGGGAACGCGGCGCCTGACGACGCCTGGTGCGTGGCGCCGGCTGCCGTTGCGGTCGACTGGTCGAGCCGTTTCGGGGCGGCGCGCGTGGCTGCTGGCGACGACGGAGTCGAGAGGCGCGAGGAGTAGGACACGCCCGTGCCAGGGATGCCCAAGGTGGTCCGTGCGCCGCGCTGCGACAGGTTCAGCGTCGCGCCGGGTGCGCCCACGCTCATGGACACGCCAGACTTGCTCAGGTTCAGGCGCAGGCCGGGAAAGAGCTTGATGGACTTGCGGAAACGAAACCCCATGGGCTGGGAGGTTACCACCATGCGTCCTGGGTTCTCGCGCCTCAAAGGTCGTGGGCCGCCGCTGTCAGGCGCGAGGCCTCGCTACGACTTGGACGACTCGTCGTCGCCCCCGCAGCAGTGGGACGCGCAGCGTGCCGGCTCTTCGTCGGGGGTTGGACCCGCGCTAGCTCGAGCGTCGGTCAACACGGCGCGCACGTTGCCCAAGCAGCAGCTGCCCTGTGGGTTCGTCTGCGCGCAGCGGTCGAGACCCTGGCGGCACTTCTCCGCGATCTCCGCCGGCAGCATCGAGTCCCCGTCGCGGGCGACGTCGTCGAGTAGCTCCGAGACGCGGTGGTCGAAGCAGTAGCAGACCAAGCGCTCGGGCGACGTGGACTTCTGGAAGACCTCGGCGCGCAGGCGGCTCGCGTCGATGACGAGCGCGTCGCTCTCGGCGAAGTAGCCCACGGCGCAGGTGGTGGTGCGGCAGAAGCGCATGATCGTCTCCGACACGCGCGCGCGGTCGTCGGGCTCGAGCATGGCGCGAGCGTCTCGGCGCCGACCTTGCGGCCTGGCGCGCCACAGCTCGGACAGACGCCCGGCGTTCGCTCGGATTCGCTCACGGACGCCTCTCGGTGAGGAGTCGAAGCATGGCCGCCTGGATGGTTGCTCGTGTTCTCATCGGCCTCGTGGGTGCCGCCCGCATGGCTGGCGTGTTGGGAGAAGTCGTAGCGCATGAGACACTCCCACGCATGAGGTTGTCGTTCAGGCTCGTCTGGCTCGCGGTTGGACTCTGCGCCTGCTCGGGCTCGCTCGCGCCCGCCTCCTCCCACGATGCCTCCGCGGTGCAAGACGCCGGCAGTACGGACAGCGCGCTCTCGGATTCCGCGCGGATCGAGTCGGGCGTGGACACGGGGCACGACGCGGCTCTCGACGCGGCTCTCGACGCGGCCTCCGACGCGGGTCCGCCCTTCCACTGCGATCAGGCGCTGGCCACGGGCGCTCGCCTCGGCGGCGACCTGCGCTTCGACCCCGCCGATCCGCATCCGGGCGACACGCTCACCGTCACCGTCTTGGCCACCGACGGCACCGGCCGCACGGACGCACCCGCCATGACCCTGCGCTCCACGGGCGCCGACGGAACGGCCGAGCGCGCACCGTCCACCATCGAAGGTGGCGCGGCCATCTCCTACTTCGCCGTGCCCGACTTGAAGCTCGGCGACCTCTGCCTCGAAGCCATGATCGGCGGCGAGGTCGAGGCCTCCGCGCGCGTCGCGGTCACGCCGCGTCCTCCGGGCCCGTCGCGGGCCGATGGCATCTTCCGCGTCATGTCGAACCACCAATGGACCTGCGCGGAGCAGCCGGAGTGGGGCAACTTCATCGACGTCGAGGTCCACGATGCCGACGGCTCGCCCATGGCCGGCGTGGTCGTGCGCTTCGACAAGCCGGCCACCACCGTGGACCCGATCCGCGCGGCGGACACGAACCCCGTGCCCGACAGCGTCGTGACCCGCGCAGACGGCAAGGCGCGCGTGCCCAACTACTGGCCCATCAACGCCAATGGTCTGATGGTCTTCAACCTGAGCCTCGACGGACGGGCGTCCGACGTCGCCACCGAGATCACGAGCGGTTGGTGGGGAGACAACCTCGCCGGCTGCAACTACTGCCCGCTGGGCACGAACCGCAACGTCTGGGGCCACTGGTCCTACACCGTCGTCTTCCAGCGCGATCCCGCCGCCACCGAGGAGTGCGTCGTGCCCTCGGATCACGCCAGCATGGTCGCCTGCGGCCCGCCGCGCCACATCCACCACGACTCCACCCACCCCGCCTGCTGGTAGCACTGGGAGTGTCCGCCTTGCTCCACCGGGTCTGTCCGGACGCGGGATCCGGCCCGTGCGACGAGGTCGCGAGTCTGCGAGCCGCCGTGCGCCAGGAGGACCGCCTGCTGGCGCGCGTGACCAACGCGGACCTGCCATTGGCCGAGCCTGAGCTCCGAACGGGCCATCCTGGGTCGCGCCGTGACCGCGGTCTGTCCCCACCCCGCGCGACAGCATGCTCCCGACACGTCCCTCGACGCCTCCGCGCCGATCCGTCAGGCGGAGCCCCCTTCGAGAACGCATGATGAAGCCGGTCCGTGAACGCATCGTGGTCGGCATCGCGACCTTCACCGGCGGCCGTCCGCTGGGGTTGCCCAAGGCTCTGGGCTCGCGCTTCGCACCCAGCGCGGTGAGCGTCGACGGCCACGATGTCCTGGTCGGCGCCGCCGCCCATGCGCGTCACCGCGCCTCAGACCCAATGACGAAAACGACGAGGAGCGTCGCCAACACGTGGACTCATGGAACGGCTGGAGCCGCGCCATCTGCCGGCGCATCATAGATTTCTCCTCATGACTGTCTCAAACCCGTTGACACGTTCCGTCATGGATCTGTGCAATCCGCGCGCGCCCGACTCCGGCGCGCTTGCGCCCGATGCCTCGCCTCCAGCTGCTACACTCGGCTCACTTGACGCTGGATGAGGCGAGGGAGCTTCTGGGTGTGGACGGGGACGCGGATGAACGCGCCCTGCGTCGGGCCTACCTGCGCGCGGTGAAGGCGCATCCGCCCGAGCGCGACCCCGAGGGTTTCGCACGCGTGCGCGAAGCGCGAGAGATCTGTCTCCGCCACCTCCCACGGGATCCAGCAGCGCACGGTCTCAGTCGCGCGGCATCGATCCAGTCGCTCGAGCGCGCCTCGGAGCATCAGGAGTCGCCGAAGCGTTCGCCCGAGGAGCAGGCGCTACTGGACCGCTGCGGCGACCGCACGCTCAGCCCACAGCAGCGACTCGAGAGCGCCGAGCAAGCGCTGGCGTCGATGCCGAACGAGCCGTCCGCGTTTTGGGTGAAGTACGCGGCGCTCGTCGGGCTCGCGCGCCAGGAGGAGGCGCTGGCGTGGCTGCGGCAAGGTCAGGCCAAGGGCGTCGACGGTTGCCTGGCGCAGATCGCCTTCGACCAGCCGCTGGCGCTGGATGACGACGACGTCTCCGCGCTCCTGACGCTGACACCGTTCCCCCTGGGTCTTGCCCGTTCACTCGCCAGGCGCGCTCCGGGAGACGTGGTCGGGATCCTGGTCGAGGCCATGGAGGCACAGGCGGCGGGCGACCCGCGCGGGTACTGGGCGGGAGCCGCCCTGGAGGTCATCCTCGAGCTGCTCGCGGCCGGAGACGTCCAGGCGGCGATGCACCTCCACGCCAGGCTCCGCCTGCACATCGAGCAGGTCGGACCGCAGGTGAGCGGCGGCCCTCGGGGCGCGCTCTGGCTCCTGGTCCGAGAGCTGATGGACCTTCCCTCCGGGCTCACGTCAGGTCTGCGCACGCGCCTCGCGCAGGCTGTCCTCGCAGTCTACGACGATCCGCAGATGCGGCCGGCGAGCGCGCGCCTGCGTGTATACGGCGCCATCAATCCACGCGCGGCGGAGCAGCTTCGGAGCGCCGCACCCAACCTGTACGCCCTGGTCATGGGGCAGAAGAAAGCGTCACGTCCGCGTAGCAAGTGGTTCACCTACGACGTGCAGCGCATCTCCACCCTGGTCGTGATCGTCGTGGGCACGTTCGCGGCCCACAACATCTCCGACTGCTGCGCTCGACAGTCGCGGCCCCTCGGGCCGCGCGCTCACATCCAGGGCATCCCGATTCTGCCCGTCGGCGTCGTCGATCCGGTTCAGCGGGACCACCGCCTGGCCGAGTTGTCGATTCTCCACGATCGAGTCTGCCACGACGGGGAAGACCCCGTCTGCGCGGAGCTCGCGAGCCTGAGCGCCGCCGTGCGGCACGACGACTGTCTCATGGCGCGCCTGGCCCAGGAGAACCTGCGCTCGTGGCGGCCCGATCGTCGATCCGATCGCCTGATCCTCGGCCGCGCCATCACCGCGGGCTGTCCTCTGCCGACGCCACGACAACATCCCACGACGACCCTCGACGCCTCGGTGCCGATCCGTCAGGCTGAGCCCCCTTCGAGAACGCATGATGAAGCCGGTCCGTGAACGCATCCTGGTCGGCATCGACCTCGGCACCACCAACTCCCTGGTCGCGACCTTCAGCGGCGGCCGTCCGCTGGTGTTGCCCAACGCTCTGGGCTCGCGTCTCACGCCCAGCGCCGTCAGCGTCGATGGCGACGATGTGCTCGTAGGCGCCGCGGCCTACGCGCGTCACGCCACCCACCCCAACGACACGGCACTGGTGTTCAAGCGCGACATGGGCGCGGACGTGAAGCGAACGCTCGGCCGTCGCAGCTTCACGCCTCAGGAGCTGTCGTCGATGGTGCTCTCGAGTCTGGTCCACGACGCCGAGGAGGCGCTGGGCGTGGAGGTCGTCGAGGCCGTGGTGACGGTGCCCGCCTACTTCGGGGAGCGCCAACGTCAGGCCACGCGTGACGCGGCCGCCATCGCGGGCCTGCACGTGCAGCGCATCATCAACGAGCCGACCGCGGCGGCCATGGCCTATGGACTTCACGAGCTCGATCGCGAGCTGAAGACCGTCGTGCTCGATCTGGGAGGCGGGACCTTCGACGTCACCGTGCTCGAGATCATGGAGGGCGTGATCGAGATCCAGTCGTCGGCCGGCGACGCGCGCCTGGGCGGCGAGGACTTCGCGCTTTCGCTGGCGGCGCTGGCTTCGGAGAAGCTGAAGGTGAGCGAGGGTCACGCGCCCACCTCGGACACGGCTTTGGCTCGTCTGCGCGAGGCCTGTGAGCGGGCCAAGTGTCGGCTCTCGGACGCGGACGAGACGTCGCTCTCCATGCCCGCGCTCGAGCTCGGCGGACGGGCGACGGATGTGGAGCTGACGATCACACGCGCCGAGGCCGAGGCCGCCTGGGCTCCGCTGCTGGCCCGCTGCCGTCACCCGATCCTCCGCGCTCTGAACGACGCGCACTTGAACGCCGCGGACGTGGACGAGGTGATCCTGGTGGGCGGCGCCACGCGCATGCCCAGCTTCGTCCGGCTGGCGGCGGAGCTCTTCGGTCGATTGCCGCGTCGTGATCTCCCCGTCGACGAGGTCGTGGCCATGGGCGCCGCGGTCCAGGCCGCGCTCAAGGCGGGCGACGCGGCCGTGGCGGACGTGGTCGTGACCGACGTCGCGCCTTTCTCCATGGGCATCGAGACCAGCACCGTGCTCGGGAGTCGCATCGTCTCGGGCCTGTTCACGCCCATCCTCGAGCGCGGCACGACCATCCCCGCCAGTCGCATGAAGGGCTTCTCCACCGTCGAGGACGGGCAGCGCCGCATCGAGATTCGCGTCTTCCAGGGCGAGCACAGCCTGTGTCGCGACAACACCCTGCTCGGCAGGTACACGGTCACGGATCTGCCCTCCAAGCCTCGGGGCGAGGCCAGCGTCGAGGTCCGCTTCACCTACGACATGAACGGCATCCTCGAGGTCGAGCTGTCGGTGCAGGGCACGGAGCGCCGCGAGCACCTCGTGATCGAGGAGCGACCGGGCAAGCTGACGAAGGAGCAGCTCCAGCGCGCGCGCGAGGCCATGGCACGGCTCAAGTTCCACCCGCGCGACAGCCTGCCCAATCGCACCGCCCTGGCCCGCGCCGACGCGCTCTACGTCGAGCTGACGGGGCTCGCCCGCGAAGACATCGGCGCCGCCCTGGGCATGTTCCGCGCGGCCCTCGAGGCGCAGGACGTGGAGATGATCGAGCTGATGCGAGGGCGCATCCTCCAGATGATCGACGCCTACACCCGCTGAGGGCTCGGGGGCCGGGCGGCGTGAAGGCCGTTCCGTCCCGAGGCGGCGTCCCCGTCGCTGTCCGGGTTCCTGCCCTTGTGCGTCCTGGGCCCTCGGGCTACATCGCGGGCATGCGCAACCGCGTCCTCACAGCGCTCGGGCTCTTCCTGCTCCTGGCCTCCACGGCTTGCGGCGGAGCCACGACCGGTGGCCTGGGCCATCGCATGCACTACGGAGAGGACCCGCAGGAGAACTACGAGGGCGCGCTCCTGGCCTACCGCCACGACAACTGCATCGACGCGGAGCCCGTCTTTCGCCGCATTCGGCGCGAATTCCCCTACAGTCGCTTCGCAGCGCTCTCGGAGCTGCGCCTGGCGGACTGCAAGTTCAAGGATGGCCACTTCCCCGAGGCCATCACCGCCTATCGTCGCTTCGTGCGCTT
>Ga0100380_10004474_pt1 | contig 14631 bp, 14 predicted proteins | sample CryGeymeta201504_FD_80417 | JGI IMG/M metagenome (GOLD analysis project Ga0100380, IMG submission 80417) | Groundwater microbial communities from Crystal Geyser aquifers in Utah, USA - Crystal Geyser metaG 2015-04 | ecosystem: Environmental > Aquatic > Deep subsurface > Groundwater | place... | reverse complement strand
GTGTAGTCGAGAGAAATTTTATCTAATATAATATCAGATACAATCGGGTGTGAAGAACGAATGAATGACTCGCTGCAGCAAGTACATTCTTGAAAGTGAAACCATACAACCGGCAGGCGAGGTTTGTTTTCCATTGCACGAACAATGTTTCCTACACCGCTTGCTTCAATACCAATAAAAGCTGCAAGCCAGCTTGCAAACTTTAGAAAGTCTCTGCGCGAATATCCACGCAGTTGCATGTTCTCATAAATCGTTAGTGGTTTTTGTTCCATTAGTTACTCCTAATGTTTTTGTTAAACAGATAATTAATTTTTTATATAATGTAAATTTCTTTTTCTGCTTTATCGATTATAAACCTTGTTTCCAAATTTAGCTTGTCGGAAAGATGAACATCTTTAACTGAGTCAATTGAAACTTCTAAGCATAGCGATTGAAAAAAAACTTTGGCGATTTTCTTACTATCCTTCTCATAAATCTCAATTACCTCGCCGGTAAGATTTAATTCATTTGATATTTCGGATTGCAAATTTTGCCTTCAGTTTGTAAAGGATACATATCTGTCATTCTATAAAAGCAAAGACTATGCCTTACAGAAGTTTTTATTTCTAATGCATTTTGAGTGAAGTAAAAAAACTGATTGCGGATTCCCGTTTAATGTACTGCGGTTTTCCGTTTTATGTTGAAGTGAGAGTGATTAGGAATATATTCAGAAGTTAAAACCTGTCCTGTTTAATAAACAGTATTATAATAACTCACATTATGTAAAAATATCCATTATGTCATTCCGAACTTGTTTCGGAATCTTCTTTTATTAAAAATTCGAGATGCTGAAACGATTCGCCACGGCGAACAGCATGACAATTGCGTAACATGAGTAATAATTATAATCCTCTACGAAGATTAAACAATTTGGATTGAGCTTACTAATACATTGATACAACCTCTACGAGGTTGATGAAAATAATTATTGCGACAAACATCGTAGGTGTTTAATTATTGTGAACAATTAGAAAAGGGAAAAATCACATCTTCGCAGAGGATGAATAAAATGTGCATAATTATTTCAAATTATACTTTTTAATTTTATCTCTAAATGTAGAAAGACTGAGTCCCAATTCCTTTGCAGCAAGAGATTGATTCCCCTTTGCTTTATTCAATGCTTCATTTAAAAGATTATGCTCAAGGCAATGTACAATCTGATCAAGACTCATTTGTCCATCGATATAACATTTATTACAGGCTTTAATCAAAGTTTCAACCGGATTTTCGTTTTTTATTTCCGAAGGCAAGTCATTCAAATTGATTTCGCCATTGACAAATAAACTTATTCGTTGAATAAGATTTTTTAACTCGCGCACATTTCCGGGAAAAGGATAATTTACCAAAGCACGCATAGCTTCTTTTGAAACTGAAATACTTTTTTGAGGTTGAAAATATTTTAGGAAATGTTCTACCAATGGCGGAATGTCATCTCTTCTTTCACGAAGGGGTGGGATGCGAATTGGAACGACATTTATTCTGTAGAATAAATCAGCACGAAAAATTCCGCGATTTACAAGCTCCTTCAAATCAACTTTTGATGCAGTTATTAATCGAACATCAATCTGAATTGGAGTGGTTCCGCCAATTCTCATCAACTCACGTGATTCAAGAACGCGAAGAAGTTTAGTTTGAATATCAATCGGCACATCATCAATATCATCAAGAAAAATGCTGCCGGCATCTGCTATCTCAAACAATCCTTTTTTTTCTGTTGATGCACTTGTGTAAGCACCTTTCTCGTGTCCGAATAATTCACTGCTGAGTAACTCTGAAGGTAATGCTGCAAGTCCAATTTTTACAAATGTTTTTAATGCACGCGAACTTGTACGATGAATGTATTCGGCAAAAATTTCTTTGCCAACACCGGTCTCGCCAATTAACAGCACAGAACTATCTGAATCAGAAATCATATCAATGCGAGCAAGAATTTCCCGCATTGTCTCGTTCTGTGTAATTATTGTTAATGAATTTTTGTTGTGCATAACCTAAAATAATAATTTCTTCAACAAATTCTTGGAAGCTGCTCGCCAGAAATCATATCCACAATTCGTGAACTTCCAATTAATGTTTTCATAACAACGATTCCGGGTTCATCGTTTCTTACTTGTCCAATTATCACTGATTCTTTTCCAAGCGGATGTTCTTTCATCTTAGCAAGAATTTTTTCACCATCCTCAGCAGATGCAATGACAATTATTTTTCCTTCGTTAGCAATATACAAAGGATCAAGTCCAAGAATCTCGCAAGCACCTCTCACTTCTTCAGAAATTGGAATTTTATTCTGCTCAATTTGAATTCCAACATTTGCAAGCGATGCAATTTCGTTTAATGTACTTGCTATTCCACCGCGTGTAGGATCTCGCATAATGTGAACATTTTTTGAAACTGATAAAATATTTTCAACAAGTGTATTAAGTGCTGCAGTATCACTTTTAATTGTAGTTTCAAATTCTAATCCTTCGCGTGCGGACATAATTGTAACACCGTGCTCTGCAATTTTTCCGTTTATAACTATTACATCGCCGGGCTTGCAGTTTCTTGGGTTGATATTTGCACCATCATAAATTAAACCGATGCCCGAAGTGTTTATAAAAATTTTATCGCCTTTGCCGCGGTCAACTACTTTGGTATCGCCGGTAACAATTTTTACTCCGGCTTTATCTGCAGCGATTTTCATTGATTGAACAATCTGCCAGAGTTCATTCATATCCAAGCCTTCTTCGATAATAAAACTACAAGAGATGAACATTGGTTTTGCACCTGATTCTGCAAGATCATTCACAGTTCCGTTCACAGCAAGATCACCGATGTTTCCTCCGGGAAAAAATATTGGATGGACAACATAAGAATCAGTAGTAAATGCAATTTTTTGATTATCAAAATTTAATACTGCGCTGTCGTGCTGTTGATTAAGAAATTCATTTTCAAATTGTGAATAAAACATTTTTGTTATCAACTGATGCGATAAAGTACCGCCGCCGCCATGTGCCAATAAAACTTTATCATAATTTGAAATTGGCATCGGACAGTTGAGATTAAAAGTTGAAATAGTTTCTTTGCTCATTATTAAATCGCTTGATTATTATTTATAAAATTAAATTAGAACTCATCTTACGCTAAGTTAACAATTCTGTCATTCTGAACTTGTTTCAGAATTTTCGTTTGCTAAGTTTTTTTAGATACTGAAATAAATTCAGTATGACAAATTTGTAAAGTGACTTAGAAATTTTCTTTTAATTATCATGTTCCAACTTCCATCAACCATTATCCATACTTATCTTTTTCCATAATGAAAATAAGCAGCACAAGCGCCTTCGGAAGAAACCATTGGTGCGCCAAGCGGATTTTCCGGTGTACAGGTTTTTCCAAACTGTGAACACTCCATTGGCTTTTTTAATCCTTGTAAAACTAATCCTGCAATACAAAGCGGAGATTCTTCAACTATAATATTTTCGAGAGAGAATATTTTTTCAGCATCGTAGCCTGCATATTTTTCTTTCAGACCAAAACCACTTTTAGGAATTGTACCAATACCACGCCATTTTCTATCAACCACATCAAAGATTTCATTTAAAAGATTTTTAGCCGCAATGTTTCCTTGTTTGGTAACAACACGGCTGTATTGATTTTCAACTTCAAATCTTTTTTCTTCAAGCTGTTTTACAGTCATAAATATTCCCTGAAGAATATCAACCGGTTCAAATCCTGTAACAACAATGGGAATTTTATATCGCCTCGAAAGCGGAATATAATCTTCGTAACCCATAACAGTGCAAACGTGTCCGGCAGCAAGAAATCCCTGAATTAAATTATCTTTCGAACTAAGCAATGCTTCAATTGCTGGCGGCACTAACACGTGTGAACAAAGGATGGAGTAATTTTTTATTCCTCTTTTGCTTGCTTCAAAAACACTCATTGCATTTGCCGGAGCTGTGGTTTCAAATCCTACTGCGAAGAATACAACTTTTTTATCGGGATTTTGTTCTGCAATTTTGACCGCATCAAGCGGTGAGTAAACCATTTTAACATTCCCGCCAATTGCCTTCACTGCAAGTAAATCCATTTTCGAGCCGGGCACACGAAGCATATCACCAAATGAAGTGAAGATCACATCTGCTCGCGATGCAATGTTAATTGCTTTGTCAATCAATTCAAGCGGAGTAACACACACAGGACAGCCGGGACCGTGAATGAGATTTATTTCCGGCGGCAGAAGTTCTTCAACATTGTATTTCATTATTGTGTGTGTTTGTCCGCCGCAGATTTCCATAATGTTCCACTTATGCTTGGTTATAGCACGGATTTTATCAGCGATGGATTTTGCGGCATCCAAATTTCGGAATTCGTCAACATACTTCATCAGATACTCTCGGACTTAAATTCTTCTTCGTTTAAATCACCCATCTCACGTAATATTTTCAAAGTATCTTCAGCATCTTTTTCATCAATCTTATTTAACGCAAAACCAACATGCGCTAAAACATATTCACCAACATTTGCATCAGGCAGCCATTGAATGCAAATCTCTTTCATCACTCCGCCAAAGTTTACTTTTGCCATTTTCAAATCAGGATTGCTCTCATCAATCGAAACTATTTTCCCGGGTACAGCAAGACACATATTTAACTCCTTACAGAAATTTTCTTTTTAATTGTTTCTTCTTTTTGATTTTTTAAATCAATTAAATAAGCGGCAATTTGTCCTAATGAAATTCCGCCATCATTTGGTGGAATTCTTTGATGCCAGTAAACATTGATTTTTTTTGATTCAAGTTTTTCGATTACATGTTCTGTTAATAATTTATTTTGAAAGCATCCGCCGCTTAAAATTACATTATCAAACTTAAACTGTTTAGTAATTGCAAAAATTATTTCAACAAGTGAGTTATGAAATTTTGTGGATATTTTTTTAACTGAAACTTTATCCTGCAAATCAATCAAAATATTTATAATGATCGAACTCCAATCAATTATTAGAATTTCATTTTCAACTAATTCAAAGGGATAATATTCATTTTCATTTCCATCAGCAGCAAATTCAAGAAGCATTGCAGCCTGTCCCTCAAAATTAGATTTATGACACAAGTTCAGCAAAGAAGAAACCGCATCGAACAATCTGCCAACACTTGAAGTAGTCGGACAGTTAATATTTTTTTCAAGCATCGATTGAATTGTTTTCAACTCAGCAGAAGTAAAATTCTTTTCAAAATAATCTGAATTATTTTTTAGAAAATCGCTTCCAAATAATGTATGAAGCAATCCTGCGGCAACTCTTCGCGGTTCTTTAATTGCAGATTCTCCGCCGGGCAGCTTAAACTTTTTAAATTGTGCAATGTGTCTGTAACTGTAATCGCAGGAATGAAAAAACTCACCGCCCCAAATTGAATTATCAAAACCCAAACCTGTTCCATCCCAAGAAACTCCAAGTGCATCGCCATTAAAATGATTCTCAATTCTGCACGAAGCAATATGAGCATAATGATGTTGATATGACTGAACATCTTGGCTGATATTTTTAGCAAACTTAGTTGATAAATAATCAGGATGAAGATCACTTACCACAACCTCGGGCTGAGTATTGTATAAATCTAAAAAATCATTTATAACATTTTTAAATGCTTTGTGTGATTCTTCTGTTGAAAGATCACCAATATGCTGACTAATAAAAATATTATTTTTCACTTTTAGCGCCACAGAATTTTTTAAATGTGCACCAACAGAAAGAACGGTGAGATTTTTTTCATTATCATTTTTAAAATCAATAGTAATTGGCAACGGAGCAAAACCACGAGCGCGTCGCATCATCATCTGACGATTGTGAATTACACGAACAATTGAATCATCAATGTGCCGGACAATTGGTCTGTTATGTACGAGGAAATAATCAGCAAGAATTTTTAATCTTTGAAGCGCTTCATAATTATCAATACAAATTGGTTCTTCGGAAAGGTTGCCGCTTGTTGCAATGATTGGTTTGTTCAGTTCTTTTATCAGCAAATGATGAAGTGGTGTGTAAGGAAGCATCACTCCAAGATTTGGATTTTTAGGCGACACATTTTCCGCAAGCTGTGTAGAAATATTTTTCTTTTTAACAATTACAATTGGCGATTCGGGCGAAAGAAGAATTCTTTCTTCTTCCTGATTGATTTCACAGATATTTTTTATGCTTTCAATTGATAGGAACATTAATGCAAAAGGTTTTACATCGCGGTGTTTTCGTTCACGAAGTTTTTGAACGGCAGAAAAATTTTCCGCATCAACAATTAATTGAAATCCGCCTAAACCTTTCAGAGCAACCACAAATCCAGATTTAATTTTATCTATTGCAATCAAAAGTGCGGAATGTTTTTCTGCTAAAACTTTTCCATCAGCATCCCACAGTTCGATTTGGGGACCGCAAACAGGACAAGCAGTTGGCTGTGCGTGGAAGCGTCTATCTGTTGGATTTTCATATTCTCTTCTGCAATTATCACACATTAGAAAATTTTTCATTGAAGTATTCGGACGGTCGTAAGGGAGTTTTTCAATAATTGAAAATCTTGGTCCGCAATTAGTACAGTTAATAAAAGGATAAAGATAATGTCTGTCATTTGGATCAAACATTTCTTTCAAGCACTCATCGCATACAGCAAAATCAGGAAGTATCAAAGTTGTTTTTTCAACTTCATCGGAGCTTTCTTCAATTTTAAATTCATTGTAACCAGCAGCAGGCAAGTAAAAAGATTCGATGCTGTTAATTATAGCCAAGCGAGGTTTTTCATTTTGAAGTTTGAAGAGAAAATGATTAAGTGAGTTCTGAAATCCCTCAACTTCAATTGAAACTCCGGCGGAAGAGTTAAAAACAAATCCTTTTAATTGAAGTTCATTTGCGATGCAATAAACAAACGGTCTAAACCCCACCCCCTGAACAGCTCCTCTGACAAATATCGAAAGCCGTTTTATCATTTAGCTTTTATTTTTTGTAACAACCAATTTATCCAATCATTAATTCCTGCATCTGTTGTGCAGGAAACTTCAAATATTTTTAGAGCAGGATTTATTTTTAAAGCATTACTCTTTAAAGCATCCATATCACACTTAAGATATGGAAGTAAATCTATTTTATTAATAATTAATGCCGAGGAATTTCTAAACATCGCAGGATATTTTAGCGGCTTATCATCGCCTTCTGTAGTACTTGCAACAACAACTTTTAAATCTTCCCCAAGATCATATCCTGCCGGGCAAACGAGATTACCTACATTTTCGATAATCAATAAATCAACAGAATTAAGGTTAAGAGATTTAAGAGCATCACGGACTAAACCTGCTTCAAGATGACAGCCGCCATTTGTTACAATTTGTACAACCGGTACTCCGAACGCATCAACACGCTTTGCATCAAGATCAGTTTGAACATCTCCTTCGACAACAGCAATACGGAGTTTGTCTTTGCTGTTTGAAATTGTTCGTTCAACGAGACTCGTTTTTCCACTCCCCGGCGAGCTTACAAGATTGATTGAAAATATTTTTTTATCAAAAAATAATTTTCGTATCTCTGAAGCGATGTTATCATTTTTTTCTAAAACTTTTCTTTCAACAGTTATTACACTCATTTTACCTCCGGGATAATATCGTTAAGTTCAATTTCTTCTACAATAAGTTCACTTCCGCCGGTCATTTTAATATTTATGCCGCTGCACTTTGGGCAAGTGAAAACGGGCGGTTCAATTTCGGAATCAGATTTACAATCGCTGCATTCTACAACTACTGGCGTTTGATTAATTATAAGTTCAGAATTTTTTAATGATGTGTCTGTCTTTATTGCATCAAAACAAAAGAGAAGAGAATCAGGCAGGATGTTGCTAAGCTTTCCAATTTTAACTTTTACATTTTTCACGCTGTTCAAATTTTCTTTATCAACATTTTGTTGAACTATACTGAAAATTTCCTGTGCGATAGAAAGCTCGTGCATTATCTTTTCCTTGAAGAAATTTATTATGACTCTTGCTAATGGTAAAATAATATCAGAATTTGATTATAGCAAATTTTTGAAAAGAAATGACTTCTTATATTATAGAAGCCAAATTTAAAATGTTAAACTTTTAGTAAAAGGTTTTTTATGAATGAAGAATTGACTTTACTTACTGTAACTGCCGCATCACTTGGTTTCGTTCATACAATTTTAGGACCGGATCACTACATACCTTTTATAACACTTGCTAAAGCATCAAACTGGTCAATAACAAAAACCACTTTAGTTACAGTACTTTGTGGAGTTGGTCATATTCTCAGCTCAGTTGTTATTGGTGCAATTGGGATTGCCTTTGGATTAGCGTTAAAGAGCGTTGAATATTTTGAATCGATTCGAGGAGAAATTGCCGGCTGGTTATTAATTTCTTTTGGTTTGCTGTATTTACTTTGGGGAATTAAAAAAGCAGTAAAGTATAAACCGCACTCACATTTTCATATTCATGAAGATAAATTAGTTCACTCACACGAACATGTTCATTCACATGACCACACCCATGTTCATAGTGAGGTGAAAGAAAAAAAACTTACACCGTGGGTGCTATTTATTATTTTTATTTTTGGTCCGTGTGAAGCATTGATTCCAATTTTAATGTATCCTGCTGCAACGGCAAGTACATTTTCCCTGATATTAGTCACATCAGTTTTTGGATTAATTACAATAGCAACAATGCTTGGCATTGTACTGCTTTCACTATACGGATTAAAAACTATTAGCTTTCCATCAATCGAGCGATATTCTCATGCACTTGCAGGCTTCCTGATATTTAGCTGCGGAGTTGCGATTATATTTTTAGGATTGTGAGGATGTGTTTCACTTCATTTTATATAAGTCATCTTTCGCAAATCTGTGAAACCTTCGAGGTTTGGCTAAAAAAGCTGTTAAAATAATAGAATAATTCTTAATTATTACAGTGTACCTCGAAGGTTTTTATCAAATGTGCATAATGTAAGTTATAAAAATTAACATTTTCATTTTGAATGTTATGTTTATAACTTGAAAATTATTAATTACCACCAAATGATCCAACAAGTTTAAACCAAATTTTTTCTATCAACCGTAAAGTTTATACTTGCAAAGAATTTCCTTATTTTTGTTCACAAAATTAAACTTAGTAAGGAAAATTTATGGCAATCATTATCGATAAAAACACTCGCCTTGTTGTTCAGGGAATAACCGGCAGTGAAGGTTCTTTCCACACAACCCAAATGCTTGAATACGGAACAAAAGTAGTTGCTGGGGTTACACCCGGTAAAGGCGGAACAGATTTTAACGGCATACCAATTTTTAATACTGTAGAAGATGCTGTAAAACAAAAGAAGGCTAATACATCAATTATTTTTGTACCGCCGGCTTTTGCAGCAGATGCTATTTTGGAAGCAGTATTTTCTGGAATAAAAGTAATTATCTGCATAACAGAAGGCATACCAGCCGATGATATGGTTAAAGTTTATAATGTAATTAAGAAAAAAGATATTATTTTAATTGGTCCCAACTGTCCTGGAGTTATTTCTCCTGGTCAAGCAAAAGTCGGAATTATGCCTGCTTTCATTCACAAAGAAGGTAAAATCGGGGTAATTTCAAGAAGTGGAACTCTTACTTATGAAGCAGTAAAACAATTAACTGATGTTGGCCTTGGTCAGTCTACTTGCGTGGGAATAGGTGGAGATCCTATTGTTGGTTCTAAATTTATTGATATTATTAAGCTCTTTAATCAGGACAAAGATACTGATGGAATAGTAATGATCGGCGAAATTGGAGGAAGTGCAGAGGAAGAAGCCGCAGAATACATAAAGTCAAATGTTAAAAAACCTGTGGTTGGATTTATTGCCGGTAGAACAGCACCTCCCGGAAGAAGAATGGGACACGCAGGTGCGATAATTTCAGGGGGTAAAGGAACTGCTGCAGAAAAAATGAAAGCTATGAAAGAAGCTGGGATTCTTGTTGTTGAAAGTCCGGCTGAAATGGGCTCTAAAATGCTTGAAGCTCTAAAAATTAATAATAACTCATTTTACGCAAAAAGTGAACAGTGAAAAGATGACATCTTTGTTTCCTGAATTGGATTCAAATAAAATGATAACTCTTTAACGAAATAGAGACTTTATTTTCTTAATGAAAAGATGTCATCTTTCAGCTTTGCGTAACATCAGTAATAATTCATAAATAAGAAATTAATACGGAGATAAATTGAATAACAGAACTTTAGCAATAATAAAACCGGACGCGGTAAAGAATAATTATATCGGACAGATAGTTAAAATGATAAATGAAGCCGGTTTTAAAATATTAGGTTTGAAAATGGTTCGAATGTCAAAACAATCGGCCGAAGGATTTTATGAAATACACAAAGAAAGGGCTTTCTTTGGTGAGTTAGTTGAATTTATGACTTCAGGATCTTGTGTACCAATTGCACTTGAAAAATCAAATGCAGTTGAAGACTACAGAAAACTAATCGGTGCAACAAATCCTGCTGAAGCAAAAGAAGGAACAATAAGAAAACTTTATGCTGAAAGTTTAGGCAAAAATGCTGTACATGGATCTGATTCTGACGAAAATGCTTCCAAGGAAATTTCACATTTCTTTTCTAGAGAAGAACTATTAAATAATTCTTAAGTAAAAAGTAAGATGAATTTATTTTTTAAAAGATGGCCATTAATTATTAATGGTCGTCTTTTTTTTATACTGTTATCGGCAGCCTTTTATATATCTTCAATTCAAGGCCAACCTCAAATTAAAAAAACACACCTAATAACGGGAGCAGATAGATTACTGAGTGAATATTCTAATTTACTTGTTAATAAAAAAATTGGTGTAGTACTTAATCAAACCAGCCGGCTATCAAATGGAGTCCATTTAATAGATACTCTATCAAGTTTGTATAATGTAACACCTGTTTTCTCACCCGAACACGGATTTAAAGGAAATATTGAAGCCGGTAGAAAATATTCTGATAATGAAACTGTTACCACAAAAATAAAATTTTATTCTTTATACGGAACAGTTAAAAAACCAACTAAAGAAATGCTTCAAGGCGTTGATCTTTTAATTTATGATCTGCAGGATATTGGAGTAAGGTATTACACATTCATTTCAACATTATTTTATGTTATGGAAGCTGCCGCTGATAATAATATCCCATTAATAATTTTAGACAGACCAAATCCATTGGGAGGCTTGAAAGTTGAAGGACCTATTCTTCAAAATGAATATCTATCTTTCATCGGGATTTCTCCAATTGCAATAAGGTATGGTTTAACTTCCGGGGAATTAGCAAAATATTTTTTAGGTGAAGGTCTTATTAATAATTCTTCTCACTTGAATCTAAAAATAATAGAATTGAGATATTGGAATAGGAAAAAATATTTTGACTCTTACTATGGCAATAATTGGCAAAAGACTTCACCAAATATTCCCAACTTAAATACTGCAATTGTATATCCCGGTACTTGTTTGATAGAAGGAACCAATATTTCAGAAGGAAGAGGTACATATTTCCCTTTTCTGCAAATTGGAGCCCCATTTATTAATTCCGATAGCTTAATTATAGAGTTAAATAGATTAAATATAAAAGGAGTTAATTATACACCAATTTCATTTATTCCTTTATCTATTCCGGAAATGGCGACTGAACCTAAATATAAAAATGAAAAGTGTTACGGAATATTTATCAATATTACCGATAGATATGAATTCAATTCTGTAAATTTTGGAATAAAATTAATTAGTACAATTTATAAACTATATAAAAAAGAATTTGAATTTAATGAGGTTCATTTTAATAATTTGATTGGCAATAACATAACAATAAAACAAATTAAAGACGGAATTGAACCGGATGTTATAATTCAATCGTGGCATAATGATTTGAACAATTTTAATAATAAACGACAAAAATATTTACTTTACTAAAAAGGAAAAGACATGAAGAAATTTTTGATATTAATATTCTTATCAATTACAATAATTGGGTGTAGTTCTAATAAAGAAAAACCTAAAACTGATACAAATAAATTTGCATTTGATACTACCGCTATAAATACAACGATGGTTGATAATCCAAATAGATCAGTTGAGCTAAATTATAATTTAGAGAAAGGTAAAACTTATAAATACAGATTAACTACAATCACAAAAAGTGTTCAAACTATAAAAACAGATACAACAATAGTTCAAGATGTTATACAGAAACTAACTTATTTAACTAATCTAAAAACTGTTGATGTAGATAAAAACGGAATAATGGAAATTGAATTCACTTTTTCAAATATAAAATTAGATGCTCAGGCAAACGGAAATTATTTTATTTATGAATCAGGTGTTACAAAAGATTCTTCTGAAATTTTAAAGTATGCAGATTATGAGGCAATGATTGAGAATCCTTTTACTACAAGAATAGATAAAAAAGGAAACTTATTAGAAATTTTTAGAACTGACAGAATGTTAAATAAATTATTAGAAATACAAGGATATAAAGATTCTTTAAATACAGCGCAGATAAACGAATTAAAGATCAATCTAGAAGAAGGTGTCATAAAACCTTTGATCTTTCAAATATTCAGACAGTTACCTGCTCAACAAGTAGCAAAAGATTCAACTTGGGAATTCCCTAAACCTGCTTCAAGATTCATGGTTTTTGTAATGCAAAATACAAATACCTTTAAAGTAAGCTCATTATCAAAGCTTGATAGTGATGAACTATTATTAATTGAAGACGGTATGAAAACAAATATTACAGGCGATAATAAGTATACTGAAAATAATGCCTCTTATTTATTTAAGAAACCTACCACAGAAGCAAACGGTAAAATGTATTTTAATTTAACCAAAGGTTATGTTCAAAAAGGAAAAAGATATACTAAACTAAATTTATATTTTACTATGGAAGCAAAAAATGGTAAACTAATTCAAAAAGGTAGTAAAGATTCCGTAATTGAGAATACTTATATAGTTGAGTTAATGTAAAAAAAATAATGATTTGTCATTCACTTGAAAAAGGGAATGGCTTATCAATTTGGAAATCACTTTACTGCTTTAGTTACAACTACTTTTATTCCCTCTGAACTTATAACAACCACCTTCTCCCCTTTTTCTATATAAGTTCCTACAGAAACAACATCAACTCTTTTTCCTTCAATCTCTGCAACACCTGAAGGTCTGAGAGTAGTTAATGCTATGCCTTCTTTTCCGACAATTTTTGAAATTTTACTTGCGGAGACAAATCCTTTGTTGGTATGTTCGGAATCAGAGAGAATTAACTTGTTGAAAGTTGTAGTTTTTGGTAAAAATTTTGCAAGAATAAAAATTAGAATAAGTGCCCCAACTAATGCCGATGAAAGTTGAATAACTGCAACTGTAATTATATTATTATCAACATATGGAAGGTTGGATTCAGTTAAAGCAAGAAATAGCGAGACCAATATCATAATTACTCCTGATATCCCTGCAATACCAAAACCTGGAATTACAAAAATTTCTAATAATACTAACACCAAACCAACTCCAAATAATAGAATATCTATTATAGATGCTAATTCTAAAATATAAGATGAACCAAAAAATAAAACTAAAGCTATTATACCTGCAGTTCCGGGGACACCCCAACCAGGAGTTTTTACTTCGGCAAAAAGACCTAAGAATCCAATCATAATTAATATTGATGATACAATTGCATTATTTAAGAACTTTACAAGATCTTCAGCCCAGTTAGAATCTTCATCAAGTATTTCAGCACCTTCTAAATTAAAAGCTGCAAGTACTGATTCCATATCTGATAATGTAGTATCTGCAATTCCATATTTTAAAGCTTCTTTTGTTGTTAAAGTTATAAGCTGTGTGCTATCGACCAAACCTTCTACAACTATTTTTTCATCCACCATTCCTTGAGCAATATCAACTCTCCTTCCATTTTTCTCAGCAATAGCTCTCATTTCAGATCGCATAAATGATTGATATTTTTCACCAACTTTATTTCCTGCCTGATCCACAACAGTTGCCGCACCAATTGAACCACCAGTGACCATAACTATTTTATCACAAGATAATGCAATTAATGCACCTGCTGATATTGCACGGTGATTTACAAAAGCAATTGTTAAAATATTTGTTGATAAAATTGCATCTTTAATTTGTATAGCTGCATCTACTCTCCCACCCAAAGTATTTACATTAAAAATTATAGCTTTGGCTTTAGATTTTTCCGCTTCGTTTATTATTCTTGTTAAATATGGAGCAAGTCCTAAATTTATGTCAGTTTCAATATGAGCTATAAAAACTTTATTACTTTGCGCTAAATAAAAATCTGAATAAAGAAATAATAAAAGTAAAACTAGAAAACTCTTTTTCAATTTTATCTCCTATAATTTTTAAATACAATATTATATAATAAATATAAGCTTCTTTTGAGATATTTAGTAGATAAAAAAATGTGTAGATGTTCTGAAATTAAATTTATAAATCCCCAATTGATAAATTAATGATGTTGCTCAGGTGTAACTAAGCAACACCAAAAAAGATAATAACTCTTTAACGAAATAGAGACTTTATTTTCTTAATAAAAATATGTCATCTTTCAGCTTTGCG
>Ga0100380_10004469_pt1 | contig 14642 bp, 11 predicted proteins | sample CryGeymeta201504_FD_80417 | JGI IMG/M metagenome (GOLD analysis project Ga0100380, IMG submission 80417) | Groundwater microbial communities from Crystal Geyser aquifers in Utah, USA - Crystal Geyser metaG 2015-04 | ecosystem: Environmental > Aquatic > Deep subsurface > Groundwater | place... | reverse complement strand
AGTTTCATACGCCTACGGCAAATCATATCCGTTTGCAGCAACCTTCAATCCAAGAATTTTCAATGGTAGAATTTATTATTCTTGCTGCCCAACACCACCACCTATCCAAGGTCCAATTAACGGTCCAACCAGTGTTTGTCAAGGAGATACCATTACTTATTGGGTTCCTCAAGACTCATTAGCAGTAAGCTACGAATGGGAGATTCCAGCTACTGACACCATCATTTCTGGTGAAACGGATAGCTTGATGCAAATTGTAATTGGACCGAATAGCACTGGAGGTCAAATTTGTGTACAATACCTTGACACGTGCACCAATAGCAACGATACATGTATTACGTATACAATAAATCAACCAGCTGCTCCAACTCAGCCAATAGGGCCTAGTACCATATGTAACGGTGATTCAGCATTTTATTCAATTCCTGCAGTTGCTGGTGCCATTTCTTACAACTGGTTAGCAACCAACGGGGCAGTGGTTTTGTCAAACCCAGACAGTACATCGGCAGAAATTAAATTTTTAAATCCAGGTATAACAAATGTTTGTGTTCAACTTACAGATAATTGTGCCACAAGTGATACGGTGTGCATGACAGTTAACGTAAGTACGGGCACTACACCGGCCAATGCTGGTTTTGATATTTATAAATGTGATAACGAAACCCCAGTTCTTGGTGCTAATTCCCCAACCAACGGTACGGGTTCATGGTCGGTAATTTCTGGTCCTAATGGGGGAGGAACATTCTCCGACTCATCAGATAATACGGCCACTTACATGAATGCATCACCTGGAGTGCATACATTGGCATGGACAATTACCAATGGTACCTGTCCTACGTTTGTAGACATGGTTGATGTACATATTGCAGGCACGCCAATCGCCAATTTTAGTGTAAACAATGCCTGTGCAGGAACACCTGTGAACTTTGTTGATCAAACCACTGCCAATGGTACAAGTCTTTCATCATGGTCGTGGGATTTGACGGGCGATGGAAATGCCAACACCTTAAATCAAAATGCGACTTTTATATACAATTCTGCCGGGCCGAAACAAGCAACATTAATAGCAACTTCTCTTGGTTGTAGCGATACTGCGGTGGTTTCATTTGAAGTTTATCCTCTGCCTGAAATAAATATTTTAGGATTGAATGCTTGTGATAAAGACGCGGTGGTTTTTAATAATAGCTCAACCATACTTTACGGTAGCATCGATTCACTTTCGTGGAATTTTGGTGATGGAACTCAGGCTGTCACTCCTAGTTCTACGTCACATGTTTTTACGCAGCCGGGTCAGTATACCACTACTGTAACAGCTTATAGTAATCAAGGGTGTCAAAGTGTATCTGTAGAAAATGTGGATGTGTATCACAACCCCAAAGCACAGTTTATTTATCAAAATGCTTGTCAGTTTCAAGAATTGAGCTTTACGAATGAGAGCGCAGTATCTAATGCAAACATTACCAATTTCAGCTGGACACTTGGAGATGGCTCTACTTCAAACTTGAAACACCCAGTTAATATTTATAATGTAAACGGCATTCAAAATGTGAGTCTTACAGTGACCACTAATCAAGGTTGTACAGATGATACTATCGTTAGTGTTGAAGTTTTCCCAACGCCAGTTTCTGAATTTAACTACTCTAATAGTATTTGTGAGGGCCAAGTCACAACGTTTGAAGAAGTTTCGAACATTACATATGGGTTGATATCTCAATATGAATGGACCTTGTTTGATTCAATTAATTTTGGCGGGCCAACACTTAATTATTCATTTCCAGGAGCTGGAGACTACAGTGTGAAGTTGAAATCAATTTCAGAACAAGGATGTGAACATGAAATTGAAAAAACGGTTCCAGTTTTTGCTATGCCAATAGCTGATTTCACTATTTCGGATGCTTGTCAAGGGCAGTCCATTGTCATTTCAAACCTCAGTTCAAGTGCCGACCCAATCGGAACTTATACATGGAATTTTAATGATGGTTCAGCTTTAGATCAGGAATTCAATCCGGTGCATTCATTTGATACATTTGGTGTTTTTGATGTAATACTTACCACAGAAACATTTAAAGGTTGTAAGGATGAAATGGTAAAAAGCATAGAAATTTTTGAACAACCAAATCCAAATTTTTCAATACCAATTGACTCTGGTTGCTCACCGCTAAGCGTTTCGTTTATTGATTCAACAGTAATGCTTTCAGGAGATTATTTTTCATTTAAATGGCGGGTAGATGATGGCGCGTATTTAGAAGAAGAAAGTACATATGTTTATAACTATACGGGTAAAAAACAATCATTGCCATTGGAAGCTGTATACACCTCTAGCCGCGGTTGTGAGACCATTTTGTTAGAAGATAGCTTGCTGAAGCTTTCGCCCCAGCCTCAAGCAGATTTTTCATATCTACCAACTTCTATTACTACACTCGACCCTTTAGTTCATTTTCAAGACCAATCAAGAGATGCAAATTATTGGGGTTGGATTTTCGGTGATGGTACTACTGACAAAGAGAGAAATCCATATAAGCTATACGAAAATGCTGGTGAGTATGAAGTTCAATTTTGGACCAGAAATATTTTTGGTTGTGTTGACACAGCAGAAGCAAAATTAATTGTTGAGCCGGGCAACAGGTTGTTTGTTCCGTCATCATTTTCTCCAAATCAAGACGGCTTAAACGATGTTTTTGAAATTTTTGGTTTAGAAACCGCATCGGTTTCTTCATTGAAAATATATGATCGTTGGGGTTCAATTATTTGGGAAGGCGATATTTTGAAACGTGGTTGGGATGGTGTAGGTAAAAACGGAAAACTCGTGAATAACGGTGTTTACCCAATTTATTTGCAGTATGAGATTGATGGTAAAGTGAATGAATTTACTGGAACAGTAACCGTAATTGGAGTAGAGCAATGAGAAAGATTTTAATTAGAATATCGCTATTTTTCCTTGCCTTTTTTCTCGTAAATGAAGCTAAGGCTCAATGCAATAACACACTTACAACAGCTTGGACTTCAAACAATGGCCAGTCGGGAATCATGTTTGCCATCAACGCCAAAAACAGCATTGTTATCGACTCTTTCGATATTAATTGGGATCCAGGAACATTTGGCTATCAGATTTACTATAAGCCGGGCACCTTTATTGGTTTTCAGGTTACACCAGCAGCATGGACGCTCATTGGTTCTGGTACGGCTACTTCGGCTGGAACTGGAAATGCAACCAACTTGAATGCTAGTCTAAATCAAGTTTTGAATAAATTCGAAACAGGTTCATTTTACATTACAACTACAACTGGTACTCCTTGTAACTATACTAATGGTGTTACAGCATGCGACTCATTAATGGGTAATACGGACCTGACCTTAACTGAAGGATATGGAAAAGCATACCCATTTGCCGCTACTTTTATTTCAAGAGAATTTAGTGGGCGCGTTTATTACCATTGTTTGCCTTCGCCTAATTATACTATTACAAGTCCTCCACTATGTAATATCAGTGCTGGACAAATCACACAGCTTTACATTAACCCACCAGTTACAGGTGCAACCTTCACTTGGACCTTGCCTACAGGCGTTTCGATGATTGGAACTGGAAATAACGACACCATTACAGTTCAGTTTTCGAGCTCTGCGGTAACTGGAAACGTTTGCGTTGACCTTGATGGTTGTGGGCCAATAGCAACGCTCTGCAGCCCTTTGCAAGTTTCGCCACAAGTTGTTGAAGCGGGTCCTGATACTAATATTTGCGGAAGCACTTATCAAATGCAGCCAAATGGCACTTATGGCGTTTGGACGATAGTAAGCGGAAGCGGAATTATTACCAATCCAAATCAGTACAATACTACCGTTACAAACTTAGGTCAAGGAACTAATGTGTTTAAATGGTATTCTGATCCACCTGGCTGTGTCGCAGATTCTGATTTTGTTTCAATATCCGTAAATCCGATCGCAGTTGCCCAGTTTTCTGCTCCTGACGATTGCGATGGTGTAGCGCTTAATTTCTCAGATAATAGCTATGCACTCGGTGGTGCAATAACAGGTAGGTCTTGGGATGTTGATGGAGATGGAACGATAGATTATTCAGGATCTTCGTTTGCACATACATATCCAGCGGCCGGAAGTTATCAGTGTACGCTATACGCTGAAGCTACACAGGGTTGCGTTGATACCGTAGTTCATACTGTTGAAGTGCACCCAAATCCGGTGGCTGATTTTGTAAATGCCCCACAGTGCGAAGGCACACCAATGAGTTTTACAGATATATCTTCTGTTGCAAGTGGTTCTGTTACAAATTGGCAATGGAGTTTTGGTGATAATACTCCTTTGGTTTATTCTCAGAATCCGCAACATTTATATGATTCGGCAAATTTTTATTTGGTGAGTTTATTAGTAGAAACCAATCATGGCTGCTCTGATTATGTGTATGACAGTGTGGAAGTTTACAGTGTTCCTGATCCGTTTTTTAGTTTTACGGATACGTGTTACAACGACACTTTTTCATTTCATGATCTTTCGACATCCGTACAAGGAATCATCAATTTTTGGGAATGGGATTTTGGTGATGGATCACCAAAACGATATACTCAGAATGCGAAGTATGTGTACTCAACACATGCACTGTATAATGCCTCTTTAACGGTTGCAACCAATAAAGGATGCACTAACACAGTGGAAATTCCTGTAAAGGCGTATCCTGTTCCAGTGCCAGATTATTCGCAATTGTATCAATGCGAAAAACAAGAAATTAGATTTACAGAAGACGGTTATGTGAATTCACTTTTTGGTTCTAGTGTAGTAAAATGGAAATGGAAATTTGGTGACGGTGATTCAGCATCAAACTTTGATGTGGCTCATTTTTACCAAGCGCCAGGTTATTATGATGTTGAGCTCACAACCACTTCAAATTATGGATGCGATAGAACCATCACTAAGCAAATTCTGGTAAGACCAAAGCCTGAAGCACAATATTTAGTGATAGGTGATAAAGTATGTGCTGGCAATGAAATTGAATTTAATGATCAAACTTATTTTGACTATACCTACGATAATGATGGTGTGGTAGAGTGGAAATGGATTTTTGGTGATGGAAAATCGTCTACCAAAGTAAATCCAGATCATGTGTATACCGATGGTGGTAACTACCAATCAATCATGGTAGTTGAAACACAGTATGGTTGTGTTGATAGCGCATTTAGACCTGTGGAGATTTACTATAATCCAAACGCAGACTATAGAATAGATACTTTGGAAAATTGCTCCCCTCATTGTGCTGTGTTTATCGATAACTCAGGTGTGGGTGGCGAAGGAGAGTTAATCTATTCATGGGATTTTGGAGACACCGAAACAGGTGATGAAGTGAACCCAACGCATTGTTTTTATGTAGAAGATGGAACAGGTTCACATGAGTTTTATTCAAAGTTGAAAGTTCAAACACCTAAAGGCTGTTGGGATACTGTTTCGTACAAAGACCCAGTAGTTGTGCATGCAAATCCAGTGGCTGATTTCAGTTTGTCGCAAGATCAAATTGAATTTTTAGACCCAGTGGTTTATCTAACTAACATGAGTGAAGATGGCCGTTTCTACACTTGGAATTTTGGTGATTCTATCACGAGTGATGTTATGGATCCAATGTCTCATACCTATGGAGCAGCAGGAAATTACACCATTACATTAGTGACTGAAAGTAGCGAAGGGTGCTTTGATGAAATCCAGAAAAAGGTGAATGTGAAAATGCATGAAGCAATTTATATTCCTACTGGTTTTACACCAAATGGAGATGGTATCAATGATTTTTTCACCATTAAAGGTGAAGGCTTAGAGCAAGTGAGTATTAGCATTTTTGATAGATGGGGTAAGTTGATTTATGCTGCTGAGAATGATGATATAAACTGGGATGGAACCTTTAAAGGCAAGCTTTTACCGCAAGGAAGCTATGCTTACGTTATCGATTATAAATTTGAGGGTCAAACACCACAACAAAAAACAGGAGCTTTTATCCTTTCAAATACAGGAGTAGAATATTAGAATTATGAAAAAGATTTTTTTTGCACTAGCACTAAGTTTAGGTGCCATTTCTTTTGCCAATGCACAGGTAAATGTGGTTGGTCAACCAGCTGAAGATAAACCAGAAGATGTATTAGGTTATAATCCTGACATCATTTTAAATGATTGGAAAAACTGGGAACAAGAGCGAACAACACAAAATGCGTTCATTGCTACTTTTATGACCGATCATAATGTGCCAACCACTGGTCTTTATGGACTTACGAAGCACAATACGTGGATGTGGTGGATTTCAAACAACCAAGAAGCCATTGCACAGTACCTTGAACTAAGAGAAGAAAATGGGCTAGAGTAAAGATCCTTGCCTCTACAAAAGTTTCCTACTAACCAATTCCTAAATCCTCAACAATCTGATCAATCTGATTGCTGAGGATTTTTTCTTGCTCGGTAAATGATTTGTTCGAATCCCAAGGTGCTTTAACGCTGAAATAGAATTTGATTTTTGGCTCTGTTCCAGACGGTCTTGCCGAAATTTTACTTCCGCCTTCTGTATAAAACTGAAGTACGTTGCTTTTTGGTAAACCAAGCTTAGATCTATTGCCCGTGAGCAAATCTAAAGAGGTGTTATTATTGATGTCGTCAATTTTTACCACCGTTTCGCCACCTAATGCTTTTGGCGGATTACTGCGTAAATTGCTCATCATTTGCTCAATTTCGGCCTTACCGTCTTTTCCTTTTTTCACCAAGCTGATCAAGTGTTCGTAATAGAAACCATGCTTTGCGTAAAGCGATTCAAGGTATTCCATCACATTGCTACCATTGGCTTTGGCCTCAGCTGCTAAGTCACAAAATATAAGAGCAGATGTCAGCGCGTCTTTATCACGAACAAAGTCGCCAATCATAAAGCCATAGCTTTCTTCGCCACCACCAACAAAGGTTTTCTTGCCTTCATTGTCGCGAATAAGGGTTGCGATGTGTTTGAATCCTGTCAAACAGATTTCGAAATCAACGCCATAGTCTTTGGCAACATCAGCAAACATGTCGCTACTCACTATCGTGTAAGCGATGAATTCATCACCTTTTAGCGCGGTGTTTTTAAGCAAGTAGTCGGTCAGTAAAACGCCAGTTTGGTTGCCGTTAAGCAACACCATTTCGCCAGTACTATTTCTTACTGCAACGCCTATTCGGTCGCTGTCTGGGTCGGTGCCAATCACTATGTCGGCTTGTGTTTTGTCTGCCAACGAAAGCGCCATGTCAAGTGCAGCACGTTCTTCTGGATTTGGGCTTACTACGGTTGGAAAATTGCCATCAGGTTTTGCTTGTTCTTCCACAATAAAAACCTGCTCGTATCCAGCTCTCTTTAGCAATTCGGGCATCAATGTGATAGAAGTGCCGTGAAGCGAAGTGAATGCAATTTTTAAATCTTTGGCTGCTACTTCCTTTTTGCGTTGTGCCAATGATGCAGCCAAAAACGCCTCGTCCAGTTCTTTCGAGCCTGTTTCAATAAGCGCTTCGTTTGGCGAAAACTTGATGTTTCCAAGATCAGTGATAGCGCGTACTTCATCAATTATTCCTTTGTCGTGCGGGGCTACAATTTGAGCTCCATCATTCCAATACACTTTATAGCCATTGTATTCTGGTGGATTGTGTGATGCCGTAATCACAATTCCGCTTTGGCAATTGAGATGTCGGATGGCAAATGAAAGTTCGGGAGTTGGTCTCAATTCATCAAACAAGTAAACAAGAATGCCGTTTGCTGAGAAAATTTCAGCGACCATGCGCGCAAAATATTGGCTGTTGTTTCGGCAATCATGCGCAATGGCCACTTTTATGTTCTGGTTCGGAAAGCTCTTCAGCAAGTAATTACTCAAACCTTGAGTAGCCATGCCAAACGTGTATTTGTTCACTCGGTTCGAGCCTACACCCATTACTCCGCGCATGCCGCCTGTTCCAAATTCTAGATCAGTGTAAAAAGCATCTTCAAGTTGTGCTTCAGGTCCATTCAAAAGATTTTCGATGGCCGTTTTAGTTTCGTTGTCAATGGCTTGTGACAACCACTCCTGTGCTTTTTCTCTTGCAGTCATTTTTCTATCGCGTTTTAAAAAGGTTGGCAAAAATAAGCGCTTCGCAGTAAGCAGAATTTTTATGCCTTAAGTTGTAAACTGAAGCCTTTTAGTGTAGGCTTTTGAATTTGATTTAATGGTTTTAAAACCAAGTTGTTAAGTGCTTTATTGAGAAAATCGCTTAACTCAAAAATAGCATCCAAAGCATTTGACCTTAACATTGAGTCTTATTGATTTTATTGGCTTAATAGAGCCTTAATTGATGCGTAAAGTGCTGGCTAATAAAGCGCTCGAACTTTGTATCGTAAACCATAAAACCAACGCACACCATGAAAATTGTAAAGTTAATCGTGATAGAAGTGAAACTTGCCTTAGCTGACTTATTCGCTTTTCAATTGCACTCGTTGCGAGATGCGCTTCATTATCATCATACACTTCAAAACAAAAAGCAGTATGAAAACGCCTAAACGCGAAGTGGATTTGGTGGTGATTTCTGATGTGCACTTAGGTACTTATGGTTGTCATGCCCAAGAATTGCTCAAGTATTTAAAAAGCATCAAACCAAAAAAGGTGATTTTGAATGGCGATATCATTGATATCTGGCAATTCAACAAGCGCTATTGGCCGAAAAGTCACATGCAGATTATCAAACATTTGGCAGGCTTGATTGGCAAGGGAACTAAAGTGTATTACATCACAGGCAATCACGATGAGATGCTGCGCAAGTTTGTTGGCTTCAAGCTAGGTTCATTTGAGATTGTAAACAAAGTGGTGATGAAGCTTGATGGTCAAAAAGCATGGTTTTTTCATGGCGATGTGTTTGACGTAACCATGCAGCATTCAAAATGGTTGGCAAAGCTTGGCGCGATAGGCTACGACACGCTCATCGTTATCAATCGATTTGTGAATTGGGTTTCTGAAAAACTCGGTCGCGGCCGAATTTCACTTTCTAAAAAAGTGAAAAATGGTGTGAAAAGTGCCATCAAATTCATCAACGATTTTGAAACAACTGCTTCAGATATTGCCATTGATAATGGCTACGCTTACGTGGTTTGTGGTCATATTCATCAACCCGAAATACGCACAATAAATAATGGTAGAGGCGAAACGCAGTACCTGAATTCTGGCGATTGGATCGAAAACCTTACCGCGCTAGAATACAACGATGGCGCATGGAAGTTGTATCAATTTCATGAAGATACCGCCATTCATGGTGATGATTCTGAGCAAGAAACAGAAGAAGAAATGGTGAAAAACAGCAATGAGCTTTTTGCATCGTTGGTAGAAGAATTTCAATTGCTAGCATCTTGAAAATACTTTACGGAATACAAGGCACCGGCAATGGCCACATAAGTCGTGCGCTTGAAATTATACCCGCACTTCAAAAATTTGGTGAAGTAGATTTACTCATAAGTGGCTTACATAGCGAACTAAAATTACCCTTTGATGTGAAGTTTCAATTCAAAGGATTAGGATTTGTGTTTGGGAAAAAAGGTGGCATCGATCTTTTCAATACCTACAAAAAGAACAAGCTAAAGCGCTTTTATAACGAAGTTAAATCACTTCAAGTGCAGGATTATGATGTGGTGATCAGCGATTTTGAGCCAGTTACTGCTTGGGCATGCTTGCAAAAACAAAAACCATGTTTGGGTTTGAGTAATCAGGTTTCATTACTTAATGAAAAAGTGCCACTGGCAAAAAGCGAAGATTTTGTGGGCAAGTTTATCATCAAGCATTATGCGCCATGCAGCGTCAATATTGGTTTTAGTTACGAATCGTATGATAACCACATCCATTTGCCAATTATCAGGCAAAGCATTAGAACACTAGCGCTTTCGCAAAAAGAGCATTACACGGTTTACTTGCCGTCTTACTCTGATGAGAAAATCGCAGCTTTTTTTGGTGGTGCAAAAGCCGAGTGGCAGGTTTTTTCGAAATATTCATTGGAAGAATACAGCATCGGGAACGTTCATTTTAGTCCGCTCAATAAGGAGCGCTTTGAAGCAAGCATTGCTTCATGTAAGGGCATTGTGACTGCCGCAGGATTTGGAACCACAACCGAAGCTCTTTATATGGGGAAGAAGCTTTTAGTTGTTCCACAAAAAAATCAATATGAGCAAGCGTGCAATGCGGTGGCTTTGAAAAAAATGGGTGTTCCTGTGATTAAATCTATCAAGTTGAAACACCTGCAAACACTGCAAAATTGGGTAGAAAACGATGAAGCCATTTCAGTAAACTATCCTGACAGAACAGAGCAATTGGTGCAAGAAGCACTTACCGAATATTTTCATTTTCAAGATCCATATACTGAGTTTTCAATCCATCATCAGTATCAACTTACAACCACATAGTTTTTCATGAGTGTGTTATTGAACGAGCAAGGCGTGCCTTTACTAACGGGTGCTGCCTCTGATTTTGGCGTAAATTTTCATTGGGGAATTTCTACTTCGGCTTATCAAACCGAGGGCGCTTATTTGGATGATGGAAAAGGGCCTTCTATTTGGGATGATTTTTCGAACCGAAAAGGAAAAATAGCAGATGGTAGTAGTGGAAATGAGGCATGCGAGTTTTACTATCGATACGAGCAAGATTTACATATTCTCAAGGAATTGGGAATTAAAAACTTTCGTTTTTCAATCAGTTGGAGTAGACTTCTGCCCGATGGGTTTGGTACCGTAAATCCGCATGGCTTGGCTTATTACGAGCGGCTGATTGATACGTGTCTTAAGTTTGAAATCACACCGTGGATCACGCTTTATCACTGGGATTTGCCCTTAGCGCTTGAGAAAAAAGGCGGTTGGGCAAATCGTGAAATATTGCATTGGTTTCAGCAATTTGCGCATTTGTGTGCCAGTCAATTTGGCGATAGAGTAAAGCATTGGATGGTGCTAAACGAACCACTCGTTTTTACGGGTGCTGGCTATTTCTTCGGCATTCATGCGCCAGGTAAAAAAGGCATGAGCAACTTTTTGGCAGCAGCGCATCATGCGGCTTTGTGCCAGGCAATTGGGGGTAAAGTATTGCGCGAAACCGTTAAAGATGCCTACATCGGAACCACCGTTTCATGCTCGCATGTTACGCCACATTCTGCCCAATCTCGCCACATAAAGGCAGCTCAAAAAGTAGATGCGCTCATTAATCGCTTTTTTGTGGAGCCATTTCTAGGTTTGGGCTATCCGCTCAAAGAGTTAAAAGGCTTAAACATGATTGAGAAGTTTGTGAAAGGCAACGATATGGATGAGCTGGTCTTTGATTTCGACTTTTTGGGTATTCAAAGCTACACGCGCGAAATTGTAAAACACTCCATGTTTACGCCCGTCATTCGCGCAAAACTGGTGCCTGCAGAAAAACGCTCATCACCGCTTACTGCCATGAACTGGGAAATTTATCCCGAAGGAATGTATCATCTCTTACAGAAATTTTCTGCCTATAAAGGCATCAAAAAAATCATCGTGACCGAAAATGGTGCGGCTTTCGAAGATTTAGCCGAAGGCAGCATTGTTCGCGATGCGCAGCGCATTGATTATTTGCGCAAACACTTGGCTCAAATCAGAATGGCCAAAGAAGAAGGTGCGCCTGTTGAAGGATATTTTGTGTGGACTTTCCTAGACAATTTTGAGTGGGCCGAAGGTTATCGTCCGCGCTTCGGTTTGGTGTATGTCGATTTTAAAAATCAGCAGCGCATCATAAAACAATCGGCACTTTGGTATGCCGAATACATCAGTAAATAATTGCGCTTTCGCGGAAGTTGTGTTACTTGTGCTGTTTCCAAGAAAATGAACCTTTTTTGGCCGTAGCCATTGTTTATATATGATCATCACAGCTCAACCCTCATTGCAAGCGCTTCAAATTGGTGTGCTTGTCCAAAATCAAATTGACTCGCAAACCATTCATGATTTTTGCCGGCAGATAAACCCAAAAATCAAGGTACATGCCATCACACAATCCAATTTTTCGGCCGATCTGCTCAAGGGCAAACAATTGGATGTGCTCATCTTAGATGATGAGGTAAAGAACATCGAAACCAACGATCTAATTGCAGAACTTAAGGTGCGCTATACAGCACTTTCTATCATCGTGCTTACGCGAAAAAGTGACAGAAAACGGGCTGTAGAAGCCATGAAGTCTGGCGCTACCGATTACATTTTTAAGCGTGACTTAAACCGAGATATTTTCGAAAAATCGCTTAAGTTTTGTTTTGAAAAGAGCATCCACAATAAAGAACTCAAACAGAGAAATGCGTTGATCGAGGCGCTCTTTGAGCAATCGAATGATGCACTTTTTCTGTGTGATGCAAATTTCAATTTGATTGAGTTTAATCGTGAATTAGAATCCTTTTTTGATACCACGCTTAGGTCAAGAAACAACTTGTTGGATTTGACGAATAAGCCGCAATTCGAGCAACTCAATAAACTTTTGAGTCAAGATGAGCAATTGCTGAACGCAGAGTTTAGCTTCGACAAAAATGACAAGAGAAGCTATTATTCTATTTCGGTAAAAGACATTTTGTTACCAGAACTAGGCGCACGAAAACTAGGAACCATATACGATGTTACCGCCAGAAAATTGGCTCAAAAAGACCAATTGCGCAGCGAGAAACTGCAGTTAACTGCACGTATGGCGCGTATCATGGCGCATGAAGTGCGCAATCCACTGACCAACATTAGCCTTTCGCTCGATTTTGTTTCTGACCTTCTTAAAAATGATGAAGAAGGGCAGATGTATGTTGAAATTATGGCGCGAAATACTTCGCGCATCAACACCATGATTGATGATTTGCTGCAAAGCTCAAAACCGTTTGAGCTTTCTTACCAAAGCTTTAAGGTAATAGATTTGGTAAATGGAGCACTTGTCCAAACTAATGATAGGCGGGAGTTGCTCGACATTGCTTTAGAAACCAACATTGACGATGGTGATTTTGAGTTTTATGGCGATTTGGAAAAACTTGAACTGGTGCTTATTAACCTCATCACCAATGCGCTAGAAGCTGTTCAAGGCTGTGAAAACCCCAAGCTTATTTTAAAGGTTACGAATACTACCGAAGCATTTATTCTTGTACTGAAAGACAATGGAAAAGGCATGAGTGAAGATGTTTCTGAACATCTGTTTGATGCGTTTTTCTCGGCAAGAAAAGGTGGTATGGGACTAGGAATGACCACGGTTAAAAATGTAGTAGAAGGTCATGATGGTAAAATTGTGGTAAAAAGTCAGGAGCATGTTGGCACCGAGTTCATTATCAATATTCCTATCAAGAATCAAACGAATGCCTGATTTTATAGATGATTCAAGTTGTTTGTTTGGTCAGTGTGATGTGAGACACAAGTTTATGTTGTGATTAACCACTTGATATTTAGTTTGTTTATCAACAAAAGTCATATCTTGGCGTTATTCTATCTATTAGGGTTAGATTAGATAAAGAGCTCTTCTTTGAGAAATCTCAGAGGAGCTTTTTTTATGTGGAAAATTCTACACATCTTCAGGGCTTGAAATCCCCATGTTTACTGAGGTTTTAGTTTTATTGTATTGAAAAACAATTCCTTGAGAAAGGAATGATTTATGTGAATCTGTTGAGATGAAGTTTTCTCCCTTTTTGATTTTTTGTGCACTTTTTTTCATGAGTTGCAGTTCATATGAGCCATTGCCAACCGTTGATAAAGTTGATTTAGAACGCTATTCGGGCAAATGGTATGAAATTGCCCGATTGCCACAATCATTCGAAAAAAATTGCACGTGTGTTACAGCCGAATATGTGCTTGAAACAGATAAACCGGTTCAGGTAATCAATTCATGTTTCGATACATTGGCCCAAAAATCAAAGGTTACTGAAGGAAAAGCTTTTCCAGTAGATGGCACCGAAAACGCTCAATTGAATGTTCAGTTTTTCTGGCCTTTCAAAGGAGGTTATTACATCATGAGTTTAGATGCTGATTATCAATATGCATTGGTTGGGAATCCAAACCGAGAATACCTCTGGATTTTGAGTAGAACACCACATCTTGATCAAGAAATAATAGAAAGTCTAAAGTCGATAGCGGTTAAAAACGGCTACGATTTATCCTCATTAATCATGACGCAACAGTCTTGCGAAAACTAGAAATCATGAGCAAAAAAATACTTGTAGTTGACGATGAACCTGACGTAAGATTTATCCTTCAAAACATTCTGAAGTCAGAAGGTTTTGAAACCGCACAAAGTGAAACCATCAAAGAATGCTTGCGCACGGTTGATTCGTTTTTACCGGACGTGGTCATTTTAGATATAGATCTGCCAGATGGCTCGGGTTTAGATGCCTTGCCGCAGATCAAAACCAAGCATCCAAAAATGATAGTGATCATGAATAGTGCACTTGATACGAGTGATAATCGAGAGAAAGCGCAAGAAAATGGTGCTGATGCATTCATCGGAAAACCATTGAACAAGCAAAAATTACTTTCTTACCTGGTAGGTTAATTTCCCGACAATTTCAACCAACTACATTAAAAAAAACTTCTATGAGCCACGTTTTAATCATTGATGACGACACCGACATCTGTTTGCTTCTTGAACGCTTTTTGAAACGCAACGATTTTCTTGTTTCAAAGGCGT
>Ga0100380_10004458_pt1 | contig 14670 bp, 12 predicted proteins | sample CryGeymeta201504_FD_80417 | JGI IMG/M metagenome (GOLD analysis project Ga0100380, IMG submission 80417) | Groundwater microbial communities from Crystal Geyser aquifers in Utah, USA - Crystal Geyser metaG 2015-04 | ecosystem: Environmental > Aquatic > Deep subsurface > Groundwater | place... | reverse complement strand
TCTAAATTTTAAAGAAAGACCATTCATTCGAAAAACAAAAGTAGTGACCCAATTTTAAAAATAAAATCGTAAGTCATTGGTAGCCATAACTTTGTTTCCTATCATTTTCAAGTTGGGTTAACAAAACTAGGCAAATTAAAAAACCAACCCTCACAAAATTGTATTTCAACGTTGAATTTGTGCATCATGAAATTCCTTCTAAATCTTAAATTGTAGTTTTATTACCCAATTAACCTATCAAATATTCCAACTACAGTATAACTAGTTAGCTCTTCTCCTGTAAGTACGATTTCCGAATATTCATCACTTGTTGACAGTGGCTTTAAAATTATTGATTTATGACTCCAACCTTCATCTGTTACATTTTTAATACTATGATATTGTTTAACGGTATATCCAGCACCAAACTCTGTATCATTTATGCTATACGATTGAACAAGTACAATTTTGCCCTCTCTAGAGCCGCCCTCATCTTTTTTAAACAAACAATATGAACCATTAGGGATTTTTTTGTTCATTGACTCTCCTACAACTTTACAAACAAAATTTCCTTTTTTGACTGGAATATTAAATGGTGGTTCTATCCATGTTAAATCGGAGTGAATTTGATTTTCACTAAAATCTCCGGCAGCAACAGTTATATCAATTAGAGGAATTGCATTTACATAAGGCTTAACTTCATTGAATCGTAAAATCTTAAATGGAATTTCTTTTTCAAATGTTTCGATATGCTGTTTTAGATATTCTCGAAGCTCTTTATTGCATACATAAACAAAAGTTCCTTTTATTCCCCTGTACATAATAGTCTTGTAAATATTTATTATGTATGCTTTTAACGTATTTATATCTGGAATCCCTTTTTTTCCATTAATATCAAAATAATTATTGGGATCAATTACTATTTCTTTGGTCTTGTTGTCATAATTTATTTCTTTACCAAAAATTACTGCTGAGTAGTTTAAATCATATCCTTGAGTAGTATGAATGCATCCTACTTCGTTAAAAGCATTTTCTGAATTTATCCAATCCTTATCTGTTGAATTCCATTTAAAACCTAAACCATCTAAGTCTATATCGATTGTATTGGGATGTGGTAACGGAGTTTTTTTTGGACTTGAATTCCAAGGCCAGGAATAGCCAGCAATCATTCTGCACAATCCGAACTCATTTTCTCTTTTTTCTAATTCTTTATAGAGGTCATTGAAATTATCGAAAATCAGGATTTCATAACTATCATCGTTGTATGTGTATTTTTCAAGCCTTTTCACATTTAACAGATCATCAACAAATTTGATGTAGTTATTTCCGCCTTTTACTCTCATTTGTGACTTTAATTCAAGGCGCAATGCAGTTTTATCCTCTAAAAGCTCATTGAATTTTTCTGCATCCACATCTGATGGCTTTACAGATTGTGCAGAGTCATAAAAGAATAGTTGGTTTTTACTATTGGCAATTAACCAGTCTAATTCGGTTCCACTATCGTCTAATCCTAATTTCTGATTATTTTTTCTGAATGCGCCCATCCAGCTAATATTCTTGTACTTTCTAAGACGATGAGCTTCATCTACAATTAAAAGGTCATATTTCTCACTAGATTTAAATGTATCTGATGGATTTATAACCATCGACGATTTCAGTCCTGGTATTTGTTTAAAGACGCTTACAAGTGACTCTCTTAAAGATTTCATTGCTACTACTAGACCTATTTTGGCATTTGGATATTTTGATCTAAACTTCTTTATGTAATTAATTTGTACTATCTCATCATCATTAAAATCATCAATTTGATAGTCTTCAACTTCTGTGTTTAATAGTTTGATTAAGTAAGTTGCCAGAATCGTTTTTCCAGTGCCAGCACTTCCACTAATAAATATTCTATTATTATTTTTCGTGGTTAAACCATCAAGAATTTCAATAACCGAATTATGTTGATCTTCATTTAAAGCTTTATATGGTGAGTATTTAAATAATTGAGAATTCTCAATTTCAAATAAAGACTTGCTAACTATCTTTCTCTCAATAAGTTTATTCCAAACTTCTTTAAAAAGATTTTTATATAGATCTTGTTGGTAATAGTTGTGATTTGTTAGCCCATAATTGCCATTTTGAAGCTTATATGTACCTTCTGCTGTTATATATTGGATTAAATTGGACTCAATATCTAATGTTGCGGACTTGTTGAATTTGTCAGAACCGACAATTGATATTCTATCAAGTTTACATCTTTCAGGATTGGCTAAATGATTTTTAAAGCGACTTAAAGCATTTGTCGATTCACCTACATAGGCGATTTTTACTGATTCATTTTGGATAAAGTACACCAAAGGCCACATATTTTTTACCCAAGGATTTTGCTCAATTTTGTGAAGTGATTCTTTGTTAAATGGATACTGTTCTGATACTTCTATCGATACTTTAATTGGAAAAATCATAATTCAGTATATTTTTTAGCATTACCCTTTGATTTATTTATAGGATACTTTTCCCCGTTTTTCAGAATCTTTTCAAGAATAATCTTTTTTACATCAATTTCATATTTTTCTGCCAATAAAAATGCATAAGCAAATACATCCGCCAATTCTTCTTTTACCTTATTTACATCAGCATCTTTAGCATCTTTCCATAAATACAATTCTAATAACTCTGCTGATTCAATAGATAAGGCTAAGGCTAAATCCTTTGCATTATGAAACTGTTCCCAATCCCGCTCATTCCTAAATTGAACTAATGCCTTAGTTATTTCTTCAATTTCTTTCATGATGGATTAGACTTATTCATTGTTAGAGCTAATTTATATTCTTCATCATAAGGTAATTGTAACTTTGAAAGCATTTCAGGTGCGGCAATTGCCCAACTCACATAATAATAGGCTAGGATATGATACCCTGAAAATTGCTTTCCTTTTATTGAACTTATTCGATAATTGTCTTTGTCGGGACTATATCCTTGTGTTCCTTGCATGGCAATTTCAAATGCCGTTGCTTTTATTTCTTCTTTCGGTCTTCCTTCAAAATACGCTAAGGCTTCTACCATAAATAGAACAACCGCCATATTTATCCCAAGCTCTTTTTGTTTTTGCTGAAACTTCTCCATTTCCTTTTCTTTGGAACTATCTTTAGTCTCCAAATCAAAAGGATCTTCTTCTATTGCACTTAATATCGATTCTGCATCTACTCGTTTTTTTCTAAACTCATTTTCATCAACTAGTTCAAAGTTCTTATCCAAGTTTAAGTCCTCTGCCCAATGTTTTACTAACTCATATTCTTCAGCCGGTTCTTTATTTACTCGGTACTCTTTAAACTCTTCAAAGAATTCGTTTGCTCGTTTTAACTCAATTTGAGATGCACTAAAGTCTGCAATAAAGTCTATTCCGTAAAGCTCTTTAAATTGTAGAGCTAGTACAAGATTATACGTCTTACTCTTAGAGATGATGTCTCTAGGTGTTAATTCAACTACTTGTTTATCTGTTACTGCTTTTATTCCTTCTTGTATTAGGGCGATTAAGGACAGAAATTGATAGGGTCTTATTTCTTCGTACTGCTCATATAAGTAATCTTCTATGAAAAGATCAATTGGTGCATTATACGTTTGACTATTTATTCCATCAAACAAGCTAGAACAAAAAGAATTAATTTGTTCTTCTTTTAAACCCATTTTTTTGAACTTATTAATGGTGGGCTGTAGTCCTTTTGTAAAGCTTGCTTTGTGTTCTTGTGTGGAAATAAACAGTTGATTGGAGTTTCGCTCTCTTGCCTGTAGCACCAAATCTAAATGCACTAATTCATGCATAATCAAATGTTCAACCGCTGGATATCCAGCTTTATACTTTACGATATCGCTGTCTCTATCGTAGTTCTCTGCAAATTCTATTTTTGCAGCAGTTGGTATTTCATCGCTTTTAACTAGTGCAATTATTCTATCATTTTCTACTTCTAATCGGTGTCTATACTTTTCATAAGCACTTTTTCCAATATCTAAAGTCGCAATAGTTTTTGCTACTTCAATTGCTTTATTAACAGAGTTATTAAAGAGAACATCATTTGCAGGATTACAACGAATAGCTTCTATAAAGTAATCAAACGCTTCTTTTAAATCTTTTTCCATTTCTGCAATTAAACCCAATGCATGAAGTGTATTTGGATAATTATTACTAATCGAATTCGCTTGTTCAAAGTATTTTTTTGCCTCAAGTAATTTATCTTGTCGCATTAGATTAGCACCAATATTATTCATAGTAATATGGTCTGTCGGGTTTGCTACTAAAGCTTGATCATAATACAACAGAGCGGTTTCGATATCTTTTTTATAACGTGAAAAGATATTTCCCATCATTGTTAAAGCCCACCCATTTTTGGGATCCCAGCGCAGAGCATCTATTAAATAATTAGTAGCTTCTTCTTGCTCTCCTTCTTCTGAAAGTATCTGTCCCATTATGCGGTGATATTCAGAATAGCTTGGATTTGCCTTAATTAATTCTAAAAGTAAGGGTTTAGCTGCAGCATACATTCCTTTTTCACATAAGAGTAATGCTTTTTTGTAATCAGCATCTTGTGATAATATTGATGGTAAATCGATATCAATACTTATGCTATCTGTAGCTAACGATAAACTAACAACTGGTTTATGCGGTCCTATGGTATAATATTCTGCAACAGCTTTTATTAATGCATCATAGTCATCAACGGCTATAGTTGGAAATAGTGAATAAAGGAACTCGTTGATTTTGTGTATGATCTGCATTTGAATGTATTTATTTGAAATATTTATTGAACCGCTTTTTAATAAAATGAGATAGTCTACTGTTTCATTTTTATTAATTTACCAAATCCTTGTGTTTGATACTTGCTAAAATCTGTTTTACTTGCACAAGGAGGGAAAATGAAAGTTGATTTTTAGATTTTAATTACGCGATACAAACCTATTCCGTATTGTTTAAAATAAAATTCAAACTTTGCGGACTTGTACTCTTAAGCCTACTTATGCACTTTAAAATTCATAGAAGTGCTTGAAAAATTGGATAGTGTGTAAAAGGAGCAAGATTTAACTCACGCCTAGTCCTAAGAAAATCAAAACTAATATTATTGGAGATTAAAATGATAAATAAACCAATCACCTTATTACTCAAAGTTTATTTGTAAATAATATTTTGCCAAGCTGATTTATTTAATATTCAACACCTTCTCTAGCTCCCCATTCAATTGTACCTTCACTTTTATCAATACCTAAGCATTGTACTACCATTATAGGAGAATTTTTAGAATAACCATTTCTAAAAACTATTTTGTCAAAACTTTTTGGCTCGAAATTATCACTCAAGTTATTAAATAATCTTTTTGTCCAGTAAGGCTTTATTTCTCTATACTCTTCTTTTTTATCTCCATTGCAATCATATTGAACCATTCCTGCCTAAGCGTTAAGTGTAAAATGTTGTTAGTTTCTAACAAAAAGTTAGCGACATTGCCTTTTGTTTCGTTAATATCTTTTGCTATTATCATTTTTTTATATCATGGATGTAACACTGCCAAGCAGAGACATAGTTTTTCATTTAAATGAAAGCCAAGTGAACCGTTAAGTTAATTTTACTTTGCTATTGGCTCACTTAGTATAAATAACTTTCAATAAACTCATATCCAAATTAATGATTATTTTTACTCTCACTTGATGAGATAATAAATTAAAATTCCTATTTTGCAGTCCGAACTAAAAAATATCAAAAATGAACCGAATAAAAGAAGTTTTAGAAGAAAAAGGCATTAAACAAGTTTGGTTGGCTGTATAATTAGGAAAAAGTTACAACATGGTAAATTCCTATGTTCAAAATAGACGTCAACCTAGTATTGAAGATTTATATAAAATAGCTGAGATTTTAAAAATTAGTGCAAAAGATCTGTTAGTTGAACATGGATAAGAAATTTACCTTTATTGACCTATTTGCTGGTTGTGGTGGTTTGAGTGAAGGATTCTATAAACAAGGGTTTATTGGACTAACTCACGTAGAATATGATCACTTTGCTTGTGAAAGTCTTCGGACGAGAATGAAATATTACGGTTATTCTGAAAATGAAATCAGTGTTATTGAAAAAGATATTACAGACGAAGATATTATTAAACAAATTGAATTAGAAGTCTCATGTAAGTCTATTGATGTATTGATTGGTGGCCCTCCTTGTCAAAGCTTCTCCTCTCTTGGTAGAGCTAAAGATGAGAATGGTATGCAAGATGACCCAAGAAATTATCTTTTTGAAAGCTATGAAATGATCTTAAATCATTTCAAACCTAAAATATTTGTGTTTGAAAATGTAACTGGATTATTAACTGCAAAACTCGGAAAACAGAAAACAATTAATATCATTCTAAAAAAGCTTGGGAAAGATTATAATCTAATTGAAGACCCAAATGATATGGTTTTAAATTCTTGTGATTATGGCGTTCCCCAAATAAGAAAAAGAATCATTTTAATTGGGATTAGAAAAGATATTGAAATTGATCCAATAGATATTTACAGTGGCATAATAAAAACACATTACAGTCCAGAAGCTTCTGATGCAGAAAAAAAGAACAAGAAAAAATATATCTCTGTAAATGAAGCTATTTCCGACCTTCCGGCTTTGAAACCAGGTGAAGGTGATAAAGTAATTGAACACAATGTTAACTCATGGAATGATTATTTGTCTAAGATAAGATCACAAACTGATACCGTTTTATTAGATCATGTTGCAAGAACACATAACGAAGCTGATAGAAATAGGTATAGAGAAATGAGCATGAATAAATGGACTTTCCAAGAATTGTTAGAGAAGAAACCTTCTTTGAATCATATAAAACAACGAGTTTTTAATAATAGTTATGTCGTTCAATTTTGGGATAAACCTGCCAGAACAATAATTGCTCATTTATATAAGGATGGCAATCAATTTATTCATCCTGATTATAAACAAGAAAGAACAATAACTCCTCGTGAGGCAGCTAGATTACAATCTTTTCCCGATGATTTTGTTTTCGAAGGTTCGAGAACACAACAATACAAACAAATAGGAAATGCTGTACCACCACTAATGGCGGAAGCAATTGCGAAAAGTATTAAAAAAGTTTTATCTAAATTACAAGATGTTTAAACCTTTAAATAGAATAGTAAGTACAACTGAAAAGAAATTTTTCATTGAAAAAGTCGATTTTTTCATAAAGCTTATAAATGCCTTTGCTCAAAAGAATAATCTTGTAAACAATTCAATTAAAACTGAAGTGACAGATAACACAAAAAAAAGATTGTTAGAGCTTGAAATAATTGAATCGAATTCGGATGATGAATTAAAGCTTTTATTAAACTTTTTAAAAGCCCCCCTCTACAAGAAATTTATTGCAGCAATCAATTTTAACATCAAGAATAATCACTTGATTGGAGATTTATTGAACAAATTAGATCCTAGCAAGAGGAAAGTTATTCAAGAAAATACTAAGAATAATGAGTCACCAAAAACCATTGATTTTTTCTGCGGAGCAGGAGGATTAAGTCTTGGCTTTACTCAAGAAGGGTTTCAAGTGAATTTTGCAAACGATTATGAAGATGTTTGTATAGAAACATTCAAATATAATCATCCCGAAGTACCAGATGACAGAGTCATTTTAGGAGATATCAGGCAAATAGTTGATCATATCGAAGAAATCATAAAAGATGAAATTGATGTTGTTATTGGTGGGCCACCATGCCAGGGTTTTAGCTCAGCTAATCAGCAGAGAATTATAGATGACCCAAGAAATGAATTGTACAAATATTACTTAAAGGCCATTGAGAAAATAACACCCAAATTTGTGGTTATGGAAAATGTAAAAGGAATGCTTCCCTATGCACAACAAATAATTGAAGATTACAAAAACATCAGTGTTAAAAAAGGAAATCAAACATATTCCTATTTAGTGGATTGTAAGATTCTCGTTTCAGATGACTTTGGAGTCGCACAAAAAAGACAACGCTTAATTTTCATTGCTATTAGAAATGACATTACTGAAAATAATAACATAACCCCAGCCTCCCTATTTCAAGAAATTGAGTATGATTATCGAAATAACAAAGGGCATGTATTAAAAGATGCGCTTGATTTTATAAAACCACTTGAAGCGCCACGTATTAAAAATATGACAGAGGTTGATGATGAAACTACAGGTAAAAAGGTTGATATAAATCAATTTGTGGGTAATGAAAATTCATATTTGAAATTAATTAATGAAGGTCGCATAATTGATTATGTTTACAACCACAAAGCTAGATATTTAAACGAAATTAATTACGAAATCTATGGCACTTTAGAACAAGGAGAAGATGGCACTTGTGAAAAAATAAAACATATTATGCCATACTTACACCGCAACCACATATTTAAGGATAAATATTTCAAACTTATAGGCGATAAACCCTCAAGAACAATAACAGCTCATTTAAAAATGGATTGTCATTCTCACATACATCCAAGACAAGTTAGAAGTATTACACCTAGAGAAGCAGCTAGAATTCAATCATTTCCTGATGATTATGTTTTTTTAGGCGCATATTTAAAAACCTACATGCAAATAGGTAATGCTGTACCACCTATGATGGCTAAAGGAATTGCTAAAGTTTTAAAGAAATACATTTAAACTTTTTACTATGGCTAAAAATACTATCACAAAAACATTGACTAAATCGAATTTAAATTTGGCAGGGATGAAAGACAAGTATATTACAGTCCCAAAGGATCAAGTCAATCCTGAAGATTTTTTTTGCAAGCCTCCCGCAGAAATTAAATTTATTGATAAAGTCTCTAAAAGTTTTTTTCTTCTACCTTTTAAAAAAGAAAAAAATGGAGAATACCGACTTACAAGGTTAAGAGCTTTTTTTGAATTAAAAAAAGCAGGAGTTGATGATAAAATAATAATCAGAAAAAAGACAAATAAATATAACGATATTTGTTACGAAATAGATTTAATCAGATTAAACCAAATTGCAAATAATGACGAAAACTACTTATTTACAAATGAATTTACTCCAGAAGAAGCCGCTAATTTAACTGAGGGAGCAAAAATTGCTGTATCAGTAAATAGATACGAGAGAAGTAAAAAAGCAAGAGATAAGTGCATAGAATATTGGGAACACGCTTGTTCAGTTTGTAAAATGGAATTTGAAGAAGTCTATGGGGAAATTGGAATAGGGTTTATCCATGTACATCATTTAGTTCCAATTTCGGAAATAGGAACCTCTTACAAAATTGATCCCGTAAAAGATTTAATTCCAGTTTGTCCTAATTGCCATGCGATGATTCATAAAAGAAAGCCCATTCCTTATACTGTTGATGAAATTAAAGAAAAGCTAGAAAAATGAGGATACGACAATTCATAAAATCATTAAATAACACTGAAATCGGCAAAGGCGGAACACATGAGTGTTATGTATTGGTTTCTACAAAAGTTGAAAATATTGAAAATATTTTTGATTCTACGAATCGTAGACCATCATTTGTAAATTTAAAGAATGGTGGCATAGTTAATAGTGTTCATATCACTACAGGTAGAGAGTTTCGAGTTAACGGACTTGGTGATTTTTACAGAAGTAATAATGTAAATGCTGGTGATGAAATTATTTTTGAAAGACAAGATGATGGAACTAAAACTGAGTTTTACATTAATCTAAATATCAAGGAGAATTCAATCATTTTCCAAAAAAACAATAGTGGTTTTGAAGTTTTAAATTCAGATCGATTAACCTTATTTATGTCTAAGAATAGATATCAGGATGAAGTTAACTATAATGGTAGTTCTGGATTATTTGTGATTGAGTTTAAAGTATCTGCAAAAAAAAGATCTGATTCTCCTGATGAAACGAACTTCTACACTATCTCTTTTAATGATCAAGATATATCAAACGATTTAAAAAAAAACGAATATCTTGAACTTTCAAATAAAATTTTAAAAAAGGTTGTTGTATGGCAATCCTATGAGTTTAACTTTGAATAATCGATATGGAAAAATATTTTATACTTTCAATAAGCAATTTAGTTGATACCTTTTCAAGAGCTCAAGCAGGAATAAATTTTGATTTTACACTTTCCACAAGTGAATCATCTTTGTCTGACTATACCATATCAACAGGTGATTTATTATTAGTTTCTGTTTTAGATAAAGTTTATTATAAGTTTGACGTAATTGCTAAAACTAATGAAAAGATTAGACTAAAAAAGATATTTGAAATTGAGAAGTCTATTGGTTATACAATTAATGAAGAAGGCGTAATTCAAGAAACAACTCATCAAGAATTCGTTAATATTTGCAAATTACTTTTTTCAGAATTTAACACAGAAAACCTTGTAATAGATACCATAATTGATATTAAGAACTTAAAAGAGGAATTTGCCGATTGGCTTTTTCAGCAAGGTAAATATCATAGAGTTTACAAAGGGGATAAAGCAATTTTAATAGAAAAATTGAGTGAATACGAAATAGCTTATGAAAATGATTTTGGGATTGCAATATTTGATTTTCCTAATCTATCTATTGAAACTATTATAACTGAATTAGAATCTAATATAATTGACGACTCAGGTCAAATTGGTGATTTAAATAGAAGAACTGTTGGGAATGGTTCTGTAAAAGCAATTCTTGGCACTAATAATTACATCAAATACTTAAAAGAGCTTTTAAAGCTACAAAGAATATCCTCAGAAAATATTACAATTTTGGGTAACCAAATTGATTTTAATATTGGAGCCTTTAGAGATACATGTAAAAATGCAGGTTTGGTATACTCAGATAAGCTCATAACTCGATTCCTCAGTTCCCTTTTAACCAAACCATTTGTTATATTATTAGGTCTTTCAGGTTCAGGGAAAACTAAGCTTGCCCAATCATTTGTGCAGTGGATTTGTCAAGAAGGAAATCAATATCGCATAATACCTGTAGGTGCAGATTGGACAAATCGAGATCCTCTTTTAGGTTATCCAAATGCTTTAAAACCCGATGAATATGTTAAGCCAGACAGTGGTGTGATAGACTTGATAAATCATGCAAATTCAAACAATTTATTACCTCACTTTCTCATATTAGACGAAATGAATTTGAGCCATGTGGAGAGATATTTTGCAGATTTTCTTAGTGTAATGGAATCAAATGAACCAATACATTTATTTGATGACAAAACTCAAGTTGCAAATGGAGTTCCTGCAAAACTAATAGTACCAGCAAATTTATTTATTATAGGCACAGTAAACATTGACGAAACAACCAATATGTTTAGCCCAAAAGTTTTAGATAGAGCTAATACTATAGAGTTTCGCATCAATAATAATGAAATGGAAGGTTTCCTCCACAATGCAAGCAATCTAAATATGAAAGCATTACTTGAAGAAGATGAAAAGACTGGTAAAGGAGCAAACATGTCCAAAAATTTTGTTATTCTTTCTGAAAACAAATCATTTACCACTATAGACAAAGATAAAATTAATAAAACACTTCTTAAATTCTTTGGTGAATTACAAAAAACTGGTGCAGAGTTTGGTTATAGAAGTGCTTCTGAGATTCTGAGGTTGATCAATCAATTAGATACTTTAAACAAAAACCTAACGACTGATGAAAAGATCGATATCGCCATCATACAAAAGTTACTACCAAAGCTTCACGGCTCGAGAAGAAAGATATCTCAGGTTTTAGAAACTTTAGGAGGTTTTTGTGTTTCGGATAGCAAAATTTTGTTAGAAAAATTTAGGAAAGAAGATTTCGACTTTTCTAAAGAAGTAGTTTTGTACCCATTATCATTAGAAAAGATTGCGAGAATGTACAAAGGATCTATTGATAATGGTTTCACAAGTTTTGCAGAAGCATAGGTGATGAATGCATTACTTGAAATTGAAATTAACCTAGATTCTATTCAAGAGGGTTTAAAACTATGGATCAATTCTAGAAGGGACGAAACATTATTTGACGGTATTGAAACAGCTAGTGAAAATAATGAAGCTAGATTTCAACTTATTGAAGGTTGCTATTATGACTATGAGATTAGTAACGATCAATTTATGCTCGGAGATATTGGGGAGAATATCATTCAACAGCATAAACGTCATTGTAATATTGGAACCATATCTCCTAATATTTTTGTTGGAACATTAGAAATACCTTTACTCAAAAAGGAAAACCAAGAAAAGTGCACATCAATAGAATTAGAAATCCAATCGGCTAAGACAGGATATCGGGATGATTATCGAGATATGCTTGAACTCATCACAGAAAAATGTACTGATTTGCTTTTACAGTATAATTCACCTGTGTCACATCATTTTGATGTTGATTATTCAACAGATAGTAAAACGCTTTATCAGAAGTTTGCTTTCATAAAATCCGTAATTGCTTCTCCCGATTTCAAAGATGCTGTTCATAGAATAGTGACAGCACCCGTAACTAAATGGTCAGAAACACAAGAACAGAACGATATTAGAAGGTTAAGAAGATTTTCAAATAATAACATAAAAGATTTAGTAAATGGTGGGAAAAGAACGAATTTACCTAATGGTCATTATCTAGAATTTTATGGTTTAAAAACACTTCCTGAAAGAATTACAAGTACCCATAAGACAGACTCTTTTGATACACCAGAAAATCGTTTTATTAAACATGCTTTAGAAACATTTTTAAAATTTTGTTCTGATATTAATAAAGCTGCATCTAAAGAATCTAAACTTGATAAAGAATCAATTTTATTAATTAATGAGTTAGAGTCACAACTACATCATTCTGTATTTAAAGATATTTCACGTCCTACAACATTAAAGCTCAATAGTCCTATTCTACAACGAAAAGAGGGTTATAGAGAAGTTTTAAGGACATGGTTAATGTTTGAATTGGCGGCTAAATTAATTTGGCAAGGAGGTGAAGATGTTTACGGTGCGGGAAAAAAAGATATTGCTACACTTTATGAATACTGGTTGTTCTTTAAACTATTAGACTTATTTCAAGATTTATTCAACATAGACCCTAAAGATATTACAGAGCTAATTATGCCTACAAAAGATGGACTAAACCTTCAAATAAAACAAGGAAAGTTTACTGCTTTAAAAGGGGTTTTTGAAACGAATACTAGAAAATTGAACATTCAATTTAACTATAACCGATCATTCAGTGGCAAGAAAGAATATCCTGAATCTGGAAGTTGGACAACAACGTTAAGACCTGATTATACCTTATCCTTTTGGCCATTTGGCATTTCTGAAATAGAAGCTGAACTACAAGAATTAACTGTTCATGTTCATTTTGATGCAAAATATAAAATTGAAAGCCTTTCAAATGTCATTTCTCAAAATGGTACAAAAGGAGATTTTGGTGAAATTGTAGAATTTGAAATAGAAAACTATAACTGGTCTGAAATTTCAAAAATCCTAATGAATAGAGAATATATTAAAATTGATAAAAAAGGAAAGATTAAGGTAACTTCGCAGTTTTGGGAAGATACAAATGCAATTGAAGGCTTATCTCAAAGTCAATTCGATGAATTAGTCGAAAAAGTTCAACAAGCAATGCTAAGCAATGAAAAAAAGGAAAATCTCAAAGGAAATTACAAGAATGCAGACCTGCTAAAAATGCATGCATACAAAGACGCTATAAGAAGAACTAACGGTGCTTACGTTTTATATCCTGGTTATAGAACAATAAAACAAAAAGGGTTTCATGAAATAATACCTGGCTTAGGTGCTTTTCCTGTTAGTCCATCAAAAAACAATAATGGAATTGGAGAACTTAAATCTTTCATTTTAGAAGTTATTGACCTCTTAATTAACCGAGCTTCTCAAAGAGAAAAAATGGCTTTAAGAACCTATGATGTATTTAAGAATGAGCCAAATATGAATGATGTTGTAAATGAACCACTACCAGAAACATATGGTGAAAACCGTAATTTGATTCCTGATGATATATTTGTTCTAGTGGGTTTTTATAAAATGGAAAATTTGAATTGGATTTTAAAAAGCGGTTTGTACAACGCAAGAGCTGATAGCAAAAGGGGTTCTTTAAGATTAGGACCAGGTGAGGCTGGTGCAAAATACTTGTTATTACATTCTAATGGTGAAACAAAAACAAGTCGATTACTAAAAATTATTGAAACCGGCCCTCGAGTATTTTCAAAACAGACTTTACTAGATAAAGGATATCCTTCTGAACCTTCTCAAAATTATTACTTAGTTTACAAAGTACAAGAGATTACAGAAATTGAGTTGAAAAATCATAAATGGGACATAACAAAATTAGATAAATTTAATCAAGGAAGAGATTCAGCTTTACCATTTTCTGTGACAATGACTGAGCTTATGAAAGCAAAAGTGACTTATTAAACAATACATATTTTTGCCTTTTGAAATCCATACCATTAGCTGCAATAGGCTAGCAACCCAACACTTTACACTAATAAAGTTGAATTTATATCTAATGAAGAAGGTATTTATGTACGTTATTCTTATGAAAAAGGCGCGTGGTCTAAATATTTAACCCAACTTGAAAATCCATCCCTCACTCCACCCCTAAAAATCAAGTTTTTTGCACTTTTTTTGCTTTTTTTACCGAGTTAATTTACGTAACTACTTGTTATTATTGATATCTTATTTTTTGAAATGCTCTTTGTAGTGACCCATAGATTTGCATTATTTTAATTTATTTCGTATAGTT
>Ga0100380_10004456_pt1 | contig 14674 bp, 9 predicted proteins | sample CryGeymeta201504_FD_80417 | JGI IMG/M metagenome (GOLD analysis project Ga0100380, IMG submission 80417) | Groundwater microbial communities from Crystal Geyser aquifers in Utah, USA - Crystal Geyser metaG 2015-04 | ecosystem: Environmental > Aquatic > Deep subsurface > Groundwater | place: USA... | reverse complement strand
TGTTTTTTGAAACGTTCGGTATAAATCCCAAACAGCACATAAATAATCCCAAACTAGACCAGATACGAAATTTTGGCGTTTTAAATGCTAAAACCTAAACGGACTATTGATGATTAGACACTTCAAAAATATACTTTTCTTTTTTTTATGCAAAATTTACCTTTTTAGTAGGGTAGAGTAGTATGATATTTTACCTGATTATTTCAATTTCCCTAAAGAAAGAGCCTTTGAAATAAATATTGGTTTTCCTTTTCAATATTATGAGCGATTTTGGATAAATGAAGGTTATCCAAATGAAGATTGGAATTTGGTTTATCTATTTTATAATTGTGTCTTATTTTGGATGCTTACTTTTCTGATTTATTTCTTTAAAGACAAGCCAAAGCTAAAATCAGACAGTAATGTAGAAGAAAATAATATTTTAGATAATTGATTATAATTCTTAATCAAAAAAATAACGCTACGAATTTCTTCATAGCGTTATTTTTATAAATATCTTTTTTTGCTATTTCTTGAACTCAAGTGATTAATGCACAACAAATAATTGGATTGCCATAAAGACGGCAGCACCAGCAATATATCCGATAAGTGAAAGCCAAGCAATTTTTTTGAGATACCACATAAAATTGATATGTTCCATTCCCATTGCAGCTACCCCAGCAGCCGAACCAATAATAAGCGTACTTCCACCTGTTCCTGCACAATAAGCAATAAACTCCCAAAATACGTGGTCTGGTGGATATACACTTAGGTCGTACATACCCATAGAAGCAGCTACCAAAGGTACATTATCCACAATCGCAGACATAAGACCTAAAAGAAGACCAATAACATACAACCCTCCTTCTCCTGTAAAAGTAGTATCTAAAAGTAGAGCCAGTTTGTTAAGTGTTCCCATAGATTGCAAACAACCTACTGCTAATAAGATTCCAAAGAAAAAGAGTACACTAGGTACATCTACACGCTCTAAAATAGCCACAACAGAAAGTTTTCCGTGTGCGCCGTCTTCTGCTTTTTTACGATTATGCAAAATTTCGGTAGTAAGCCATATAACTCCTAAACTAAATGACATTCCCATAAAAGGAGGTAAATGCGTTATTGTTTTGAAAACTGGAACAAACAAAAGACCTGCAAGACCAATTCCAAATACTAAGTTTCTGTCGCTTTCTCTTACGTTTATTGGTGCATGTCCACCGTGTCCAACTGCGTCTAAAGTTCCTTTTTTAGGTACTTTTAAATCTCCTTTAAGCATGAAAGTAATAACGGTAAGAGGAGCAAGCAAACAAATAATACTAGGTAAAATAAGTGTTTTGATAATATTTACTGTCGTAACCTGTCCACCAATCCAAAGCATCGTAGTCGTAACATCTCCAATAGGCGACCAAGCACCACCAGCATTGGCAGCAATTACTACCATACTTACATATATCAAACGGTCGTTTTTGTCTGTTACAAGTTTACGAAGCATCGAAACCATTACAATCGTTGTTGCAAGATTATCTAATGCTGCTGATAAAAAGAAAGTTACCAAACAGATAATCCAAATCAGTTTTCTTTTATCTTGTGTTGTTATTCGTTTTGTGATTACCTCAAAACCTTGATGGGCATCAATTACTTCAACAATAGTCATTGCACAAAGCAAAAAGAAGAGAATTTGAGAGGTTTCGGCAAGGTGCATAAGCAAGCCTTGTTCATGACCATGAACGATTTCATGAATCTTTTCTTCATTGTGAGGTAATATTCCCTCTGCGACAATATACACTGTCCAACAAAGAACAGCGATGAGAAGCGCAGGAGCAGCTTTATCAACTTTAATATTATGTTCGAGGGCAATAGCCATATAGCCCAACACAAAAATTATAATAATAACAATCTCGTAAGACATATTTTTAAAAATGGTTAAAAGAGAGGCAAAATAATAGGATAGATAAAGGAAGAATAGAACGTTTAGAATTTCTATGCTAAACAAAACTATCCTTATAATATATTTTTTTCTGATTTGAAAATAAAATTTAGTGTCTAGTATTTATTCAAAAATAGTTCTTTAACGAATTTATTTAAAACTAAAATTAACTCAAAATAATATTGATAAAATAATATTGAATATTAAAATAACTAGAAAATATCTAAAAAACAGATAGGCTTGAGCAAACCCAACTGCAAAGTTAAGTTTCTAAAGTTAGGAAACAAGAAAAAATATAAAAGAAAAGACAAAGTTAATTAGAATTTAAAGCAAGGTTTGATTATCTATAATAGATTTTAATCCTATTTCTATTTTTCCTTCTGAAATCTAACTTTATTCGGTTATCTCCAAACCGTTACAACTACTTTTCTATCTTTCTGTACTCCACTTCCTCTGGCTACCTCATCATTACGAGCGAAGAATTCCCCATGCGACTTGTGTAGAATTTTTTCATACTTGATTCCAAACATCTGCAAGGCATAACTCACATGACTTATTCTGTTCTTAGAAAGCTCCAAATTTACCTGTTCAGAACCTTTGGCATCTGTATAACCTTCTACCAAAGCGGCTTTCCAACGTCTTGCACCAATAAACTCTCTCAAACGAACTTCTTCTTCTTCCTTTAATTGACTTTGATTAGCATCAAAATAAAGTGTAATTTGAGATTTTTTATCTGGCTGATGATGTTGTAAATTTATTCCTTCCTTTCCTTTAGGAACTCCATAAAATACTCTAAAAGTACGCACTTGTCCTTTTTTTAATGGTTCTAAATTCCATCTTAAAAGAACTGCACTATCATCTGTATATTTTCCTATTTTTTGTTGTTCAAGATTCAAAACATTGGTTAGATATGCCCATTGCCCTATATATGCCATATCTGGACTAACTGCATTTTTGTGTTTAGTTACTAATTGAGCTTGCAAATCACCATTGTAGAAAGCAAAATGTAAAGGCATTTTTGCACCTTCAAATTTTCTATTCATTCCTATATGTGACCCATCAGCCGAAAGTTTACAAATATCATCTGCATTAATCATAGGGTCTAATAAAAGAGTAAATTCTACATCTCTTGGTGCGTCGGATTGGTTTTCTATTTCGTACTCTATTTTATAATAACTTCCTTTAGAGGTATTTTCTAAGTCTTCCAAATCTGCACCAACAGGCTCTAAAGTCTGTGTAATCAATAAGTTATCATACGTATAAATTACTTTTGAAGTAAAAACTATATCTGAATTTTCTTGCACTTCTGAAATCAAAACCCCTTTCAGAGGTCTGGTTTGAGATAATTCGGAATTATTAGAAGCATATTTTCCACTTGATTGCAACACAAAATGAGAAGTAGAAAAAGAATACGGATAACCAAACAAAATACTTTTATCGCCATAACCTATCGTAAAGCGTCCATCAATGAGTTGGTCATCTAATGGATTATAAAAAGGTGCTAAAATACTTTTAGGCAAATAATCAGAAGACAGATAATTACTTTTATTTTCTTTGTAATCATTTGCATAAGACACGCCTTTCCAGTTTTCATATAAACTCAAAAAAGAACTTTCAACTATCTGATTTATTGGAGAGAAGAACGATGAAAAAATAAAGAACAAACAAATACAAGCAAATGCTAAAACAGTTTTACTTTGTCCTTTTGTATATCTTGCAGATATTTTTTTATTGTATGGGCTAATTAGTCGTAATTTTATATTCATTTTTGGTAATCGTATTTTATAAGGGTAGGATATTTTTATAGCTAATAATTATTTGAAGATAAGCAAAAAACGTTCTTTTTTCAGTCTTTTTTTAGATTTATATTTTTTCTTGTGTCATCTATATATTGTGTGAATGGGATATTTACTTTTACAAAAATGTTTAAAAAAAGTGTCTTTACAAAACAACAAGGTTAGTTTTACAAATAATAAACGCATAATAAAATTTGTACTCCCAAATCATGCCTTTGGTTATCAAGCACTTCACTTTCTTAATCTTTGAAAAATGATAATTCTATCTGTTCTACTTTTTTTGGGAATTATCTTAATTCATTATCTTCTAAATAAAAATGAAGTTCTATCAAAAGTATATCTCCCTGCTTTGCTTTTCAAACTTTTTTGTGGTATTTTATTATTCCAACTCCATTTGAGCTTTATGATTCTTCCTGACCTTATTTTTTATAAACAGGATATAATTCGACTTAGTGATTATTTTTGGACTGATACGTATGGTTATCTAATTTTTTTACTGACAGGAAAATTAAATCCTTCTTGGCATTATGTTTTTGCAACAGAAGGCGAACGAGCTTTTTTCTTTGTGCGTTATTTGAGTTTGATGAACCTTTTGGCTGCCAAGAATATGTATCTGACAAGCCTTTACAGCTCTCTCATGGCTTTTTTCGGACTTTGGGCGTGTGCAAATCGTTTGGCAAGTTGGTTTATTTCTGAAACTACTTCTATTCAAAAAACTCAAAAAATAAAAATTGCTCTTTCTATTGGTTTTTTCTTTACTCCTTCGGTTGCTTTTTGGGCATCTTCAATGATGAAAGAAAGTTTTTTATGGCTCATTATGGGATTTTTGACTGCTTTCTTTTTAGATAGTTTGAGTGTAATGGTTCGTTGGTGGGGACACCAACAACGGCAAAAGAAGTATAGAATCGTCGATGAGGACACCGACAATGGCGAGATTAAAACAGAAAGAATTATTTTTATAGGAATTGTTATAAAAATAATTTTAATTTTGATTTTAATAGTTGCTTTATTTTTACTCAAATACTATTACTTTGCGTTGCTTGTTCCTTTGCTTTTTGCTTTTGGAATAAGTTTTTTTGCTCAAAATTATTTTAATAAGTCTATTCGTTTTCAATTCGCTATTTTTCTAGGAAGTTTTGTTTTCATTGTTGGTCTAGCTTCCAATCTTCATCCAAATTTATGGTTTTCTCGTCTTTCGGAAGCTATTTTTATTAATCAACAAAACATTTTAGCTACTTCTGACTTTGATAGTCAAATAAGTTTTGTTTATGATTATAATTTTGAGCCTATTTATCATAATTATCAAGACGGGGAATACAAACATTTCCCTACTCTTTTTCAGTTAGTTGAGCAAAGTCCGAAGGCACTTTTGGCAGGTCTTTTTTTTCCTTTAGAGATAGATTTTTCTACTCTCGGAACGTCTGCATTTAATTTTTATAGATTAGCTTCTGTTATCGAAAACTGGATTATTTTATTTTTCTTTATTCATACTATTTCTATCAAAAAGTTATTCTATCAAATTCGTTCTATTTTTTACAATTCAACTCCTCAAAAAACGGATTCTTTAGTCATTTTATGGCTTGTCGGAATTATTTTTTGTGCAGGAATGGCTACACTTTTGGCTTTATCTGCACCCAATTTGGGTACACTTGTTCGATACAAAATAGGTTTTCTTCCTTTTTTTATTTTTGGAATTATTGTGCGTTTAGATTAATTTTTTATTAATTTGCTTGAATATAGTGATTAGCGATTAATTGCTATGTAATAGTATTTAAAAAATCACTCAAACAGTAAACACTACCATTTTTTTATGTCCACGGCTTCAAAAAAACCTACTCCTACCCTCTTTCAGTCGCTTATTCCGATACTTTCTTTGATCGTTTTGTTGGTCTTTAATGTTCTTATTTTTGGCGATAATGCTACTTCTGGTGCAAATCAAGTGGCTTTACTTTTGGCTGGGGCAATAGCTGGTCTAGTGGCTTGGTATCTCAAATTGAGCTGGACACAAGTCATGGACGGTGTTTTGGATAGTATAAATTCGGCAATGTCTGCTGTTTTGATTTTACTGATGATTGGCGCATTGGCTGGTACGTGGATGCTTAGTGGAATTGTTCCTGCACTTATTTATTACGGTTTGCAAGTCTTGACACCTACTTTTTTCTTGGTGGCTTCTTGTATTGTTTGTGCTTTGGTTTCTCTCGGAACAGGAAGTTCTTGGTCAACTATCGCTACTGTCGGAATTGCTCTTCTAGGCATTGGTGCAGCTCTTGGATTTGAGGAAGGTTTGGTAGCAGGTGCAATTATTTCGGGTGCTTATTTTGGAGATAAAATGTCGCCTTTATCAGATACAACAAATCTAGCTCCTGCCATGGCTGGAACAGACCTTTTTACACATATTCGTTATATGCTCTATACGACTGTTCCCTCTTTTACGATTACTTTGATTTTATTTTTGATAATTGGATTGAATAGCGATAATACGGCTTCTGCAAGTAATGTAAATGAAATTATGAATGCTATTGAATCAACATTTTCTATTAGTCCGTTTCTTTTTGTTGTTCCTATTGCTGTTATTGCATTGATTGTGAGTAAAGTTCCTGCCTTGCCTTCACTTTTGATTGGAAGTGTTTTGGGAGGTATTTTTGCCATTATTTTTCAACCTGATATTGTGACTCAAGTAACCAATGCAGCTTCTACTTTGGAGGGTTTAAGCAAAGAACCCGAATCTGTTTATAGAAATATGCGTATGTTTGCTTTAGAAAATTTTGCAGGTTATACGGCTGTTATGATGGCGATGTTTGGCGATGTGAGCCTTATTACGGATAGCGAAACCGTAAACAAACTTTTGTCTAGTAGTGGAATGAGTGGAATGTTAGGAACAATTTGGCTTATTCTCTGTGCTATGATTTTTGGTGGTGTAATGGATGCTGCTGGAATGCTTGCACGTATTAGTAATGCTGTGATTTCACTTGCTCATTCTACTGGTTCGATGATTGCAGCGACGGTCGGTACTTGTATTGTATTCAACTTAACAGCTTCTGACCAATATCTTGCCGTAGTAGTACCAGGGAAAATGTATGCAAACGCTTTTCGTAAAAAAGGACTTGCACCCGAAAATTTGAGCCGAACGCTTGAAGACTCAGGAACGGTTACCTCTGTTTTGATTCCTTGGAATACCTGTGGAGCAACTCAAGCAGGAGTTCTGAAAGTGGCTACTTTAGATTATGCACCTTACTGTTTCTTTAATATTATCAGTCCCTTTATGAGTATTATTTTTGGTTATGTAGGAATACGTATCAAAAAAGTAAATCCAAAAACAGGAGAGCGAATTAATTAAATAAAATAGTTTAAAAAATCATCTTCAAATTTTCATATAAGCTATCAAAACTATTATCTTTGACAATACGTTTTTGAGTTTCAATATAGAATTATCATATTTTTTGACTTTCTTTGTTGAAACAAACTCAAAATTCTATATCTTTCAGTTAGTTTTTATAAGTCTGTTAGCAACGTACTATCCATAAAAATCAATCTATCAATTTAATTATGAATTAGCCCTTTCAAATCATCTGTTAGACAAATAGTATTTTTGTAATTCCATTTCTCTTGCATTTTGATTCAAAGGTATATTCAATACTCTACAAATGCTTCAATAAACTAGCATTTGCTCTTAGTAATGTTATGAACGAATACATATTTTTTGGGCTTTTTACCGTTTTCATTGTGCTTATTCTTTTAGTTGATTTGGGTGTTTTTTCTAAGAAAAATCATATCATATCATTCAAAGAAGCTGCTATTTGGAGTGTCTTTTGGATATGCTTGGCACTTGGTTTTTGGATATTTTTGGATTTTTATGGTGATTTAGTTCACGGTGTCCAAACGTATGAAGAGATTGAAGAAATGGTAAACAAATATGTTCCTTTTGAAGATAGAGATGAAATTATGGTAGAGGGAAATTATCAACTCACTCTTCAAAATTATAAGGATAAGATGTCTTTGGATTTCATGACAGGTTATTTATTAGAATATTCTCTTTCAGTAGATAATATATTTGTTATTATTTTGATTTTTAGTTCGTTTGGTGTTGCTGAAAAATATTACAAGAAAGTACTTTTTTGGGGTATTTTGGGAGCTATTGTAATGCGTTTTATCTTTATTTTCCTTGGTGCTACGATTATCGAGCACGCCCACTGGGTTTTATATATCTTTGGCGCTTTCTTGATTTTTACTGGAGGGAAGATGTTTTATGAATTTATAAAAGGCGAGGAAGAAGAAAAAATTGATAAAGACGATAGTATTATAGTAAAATGGGCTTCTAAAGTATTCAATGTTTACCCTCGTTATGTGGGTTCACATTTTTTTATTCCATTACCTACTTATGAAGAAGGAGTTTTTAGCAAAAAACAAGCTAATAAAAAAGCAAAAAAACGCATTACTTGGGCAGTTACTCCACTTTTTATTGTTGTTTTGGTTATCGAATTTACAGATTTGATATTTGCTGTTGATTCTATTCCTGCCATTTTTGCTGTTACACAAGACCCTTATGTGGTCTTTTTCTCTAATATTTTTGCCATCTTGGGTCTGCGTTCGATGTTCTTTTTCTTATCGAATATTATGCACCTTTTCCATTATCTCAAATTGGGTTTGGCATTCCTTCTGACTTATATCGGTCTCAAAATGCTTGCAGGAACTTGGCTCAAAACATTTGGCTTTACCAATCAACATTCAATTTTTATCATCTTAGGCATACTTGCCATTAGCATCTTGGCTTCTATCATATTTCCTCAAAAACCAAAAGCCATTATTAAAAAAGAAGATAAAGGAAACATCAGAAATGTTGGGTAGATAACATAGGGATAAGAATTAAATAATAAACTACTATTTTTTAATTCAATGATCCATAGCCATTGAAATAGAAAAAATTCAAGACCTTATTAGACCTTATTACTGTACCCCTACTATTTTTTAAAACCTCGTTGGCGGCTGCACTTGAGCCTCAACGAAGGTTGGTTTTGCTCTATTTTTCAACCCTCAACGAGGTTTCACTGTCGTTGAGATTAAAAAATAAAAATAGTAGGGTACAAGTAAGACCTTATTAGACTTTCTTAACTTAATTGCCTAAATAAAATCCCTAATTCTATTATTAATAATAGAGTTAGGGATTTTTCTCAGTTGAATTATTGAAATAAAAAATTCAATTTTAAGCTGATTTCAATTCTAAAACTGTGATTTCTGGTAAAATTCCGATTCTCCCTGGATAACCAATATACCCAAAGCCACGATTGACATACAAATATTGATTTTCATACTTGTACAAATCTGCCCATTGTTCGTACATATACTTGACAGGACTCCACTTGAAAACTTCTGTATCGATGCCAAACTGCATTCCGTGTGTATGTCCTGCTAAAGTCAAATCAATATCTTTAAAGGAACGTTTTTGAATATTCTGTTTCTCAAAATGCTCTTTATAAAGATGTGCCTTCGAGCCATTTACTTGTGCATCCCAATGGCTAGGGTCATGAGAAAGTAAAATTTTGACAGGAGCTTCTTCGCTTCCTTTATAGGCTTTTTCCAAATCTCCATGACGAGCAAAATTTCCTTTTGCCCCCCAGTTTTCTATTCCAATAAGGGCAATTTTTTCGTTATTGGTTTCTAAAAAATGATGCTCATTCCTAAGTAATTTCCAACCCATTCTGCCATGCGTTTGCACTAAGTCTTCCAAATTTTTGCGTTTTGCTGCTGGAGAATCCCATTTTACATAATCGCCATAATCGTGATTTCCTAGTGTAGAATAAACGCCCATTGGAGCTTTTAGCTTGCTAAAAATATCTTGATAATCTTTCATTTCCTTAGCCATATTATTTACTAGGTCGCCAGTAAACAAAATTACATCAGGTTTTTGTTTCATAATCAAATCAATTCCTCCCTCAACAGCTTTTTTATTAAAAAAACTTCCTGAATGAACATCCGAAATCTGAACCATTTTTATTCCATCAAAAGCCTTTGGTAGATTTGGCAAAACAATAGTCTTTTTTCTGACTGTATAATCATGCGCTCCCGAAACAATTCCCCAACTCATCGTAACCAAAGGCGTTGCCATTGCCACTACACCAGCTTTCATCAAAAATTCTGAACGAGGAATTTTATTTGCACTTTCGCTTATTTCTTCCATATTTTGAGCTGTCGTTCCTACTACATCAGAGATAGCTGAAGGATTTATTTTGTAATAGAGCCACGTAAAAAGACGAATTACATCATCGATAATCAAAAATAAAGCGCCAAAAATTTTGGAAATATAGAGCATAAATGCCCAAGTGAGTAAAAACTGTCTGAATGTATAAGGAATCTGATCAGCAGGAAAAAAATTATAGACAACAATTCCTCCAAGTGTCAAGAAATTTATTCCCCAATAAATAAAATGAATCGTTCTGCGAGTAGTTTCGCTTGAGGAAATTGTAAGCGTTTTGACGAGTTGAAAAATATAAACATCTAATAGAAGAAGTATAACAACAAAGACCAATGAAAATAATTGTCGGTTCATAAGAAGTAAATAGTGAAAGGTAAAACTTTAAAAAGATTGTTTATGACCTCTATTTTGAAGTAAAAACATAAATCTTTGAATTATTTCGACGAGTAAATTGAAAAAGGCGATTGATAAACTCCTTTTGGTAAACGAATTGAACTTTGTTTGGTTAGTTTTAAAACTCTATTTGATAAAAATTAAACACTATTTAACTTCATTGTAAATTTTATTTATTTAATGATAATTTATAAAATACACCAATCTGGTTAATTTCATTAATTTACCTTGATTTTATTTGAACTTTTAGGAAAATCAATATCTATCTAGTATTTTTAGGTTGTTTTAAAACAAATAGTAATTATGAAACTTTAAAAGAATAGGTTCTGATACTGATTTACTTAAATAAACATCTCCCAAATAGTATAATTTATTAGTTTTAATATAAATTTTTGATGAAACAACGCTCTACCTTTTTATTATCTCTTCAAAAATTCACTCGTTACTTAGGCAGAGAGTGGCTTTCTAGCATTATTTTTCAACGTATATTTTTAGTTATTTTTGCTATTAGCATTTATGCCAATACCTTTACTCATGAGTATGCCTCAGAAGGTTCTCGTTTGCTTTCTCAAAGTGATATTGCTCACAAAGGTTTGGGTGTAGATGGAATCATGAATATTTTCAAACAGGATGGTTATGCAGAAGTAAATGATAGAAAAGCCAAGTTTATTCCAGCCAATGAGCATTATCAACCCGTTACACTCCTTACTTTTGCAATAGAATATGCTCTTTTTGGAGAAAGCCCACATGTAAGCCATATTATCAATGTGCTTTTATATGCACTTACAGGTATGCTATTGTTATCTGTTTTGAATCGGATTTTTTCTGGTTATTTGGAAGATCGCCCCCGTAAAATTCTAGCTTTTGTAGCAACTCTCATTTTTATTGCTCACCCTGTTCATACCGAAATTGTAGCTAGTGTAAAAGGACGAAATGAGCTTCTTTCATTTTTATGGCTGCTTTTGATGACTTATTTATTGCTTCGTGCAGCTTTTGCTAGAGGTGCAATTCGTTTTGTGTATCTTCCGTTGGTGGCAGTATCATTTTTCTTGGCTCTTCTGACAGAAGAAACGGCAATTTCGTTTATGTTTATCTTGCCTTTAATTCTCTATTATTTTATTCCACTTCGTAAATTAGATATTATTGTTTTAGCAATTCCTATTTTATTTACAGCGTTTGCCTATTGGCAATTACGAGAATTTTTCATAAAAAACGTAGAACAAGTACATTTGATGCACAGTATTCTGAATAATCCATTTGTTTATGCTGATTTATCTCAAAAAATAAGTACTCTTATCTTTGCTTTTGCAAAATATATTGAACTTCTGATTGCTCCTATTAATCTTTCGCATGATTATTCTTTTAATCAAATTCCACTTAAAGAATGGACAGATGTACGTGTAGTCATGACATTTTTAGGAATTATTGGTGCAGGAATTATTTCAGTAGCTCATATCAAGAAAAAAGGAATTTATACCTTTGCTTATTTCTACTTTATTGGTTATTTATTATTCATTTATATAACTGAATTTTTAATTAATCCTGATGAGTTTGTTTTTCTTGCCCCTGGTACAATTATTTCAGAACGATTACTTTATTTACCTTCTTTAGCGTTTTGTATTGCTACTGCTTTTGGTTTGTATGATTTGTTTGGTTGGTTGGTAGCCAATAAAAGAAAAGCTGCAAAATGGGTTTATACTTATACTTTTTTAGGAACGTCGCTTGTTTTGGTGCTTTATAGTGTCAAAACAGTAGTAAGAAATGAATCTTGGAAAAACGATATGACACTTATGAAGGCTGACATAAATAACTCTCCTAGTAGCGTTCGTCTTCGTTATATGCTGGGTAGAAGTTATATTATTGAAGCTGATAGTACTGTTTCATTTAGGCAAAAAGCAAGATATTTGGAAAAAGCTGCTGATCAACTTCGTAAAGCTGTTACGATACATCCAAGTTATGCTGATGCAATAGCACTTTTAGGAACAGTTTATACAGACTTAGGACAAGAAGACAAAGCAGGAAGATATTACAAAAGAGCAATTCAAATCAATCCAAAATCTATTGTAACACAAGAAGAATATGGAAAAATGTGTTTGACGAATGGAGATTATCATCAAGCTGTAGCGTGTTTTAAGCAATGGGGAATTTTGGAAATGAACCCAACAGCATTTTTATATTTGGGAAAAACATATGAATTTTTAGAAGAACTTGATTCAGCAACAGCAGCTTATGGACTTGTGGTTTCTTTTAAAGATGCTAATCACAATGAAGTCGTAGGAGATGCCTACTACAGAATGGGAAATATTTTTGTGAATGAAGGGTTGAATGATTCGACGAAAAACAAAACAAAAGATGCTGTTGATTTGTACATGAAAGCCGTCAGCAAAAACAAAAGAAATTTGGATGCTTATCTAAAACTAAGTCAACTCTATGAGGCGCAAGGAAAAGTAACAAAGGCTATTTATACGCTTGAAGGTGCAATAATTTATTTTTCAAAATCAGAGGAATTATACAGAACGATTGCTAGACTCTATGGCATAGAAAAAGATAAAGAAAAACAACAGTTTTATATAGAACAAGCCGATTCTGTTTCAGATCTCAATGGAGAGTAAAACAAAATTTGATAAATCGAACTACCACTTTGACTACGTAGCAATTTGATTTATCAAATCTTGATTAGCTTTATTTATGCTTTAAAGCCTACCCTTCCGTGTACAAAAAAATCATATCCACCTTCTTGAGGTTTTACTTCAATGATATTTGCAAGTGTCATGTTTACCAAAATAGTTGAGGCTTCGTCTTGCGAAATATTTACTAACTTGGCGTATTGCTCCAAATTAATGCGTTTGTGTGAACCCAAATACTGCAAAAGTGTTCTTTCATGTTGTCCATACTGCAACAAAACGTCTTTTTCATTGGCTCGTGCTTTCATAATTCTACGCATTTCTTTGCTGGCTTGTGCGCTTTTATCTGCAATTCTGACATACGCCTTTCCTACTCGTGTATTTTTTTTGTATAATAAATAAACAGGACGTTGTGGGTGTGGTTCAAAATCAAAAACTACTACTTCACAGCCATTTGTATAAGGAATTGGCACTCTATATATTTTATACGTAACGGCAGGCTTACAAAAATCTTCCATTGCTTTTTCCATCATATAAATAGCTTCATCAGGGTATTTCAAACCTGGTATTTGCCCATCATCTGACACACCAATACACAATTTTCCTCCAGCAGTATTTACAAAAGCAACTACTTCACGCAATATTTTTTGAGGATAATATACTTTTCGTTTAAATTCTATATGCAATCCTTCTCCTTCTGCAATCAATTTTTTGAGGTCTTTATATCTCATAACAAGTAGTATTTTAGTGTGGATAAAAGAATAATACAAATAAAATTTATACATTATCTTCAGTTATAAAGCCTTACAACTAAATTTTATTTATCGAATCGTTTTTTGATTGTATTACTCACTAAAAAATAAAAGGGGAAAAGAACAAACAAAGTTCCTTTTTGATGCTATTAATCTCATCAAAAAAATCACTCATCACTAATTATTTATTTATTCGTCTTCATCACAGATATAAATTCCAGATAAATGACGACCATAATTATCATAATCCAATCCATAACCAATCACAAAATGATTAGGAATAGAAAAGGCTACATATTTTGGAGAAATATTAAATTTGAGTGCGCTAGGCTTGAAAAGACAAGTCGCTATTTCTATACTAGCAGGTTTGTGAGAATCCAGCTCTTTCAAAAGTTTGTCCATAGTAGTTCCTGTATCGACAATATCTTCGACAACAATCAAATGACGGTCTTTCAGATTTTCATTCAATCCTTGAATTCCTAATAAGTCTTTGGCTTGATTAGAAGATTTGTCTTTTATGTATGAAGAATATTTTAAAAACGAAACTTGGCAAACTGTGTCCATCGAACGAACTAAATCGGCTGCAAAAATAAAAGAACCATTCAGAATACACAACAAAAGAGGTTTTTTGTCTGCATAATCAGTCGCAATTTGTTTTCCTAATTCTTGTACACGTTGGCGCATTTGCTGCTCCGACAAATAGGGTACAAAATATTTGTCTTGAATAAGTAAGCGAGTCGAAGATTCCATATCATATAAAACTACAAATTTTGTACATTGTTTGGAAATAAAACTAGATAGTTTTTATTTTTTTTACTGTACCCTACTATTTTTTTGTAGGGTAGGATAGTTAAGGATTGATAAGATTTAAAATACAGATTAATACAAAATACTATTTGAATAAGTCAATTTTAAAACCATTTTCTTAAAAAAACGTATTTTAATTAGCTACGCTGACTTTTAGTTCTCTGTGTTCCTCTGTGAACTCTGTGTTTTAAAAAAAGTAGGGTACAGTA